>TARA_R110002096_G_scaffold54517_5_pt1 | contig 34281 bp, 25 predicted proteins | sample TARA_R110002096 | Tara Oceans TARA_R110002096 (sample SAMEA4397295) | marine metagenome | biome: Polar Biome; feature: [DCM] deep chlorophyll maximum layer (ENVO:01000326); material: water (ENVO:00002006), including particulate matter (ENVO:01000060) such as... | depth 35 m
ATGTCCCGTTTTACCCACCAAAGAGCCGGAGCGGCGTTTCGCGCTGCGTCATCTGCGACTTTCCTTTACCTGGCCATCCTGAAGGAGAAAATGCCGGGTGCCGAGCCGGAGCGCTTCGGCCCGGCTGTGGGTGATGTGAAGTGTGGTGACGCCGGTCGACGTTCGCACGGTTTCGAGGAGTCCGTAGACCTCTTCGCGGGTTTCCTCGTCCAGCGCGCTCATGGGTTCGTCGAGCAGAAGAATGGGAGGCTCAAAGGAGAGGGCGCGACCAATCGCGATGCGTTGGGATTCGCCGCCGCTCAGGCCCAGCGGACGTCGATCCAGCAGGTCGCCGATTCCGAGAAGGCCGGACAATTTCTCGACAATGGCCTGGGTGCGTGACGGCGCAAAGCCGCGCAATTTCGGGGCGAACTCCAAGTGCTCGCGAACCGTCATCGTTTCAAACAGCGCCAAATCCTGGGGAACATATCCCACGTTGCGCTCGGCGGGAGGTCGCGCGGTGACGACCTTTCCTTCGAGCAAAATTTCGCCCTGGGCGACGTCGCGAAGCCCGCAGATGGCCTCCAGAATCGTGGTTTTCCCAGAACCGGTTTTGCCCATGATCACGGCGAAATCACCCGCCGCGACCTGGAACGAAATGCCTTCCAATCGAAAGTCGCCAGCGTGAACGGAAATATCGCGAAGCTCGATCATGATTCAGGCGGCAAAGGTGAGGCCAAATTTGCGAACCAGCGCGAGGACCGCGAAAGCCGCTCCCACCAAAAGGAGCGAAACCGCTACCGCCGCCTCCAGATTTCCAGCGCTCAGTTCCAACCAAACCGTGGTTGGCAAGACCTCGGTCTTCATCCGGGTTGCTCCCGCAAACACCAGAATCGGACCAAACTCGCTCAAACTCCGGGCCCAGGCCACGGTCGCCGCCGCCAGCATCCCACGACGCGCCGAAGGCAGCGCGATGTGCCAAAACGCCTGAAATTCCGAACAACCGAGGGTGAGGGCGACCTGTTCGGGACGGGCCGAAAGATGCTCGAACGTGCCTCGCATCGTCCGAATCGCGAAGGCCGCGCCAATGACAAATTGCGCGAGCACCACGCCAAACACGGTGTAGGTGAATGGGATCACGCGCTCGATTTGGTTCCCGATCGTGGTCTGGAAAAAGATCAGCAGGCAGAGGCCCATCACCATGGGTGGAAGCACGATGGGAATGTCAAGTGCCGCCTCGATCAGCGATTTTCCCGGAATCTCGCGTCGCGAAAGCAGATAACCTGCCGGAACGGCGACGAGGAGCGAAAGCAGTGCCGTCACCGTGCAGGTCGTGAAGCTGAGAAACACCGAGTAGCGAATTTCCTTGGACGCCAACGCCGCGAACAAATCCGAAGGCCGGCTGTAAACCGCCGTCGCCGCCAAGATCGCGAGGATGAACAGCAAATACCCGCCAGCGATGACGGCAAGCGAGATCCAGAAAGGGGAGTTAGGCGACCGGTTCAATCGTGTCGCGGATCGTGGCAAAGGCTGCAAAGGGGCGCAACCGAAATCGAGCCGCGATTAAACGGCCTGGTCGGTGAGAATATAGCCGTGACCGCGTCGCGTATGGATGAGCGGCTTGGAGTCCGGTGAAGTCGAGATGGATTTGCGCAGGGAACTGACGGCCGAGTCGATCACGTTGCTCATGACGACGGCGTTGCTGTCGTAGAGGTGTTCCTCGATTTCCGTCCGTGAGACGACTTGTCCCTGACGCAGCATCAGGTATTCGAGCAACGAAAACTGCTTGGGCGCCAGATCCAGCTTTTGACCTCCCCGGGTCGCGGTTTTCGTCGCCGAATCCAGCTCCAGATCGCCGACAAAGACCTTGGAACTGCGCTTCTCATAGCGTCGCCGGCTCAGGGTTTCGATGCGGGCCAGGAGCTCCTCGATCGCGAAGGGTTTGATGAGGTAATCGTCCGCGCCTTTGCGCAAGCCGAGCACCCGGTCGTCGATCGTGTCTTTTGCGCTCAGGATGAGGATCGGTGTCTTGTCGCCCGCTTCGCGCAATTTCTCCAAGATGGTGAGCCCGTCCATGTTCGGCAGCATGATGTCGAGCACGAGCACGTCGAAATCGTAGGTCTGCGCCATCCAGTAACCTTCCTCGCCATCCGACGTCATATCGACCGCGTAGCCCGAGGCTTTCAGGGCTTTGCCGACCGGTTTTTGCAGGTGTTTCGAATCTTCTACAAAGAGGATGCGCATCGCGGCGATGATAGCATGAGAACCTGAGCAAAGGATGACGAAATCCGGATGTCCCGACGGTCACCCGCTTTTTGCTTGCCGGATTTCCGAATTGCAGCGTCGATGAATCATGAAAACACTCTCCGTTCACTTGCTTTCCTCGCTCGTTCTGGCGCTTCCAACCGTTGCGGAAGTGGTGACCAAAGAAGTGACCTACGAAAGCGGTGGGTTGACGATGAAAGGACTGCTCGCGTGGGACGATGCGATTGAGGGGAAACGTCCGGGCGTGATCGTGGTTCACGAATGGTGGGGACACAACGACTATGCCCGCGAACGCGCCAAAATGCTGGCGAAACTGGGCTACGCGGCCATGGCGATCGACATGTTTGGCGACGGGAAAACGGCCGATCATCCGAAGGATGCAGGCGCCTTTGCCGGTGAAGCGATGAAGAATCTGGATGTCGCGAAGGCCCGGTTCGAAGCCGCTCGAACGCTTCTCAACGAACAGCCGGTGACCGACCCGGCGAAAAATGCGGCGATTGGCTACTGCTTTGGCGGAGGTGTCGTTCTCCACATGGCGCGGCTTGGCGTGGATTTGGACGGAGTTGTGAGTTTTCACGGAAGTCTCGGCGCGAAGCAGAAGGCGGAAGCCGGGGAGGTGAATGCCAAGGTGCTGGTTTGCAACGGTGCGGCGGACCAATTTGTGAGCGAAGAGGCGGTCGCAGCCTTCAAAGCGGAAATGGAAGCGGCGAAGGTCGATTTTGAGTTTATCAACTACGAGGGCGCGTTGCATGGATTCACCAACCCGGGGGCGACGGCCAAAGGTGAAAAATTCGGTATCCCGCTGGCCTACGACAAGGCTGCGGATGAGGCTTCCTGGGCCGAGATGCAGACGTTTTTCGGCGAAATTTTCGGCGAATAGAGCGGTTGGTGAGAGTTGATTCTCTCAAATCGCGAACGCGATCAAACATTCTGCGCCGGGCGCTGTCAAAACCCCGAACCTCCTATGAGCACTGCTTCTCCCGCCTTCTCCGAGCGCAATTTGCGAGCGCTCCCCGCGCCGATTGTCGATAAACTGCGCGACCTGATTGCGCGAGTCCGGCGCATCGCCATCACCAAGGGAGTTTTCGCGGTGATTGCCACTGCGCTGATCTCGCTGCTCACGATCATGGCGATCGATGCGACGGTCACGATTTTTTCGAGCGCGGTGCGATGGTCGCTCACGATCGGAGCCCTCGTCGTGACTGCCGTCGCGGCCTGGTGGTGGGTGTTCCGACCCGCAACGAAGCGGATTACCCTGACCAATATTGCGCGTTACGTCGAAACGAGGCATCCCGAGTTGCAGGAGACGATCTCCAGTTCGCTCGAGTTGTTGGCGAGCGATGATCCCAACGAGATTCGGGGATCCGAAGAGCTGATTGGCGAAGTGGTGAAATCGGCGGTTCGCGACGTCGGCCAGGTTCGCAGCGAGGAAGAGTTCGATACCAGGCCGATTCGCCGTGCAGCGATGGTGGCGATTTGCTTTGCCGGGCTGCTCGGTCTGATTTTTGTCATCTGGCCCAAACCCAGCACCACGTTGCTGACGAGGGCGGTGGCGCCATTTCTCCAGGTCGGAAACGCCTACGCCGACACGCTTACCGTCAAGCCCGGACACATTCGGGTTCCGGCCGGAGAGGACGTTTCGATCGAAGTCTCGATTCGTCACAAGCGCCTCAATCGCGCAACGGTGCGACGCCGCGACAATGAAGATGCGCCGGAGGGCGTCGAGCGGATGGACTTCCTGAGTGAGGACGATGATCACGTGCGAACCTTTGTCCGGACGTTTCCGAATGTGCAGAAGGACTTTCAGTACCGCGTTCATGCCGGTGCGGCTGTCAGCCAGTTCTACAACGTGGAGGTCGTCCCGCCTCCGATCATCGACACCCTGACGATTCGCTATGAATTCCCGGAATATACCAATCTGCCTCCGGTTGAAGGCATCACCGAAACCGGTGAAATCGTCGCGCTCGAAAATACGTTGGTGACCGTCACCGCCTTGACCAACCGGCCGATGGAAGCCGCCAATCTGTTGATCGGAACCGAGCCACAGGCCCAGCGCGATCGCGCTCCGGAGGATGATCCGCGTGAATTGACCTGGCGCTTTTTCCTGAAGCGCGATCAGGACGAAGAATGGCAGATCCAGCTCAAAGACGACTACGGCTTCGAGAATCAACCCATTTTCTACCGATTGCGTTCGGTTCGCGATCAGGCTCCGGAAATTACCCTGACTTCGCCGGAAGCCCGGCAACTGAAACTGCGACCAACCGAGTTTTTACCCATCAGCTACATAGCGAATGAAGATTTTGGGTTCAGCGCGGCAGAGTTGCTCGTCAAGATCGATGGTCGAGAGCCCGCCGAAGTGCTGCCTCAGACCCTCCCGAGCAAGAATGCGGAAGGTTGGGGAGGGAAAGCGCCGTTTGATCTTTCGAGCCTGGATTTGGAGCGCGCCCGGAGTCTGACCGTTCACGTTCGGCTCTCCGACAATCTCCCGAGTCACCTGAAGGGGGCTCAGAAAACAGTCAGCGAGGCGATCGAGATTCAGTTGGATCGAAATTCGAAGCCGTTGGTGGAGCAGATTTTTGAAGCTCAGGAAAAGGAAATTCGCCAAACGCTAGAGGAAGCAAAGCGTGATCTGCGTGAAGCGAAGAGCGACAACGATCAGTTGCAGCGTGAACTGGACAGGGAAAAGGAGCAGGTTTCACCCGAAGCGTTGGCCAAACTGGATGAGGCTCGCAAGGAGATGATCGAAGCCGAGGAAAAGCTCCGGGAAATCAGCGCGAAAATGGAGGACACGGTCTTTAGCGAGCGAGCCAGGGAGATGGCAGAAATCGCGGAAGAGAATGTGAAGCCGGCACGCGAATCCGCCGAAGCCATTCCCCTGAGCGACGAACACGAGGAACGCAAGGCGGAGGCTGATCAGGTGGAAGAAGAGCTGGAAGCCGCGCTGGCGAATATCGACGAGGTGCTGAAAAACCTGGGTGAGAGCAAGGACGAGGTCGAGCAGGTTGCGGAATTGACGGAGTTGGCCAACGAGCAGCGCCGGTTGGCTCAGGAAGCGACGAAGCAGGTGCAGGAACAGGCCGCCGAAGACGCGCTGACCAATGCCGAGCAGCAGAGCAAAAACGCCGAGCAGCGGGCCCGGGAAATGCAGGAATGGCAGAAACAGCAGGAGCGGGTCCAGGATGAATTGGGAGACATGCTTCGCGACGATCCGGAAGCTCTGCGCGAGGTGTTGGAGGCACAGAATCAGCGAGCTGAGGAATTGGCGGAACGGGCCGAAACCCTGGCTGAGGAACAAGCGCAACTCAAAGCGGCCACGGAGCAGGCGGCCATGCCGGAAAATGCGGAGGCGTTGACCGAGGAGATCATGAAGCAGCTTCGAAAGGAACAGCAGCAGATCGCGAAACGCGCTGAAGATCTTCAACAACAGATGGCGACCGAGAACCAATCGCTCGAGGAAGGCACGAAAGACGCCGAGAACGCGGCGAAGCAGTTGGAACGCAACAATTTGGATCGCGCCGAGGTTGCCGCGAATGAGGCGGCCGAGAACTTTGAACAGGTTGCAGACCAGGCTCAGCGTGAAGTTGCCCAGCAGGCGATTCAGGAAAAGGTTCAGGACGCGCTCGAACAGGCCGCTGAATCCAAAACGGGCCAGGTGCCAAATCCGGAAATGCAGGAAGGAATCGAGCAAGCCGCTCAAGCCGCTGCCGAGCAGTTGGCCAACGCTCCCCAACCCATGTCCGAGAGCCAAATGCAGGAAGCACTCCAGGAAGCTGCTCAAAACATGGCTCAAGCTCAGGCCGAGAATCCCGCCGCGACTCCCGAGCAATTGGCGCAAGCCGCTCAAGAAGCCTTCCAGGAACAAGCCCGGGAAGCCATGCAACAGGCTGCCCAGGAGGCGATGCAACAAGCCGCGCAAGAGTCCGGACAGCAGCCCAATTCGGAGATGCGAAAAGCGATGGAGCAAGCGGCTGAGGCGGCGGCTGAACAATTGGCGGGCGAGCCGATGTCATCCGGGCAATTTGAAGAGTTGATGGAAGCCGCCGCTGAGCAAATGGCGCAGGCTGGTGAGAATGCGACTTCCGAGCAAATGGCGCAAGCTGCTGAAGAGATGTTCGAGCAGGCGGCCGCGGCCCAGCCTCCGCAGGCACCGGCGGGAACCAATTTGGACGGCGAAGCTCAGCCATCGGCCGAGATGGCGGCGGAGTTGCAGGAGCTGGCTCAGCGTCAGGAAGCGGTTTCGGAAGCGCTGAACTCCATTCAGTCCGGACAATTGGAGGACGCGCTTGCCGCGATGCAGGAGGCGCTCTCTGCCGAATCACAAACGTTGGCCCAGGAAGCCGAGGCGCTGTCAAAGGCTGCGGAAGCGGCGGAGCAGGGACAGGCGCGCTATGATGCTCAACAGGCGGAGAACAGTTTCGAGCAAGCCATGAAACAGGCACAGTCCGCCTCGGAGCAACTTGCGAAAGCGCAGCAATCCCAGGACCAAAGTCAGGCTCAAGCGGCTCAACAAGCGGCCCAGGAAGCTGGACAACCGATGTCTTCGGAACAAGCGATGGCGCAGGCCCAACAAGGTGACCTGCCGCCGGCGCAACCCAGTTCTTCAGAGCAGAGTGCGTTGAAATCCGGGAGTCAGGCCCAGGCGCAAAGCCAGAAAGCGCTGGAGAAAGCCGCGCAGCAGTTAAGCAAGGCCGCCCAGCAACTCAGTGACAAGGCGAACGCGCTTTCTCCGTCTCAGGATCAGGGCGAGAGCCAGGTGATGGACTCGCAGGAACTGGCGCAAAGCTTTGAGCAGGTAAGCCAGGCGGCTCAGGCCCAGGATGCGGCTCAGGCTGCGTCTCAGGCCATGAATGCGGCGAACGCGCTTCAACAAATGGCTCAGCAGGCGGCTGAGAACATGGGTGCGATGAGTCAGGCTGCTGCGATGGCACCTCCGTCCCTCCAAAATGGTCAACCGGGAGAGCCGTCGATGGCGGCGGAATCGCAGGAACTTAACGAGAGCGGAGAAGCCGGGCCTGCCGTCGATGCGAGTGGAGTTCCGCCGGAGATGGCAAAACTGGGAATCAGCGCGGAAGACTGGGCGCGATTTCAGGGAACGCTGCAAAACGACATTACCAACCAACAGAGCGCCGGGGCACCGGAAGAGTATCAGGGACTCGTGAATCAGTATTTCCGGATTATCGCAAAGGAGGCGCGCCGCACCAAATGAGCCGAATCATCATTAGTTTTCTTGCCTTGGTCACGGCGTTTTCCGGACAAGTTCAGGCTCAGGGCGAGATTGCTCAGAACGTCTTTTCTCAATACCGCGCCGAAGTTGATAAAGCGACGGATGCCGGACTTGAGTATCTCAAAAAGAATCAGCAAACCGAGGGGCATTTCCCGGGCCGACATGGCGATTCGACCGGGATCGTGGGATTGGTCGGAATGGCTTATCTTTCGAAAGGACATATCCCGGGATTTGGCCCGTATGGCGAGACGATCGACCGCTGTATTGACTACGTTTTAAAGTATCAACAGAGCAACGGGCTCCTGGATCGGCGCGACACTTCTGGGCATGGCCCCATGTATGCGCACAATATCGCGACGCTGTTTTTGTCCGAAGTCTCCGGGATGGTTGATCCGGAGCGGCAAGACAAGCTCGATCCTGTTTTGGCCAAGGCGACGGAACTCATCCTGCGAGCTCAGGCGGTGTCGAAGAGCAAAGCATTTGTTGGTGGCTGGAGATACAAGCCGGATTCCCGCGATAGCGACCTCTCCTGCTCGGGATGGGCTCTCATGAGTTTGCGCTCGGCAAAGCTCAATGGAGCGCCAATCCCCGATGAAGCGATTCAGAGCGCCGTCGAATACGTATTTGCCCGCCACGACAAACGCTTGGGAACGTTTGGGTATACCGATACGCGTGGACACGCCGATTCTCTGACGGGGTGTGGTCTGTTGTGCCTCGAGCTGTGTGGATACCACGGTCACGAATCCACCTATAAAGCCGGGGAATATATCTTGAACAACTTTCGTAATCTGCCGCGGAGTTCCCACGAATATTATGGGAATTACTACAACGCTCAGGGCATGTTTCAGCTGGGTGGGAAATACTGGGAGAAGTATGCGGAATGGATGTATACCTACTATATTCCCAAGCAGAAACCGACTGGCTCCTGGCACTCCCGTAGCCACGGAGAAATTTACGGCACGGCGATGATGGTTCTTTCGTTTACGGTTCCGTATCGGCAATTGCCGATCTATCAACGAGACGAGACTGTCGACGAAGAGAGCTAGCGGAATTGTTTTCGGGTTTTGGCTCAGTTCATTCGCGTCATCTGTCCACTGACTTCCGGGCCGGCGTATTAGAAGCGGGTTGGAGAACCTTGATCAAGAGGGGAGTAAGCCGATGGTCGGTATATTATTTAATAAATATTGAATTTCTGGTTATTGTTATTATGTTTTGCTGTTTCTAGAGGTTTTCTAGAGCCGCTTTCATGAAATCCTACCTCTTCACCTGCTCAAGCTGCGGAACGCAAATGGCGTTTACGGAGAATCAGGCTGGTTTGGTGGGGCCTTGTGGGGGATGTGGAATCAATATTGAAGCCCCTCTGCCGTTTCAATCGAAGTCGATACCAGTCGGAATTTCATCCAGCGAATCGGAGGAATTGGAACGGAGAAGGGCGGAGGAGCCAAGTCTCGGGAAGTTGATCACCCCCCAGGGCAACTTTGTCGCGCTGAGAGGTGAATACATTCGCTTTGGTTCAAGCATCAACTGTGATGTCGTGATTGCCGATTGCTACGGAGTTTCCGACGAGCAATTTCGTCTCGCCGAGGATGATGATCGTCATATTCTCGTGAATCTTGCTCCCAACGAAAATCAGACTCGGGTGAATGCGATGGCGGTTTGTGAACGGCCGTTGAAGGATCAGGACGTCATTTTCGCGGGACAGCTTCGCCTGACGTATCGTGCTCCCACGATTGGTAAAGAGGAGCAGAAGGTGAAGGAGACGAATCGCCAGAGCTATGCCCGGGCGGCCATCATTGGTGCGATTGCGTTGCTGTTGGTGTTCGTTATTGCGGACTTTGCCGGAAGTCCTACTCCCGAAAGGAAGAAAACTCCGGAACGTTCTGCCCCGATCGTGATGCCTGGAAAGGAACCGAGGAAGCCAACGCCTCCTCCCGTTCGAACCGTGCCGCCTTCTCAGCCACTTCCCCCGCAGAATGCGGTTGCCGCGGCTTATCCGACAGTTTCACCCGGGTACACTCCTCCCGGTGTTGGTCCCAATGATAACAGTCTGCCCTACAACGTCGTTGCTGCTCCTGATCGTCAAATGGTTCAAAACGTCCGTCGATCGCAGGTTCATCAGGCGTCGTTTGATCATGTAACGCTTTACGAGGAGTCCGTCGTCAACCACTACGAGCAGGTCTTGGTCGATGCGTATCTCGCGAACGGCCACCGCAGTTGGAAGTGGGATCGAGAGGCAATCACGGCGTTGAATCTCTTCGCCAGGATCTATACGGGAGAAGGAGTTGCCTTCAGTCGGAGCGACTTTGCCGCCTTAAAGAGAGCGGTAACCCATTGTATCCAGGCAGGGTGCCGGGATGCGGCGATTCTCCATGCGAAAGAGCGAATTCAAAGCACGGAATACGGACTCATTGCGAAAGCCGGAGATCCGAGTCCATCGCCAACCTTGGATGAACAGGTTCTCGCGGCCTATCCTGCTGAAGTCCGGGCTCCTTCTTATCTTCATAAAATGAAGATGAGCGCGGGAAGTGAAGATAAGAAATCAAAGGAAGCCATCATGGCGGAGCTGATTGATAGCACGGCAGAATGGAATGTGAACACCAATGATCCTTATCTCTCTACGGTGTATTGGGATCATGTAGAGCAGGCTACGATCGCCGCCGTAAATGTGATGGAAGGGAAGACGAAGTCGGTCGTTAACCGTTTTGACACGTCTTTCAAGATGCATTCCGTTCCGCAGGAGGTTCGCGATGTCTTTCGGACAGCGGTGCCGGTTTGGTTGGCGTGGAACGACCGGGCCGAGAAACCGGATGACGAAGACGGCGATTTGGCGGAGCTGGGTTTGGCGAGAAACCGTCTGGAGCAATTTTGGGATAATGGGCTCCAGATGCCGATCGTTCCCGAATTGATGCTCAAAGTTGCCCTGATGTCTGGTGAGAAGGAACTCTTCAGCCTGTGGTATGATCGCTCTATCATGTTGAATCCCGAGGATCCAACCCCTTACCGGCTCAAGGCTGAGTTTCTCAGCCCCAGCAACTACGGTGATGTTGCTGAACTAACCGCCTTTGCCGACTCGCTGATTGACGAAATGGATTCGCCCAACCTCCCGTGGTTGGGGCTGGAAGTTTACGCCAAGCTCAATGGTATGATCGACAACGATTTTGCGAAGCGGACTGAGATCTGGAAGCGGGTTTCATCGACGTTCGACACATTCTTCAAACGTTATCCCGATGCGCATTTTCGCAAAGCGCAGCGGGCCGCCATATCCTGGGAACTGGGATACGAAGAGGAAGCGCGCGAACAGCTGGAGGAGACGGGGCTCGATTACGCCGCTTTCACCATTAACTTCAAGCCTGAGTTGCTGGGCGAAGAGTCGCCCCATGAGCAAATGATGAAGGACGTGGAGGAGGCGGAATTCAGAAACCGATTGGAAGGCGCGATTCTGGGGGGTGGGAAAAGAGGCTAACGCCGATTCAGAGAGACGGTTGCTCGACACTGTCAATCTCCAGCAGAACTTCCCCCGTTCTGGGATCCAGGGCTCGCAGCGCATACGTCTCAAAATTGGGATCCGTGGCATAGCGCAAAAAATCGGGTTCTTCGCCGTCCAGCTTCCAGGTCTCCCGAGTCCATGGGTTGATGGGAAGTTCCTTGAGGAATCCAAAATCCGACAACACGCCAATCAGTTGGGATCCCGTCAATTCCTCCCGCGGAACGTAGCGCTCTTGATCCACGTGGTAGTCCTGCACGGCGGCCTGAATCTGGAGAAGCATCGTACGGGTTTGCTGTTCATGCCGAACCGACTGAACGCCCCGCAACAGCAGACTTCCAAGGCCCAGAACGAGGGCCGCGAGAATCGAGATTCGGATCACCCAGTTCATGATTTCAGCCAAGGATTCCAGATTTCGTAACCGAAATAGTAGAAGCAGGAAAGGAGGAGCAGGCCAAGGAGCCATGCATCCCGGCGATGAAAACCGTGGGGGTTCTTTTTGGTGAGGTCGAGCAGCAGGCCCGTTGGGCATCCGAACCGGCAATAGCCCATTGGGACAGCTGCCGAGAATGCAAGACTAACGACCGCCACGATGATCGTTGCCAGTCCGGCACCGCGTAGTGCCCACGCATCAAATGGCTCAATTCCGGCCAAATCGATTGGGAGTTTGAGGAAGACAACGGTCAATACCAGAACCAGGAGCAAACCGGGTAGGGCGAGAATTCCCCATTTTACGTCAGGATTGAGCCGGGGTCTGCGGTTGGCGGGGACCAGTTTCATCAGCCATCGTTGCAGATGTCCGTGTGGGCAGATGTGGGTGCAATAGACGGGATGTCCCGTTGCCCAGGGAATGATGAAGGCGATCGCCGCCAGGAAGACTAGGCCGGGAAGCGTTCGCCAGGGAATGCCATGCTCCATCCAGCTGGAAATCAGCGATTGAGCGAGCAAATCGCCGGAAACGAGCCCGAGATAAATCACGATGGCGACGTGAATCCAGGTTTTGCGGCGTTGAATTCGGGGATTACGCCAAAATGCGAGCAGCAGACCCGCCAATGCCGTGAGAATCAGGGTGGCGTCCTGCCAGCGAAAGTTGAAGGAAGGGCCGGTCCGGTTGAGACCTTCCGCCTTGGCGGCGCGAAGGAAGACACTGTTTGCGACAGCCTCGCTGGTTCGCGTGGCGCCCGAGACGCCGAAAACCTTCTCCTGATTGGCCAGTTCGCTCCAGGTTTGGCCATTCCAACGTTCCATAAAGAGATAATCCTTTGTCACGTCCTCAACGTGACTCGGTGTATCGTAACTGTGGCGGATGGAGAGCCCGAGAAGCGCATCGTTGGTATCGAACACCATCAGGACATCGCTGGGGCCGGAGTATCCATTGATGTCCCGGGAATGCGGCATGGTTCGAACCACATAGCCGATTTTCTTTTTCTTCTTGTTGTAGGCGTGAAATCCGCCGCGCGGACTCTTCACATCAACCATCAGCGTGTGGGTTTCCGGAAGAAACTCACGAACCTCTGAAGCAAGAATTGGGCGATCGCCCTCGGCGGTGACGCGGAGGTGATGGGCGTGGATCATCCAGCCAATGCTCAGTGCCGCGCCCAGCCGGAACAGCATCGCCAGAGGAACCTGGATGGTCGGGCGAATGTTGCTTAAGCCGCGAAAAGAAATCCTCCGCTTGATCGACGAGCCCTTATTGCCGGCCATTGACGATCCTTCAATCGTTGGATGGCGGCTGCATGTAGCTCACGAGATCGATCAGCGTTTTCCGCATGTCTTTGCGCCCGATGATAAGATCAACCAACCCATGTTCCTTCATGAACTCTGCGGTTTGGAAGCCGGGAGGCAAACTCTGGTGGGTCGTTTCCTTGACCACCCGCGGTCCGGCAAAGCCGATCATGCATTTCGGTTCGGCGATGATCACATCGCCGAGGGTTGCGAAGCTCGCGGTGACGCCGCCGGTTGTCGGATGGGTCAAAACCGCGATGTAGGCCAAACCCGCTTGGTGATGGCGGGCCAGGGCGGCGCTGGTTTTACCCATTTGCATCAGGCTCAAAATCCCTTCGTGCATCCGGGCTCCGCCGGAAGCGCTGAACAAGATGACCGGCCTGCGTTCAGCGGTGGCGGTCTCGATTGCGCGGGCTATTTTTTCGCCAACTACAGACCCCATGCTCGCCCCGAGAAAGCGAAAATCCATGATGCCGACAACGACGGGATTTTCCCCGAGATCTCCACGGCCGGTGACGACAGCTTCGTGCAACCCGGTCTTTTCCTGGTACTTCGGAACTTTGTTGGCGTAGTCCAAGAATCCCAGAGGATCAATGCTGTCCAGGTTGGTGTCCATTTCCTGGAACGATCCGGCATCGAGCAGGCTGGCGATTCGTTCGGGCGCGGTGAGAATGAAATGATGGTCGCATTTGCCGCAGACTCGAAGGTTTTCCTCCAGTTCGAGTTGATGCAGCATGGCTCCGCAACTCGGACATTTTTGCCAGAGACCCTCAGGCATGTCCTTTTTCTTGTCGCCGATTCCTTTGATGGATGGTTTCTTAAAAATCCCCATTTGGAGCAAAATTGTTAAAGTTTCACGATGTCACACTGGCTCTTGCGATAGTGATAACCGCGACTTTTGACGCGCTCGCGTCTTGTTTCAACACCTTTGCGCATTCATTGGCGGTTGATCCGGTCGTCATCACATCATCGACGAGCAAAATGTTGGCGTTTTTCAGCGCCTTTTGCTGCCATGCTAAGCGGCTTACGGCGAAGGCGTCCACTAAATTCGTCAGGCGCTCTTTTCGTTCTAGGTGAGCCTGTGCAGAGGTGTAACGAATGCGGCGCAGGGCGTTGCAATGGCGAAATCCGCGATTCTGGGACAGGAGCGTGCAAAGTTCCGCCGATTGATTGAAGTGGCGTTCCCGCTCTCGACGGGGATGCAGGGGAACCGGCACCAGCAGCCACCGGTCTTCCAAACGGAACCTGCGATCGCTCAAGCCGGCTTCGAGAAGGGTTGCGAGCAGGGGGCTCAAATGCATTTGCCGGCCGTATTTGAACGCATGAATCATCTCGCGAAGCAGGTCATTGGCGAGAAACGGTGCCCGGGCAAAGTCGTAAGCCGGCTTCGAGTCCCGGCAGCGGCGGCAGGTTGCACCGGCTTGGGAGCCTTCGACAAAGGGTTCGCAGCAAGTATCGCAAAACGGCGAGGGAAGTGGAGCGAGCCGCTTGGTGCAGTCGCCGCAAAGCCGGAGTTGGCCAGGTTCCCAATCTGGAGTGTCGCACCCCGGACACAGCCGCGGGTAAACGATGTCCAGCAGTCTGTTCGGCAAGATTGCCATCGCCGGAGCCTAGGCCAAAAGATGCCGTCGCGTCAATCCTGGGATTCGTGGTCGGGGGTGCTTTCGATTGTGCAACGCCGTTTTTAGTCTCCATTACGCCGTGGCACGTAATCCCACATATTTCCGTTTATGAAAATCATTGTTGTAGGCGCCGGTGAAGTTGGCCGCCATTTGGCTGAACATCTTTCCAGCGAAGCGCATGACACCACGATCGTGGAAATGAGCGACAAATTGGCTCATGATCTGGCCTCGCTGGACGCCCGGATCATTCAGGGAAACGGATCGTCAGTCGATGTCCTGCTCGATGCCGGAGCCAATGAGTGTGACTTGTTTATGGCGTTGACCAGCAGTGCCGACGTGAATCTGGTCGCCTGCAGCGTGGCCAAGGAATTGGGCGCAAAGCGCACAATTTGCCGCGTTCATCCGGCGGCCCAGCGCGAGGAGTGGCTTTTTGACTATCGCAGCCATTTCGGAGTCGACCTGCTCTTCAGTACCGAACTTCTGGCGGCGATTCAGCTGGCCAAGTTCATCCGGAATCCGGAATCGATGTTTGTGGAGGAGATTGCGCGAGGTCATATCGAGCTGCAGCAGATCAAAATTTCGCGGGGAAGCGTGGCCGAGAACAAGCAATTGCTCGACTTGGGATTGCCGGATCGCGTTCGGGTCGGGGCGATCCAGCGCGGTGAAGAGATTGTGATTCCCACCGCTTACGAGCAGCTCGTTGCGGGGGATCTGGTGATGTTGATTGGCGAGCCTCGCATTGTTCACGAAAGTGCCGGGAAGCTGGGAAAAGGGGTGAAGCACGAGTCTCTCCGCGTCGTGATTTTCGGGGGAGGGGAGTATGGGTTTTCGCTCGCGCAACTGCTCGAAAGCTGGGAATGCAAAGTCCGGATCATGGAGTCGGATCCCAAATTGTGCGAGGAGCTTACGGATCGACTGAAGGATACGACGATTCTCAATGTCGATGCGACCAAGTTGTCGGAGTTGCGTGAAGAACGCGTTGAAGCGGCGGACTTTTTTGTGGCAACCAGCGACAGCGACGAGGACAACGTGATGGCTTGCCTCCAAGCCCGTCACCTGGGGGCCAAAGAATGTCTGACCCTGATTCACCGGGCCGACTACGCGGAAGCGATCAGTTCATTTGGAGTTGGGGTCGGGGTCAAGCATGCGGTTAGCCCGCGAGAGGCGACTCGAATCGAGCTGATGCGCTACGTCACTTCGGACATCGGTCATACGATTCTGGATATCGCGGATGCCGAGATCATCGAAGCCATGATTAAAGAGGAATGCGTGGTGGCTGGTCAGAAAGTCAGCGATGTGGACTGGCCAGGCGGAAGCATTTTGATCGGTTTGCTGCATGGCGCCAACGCCTCAATGCCTGCCGCCGGTGACGTGATTGAAGGGGGCGACACGATTTATGCGTTGGTTTCCAAACAAGCGAAAAAGCGCTTCTTCAAGTTGCTGCGCCGCAAGAGCAAGGTTGTTCCGGGAAACGGGAAGGACGCTTCAGAGAAGGCTGATGCCGCTTCCAAAGAGGCTTCAACCGGTTGATGCTTCCGGAAAATCTCTCTTGATGGTTTTGCTGGGTTCCGTCACGTTCCGGGAGCATGGAAAGCTCCCCCCAATCGGTTCCTCCAGAATTTGCTCCTCCAACCAGTGAGCCGCCGCAGCTTTGGGGGCCGTTGGGAACCCTGGGGATTGGTCTTGTCATCTGCCTGGTGTGGTTTATTGCCCAAACCGCCATCGCGATTGTCATGGTCAGTTTGAACTTTCTGGTGGATCGGGATGCGGCCGATACCCTGCAGTACGATGGCGATTTATTGGGGGTGGCGACGGTGGGAGCTGGGGTTGCCGCCATCATCGCAATGTTCTTCTTTGTTTGGATCCGCAAGGTTCCGTGGGCGGACTACCTTGACTTGCGATGGCCGTGGCGTTGGTGGCTTCAATTGCCATTTTGGTTGGCAATCACCTATGGCTTGGGATTTCTCTTCGGTCATCTGGCTCCGATGTTTAATCGGGAAGAGATTCCGGAATTCATGCAGAAAGCGTTTCTGTCGACCGACTACATGATCATTCTTTGGTTGGGTGTTGCGGTAATGGCGCCCCTTTTTGAAGAGTTTTTCTTTCGTGGCTTCCTTTATGCCGGTTGGCGAAATTCAGTTTTGGGCTGGACCGGGACGGCGGTCATCACTTCGCTTCTCTGGGCCCTCATCCATGTTCAGTACGGCTGGTTTGAGATCAGTTGCATCTTCGTCCTGGGGCTCGTTTTTGCGGTAGCCCGCGAAGTTACCGGCTCCCTTTGGATTCCGGTTGCCATGCATGCCTTGAACAATGCGGTCGCCATTTATGCGACCGAGGTGGAGATGGCGAAGCTGGCCTTGAATGCACCCTAATTTTTGAACTCCGGGAAGAACGGATTGTTCCGCTTTTCCTCTCGAACGCTGGTGAACGGGCCGTGTCCGGGACAAAGCACCGTATCGTCAGGCAGCGAGAGAATTTTTTCCCGGTTGGTTTGGAGAGCGTCCTGATACGAGATGATTCCGCCGCCCATGGAACCGGCAAACATGGCATCGCCGACCACTGCGACCGGGCGTTCCAGCCCTTCAATGACATAGGTGGTTCCCCCGTGAGAGTGTCCCCAGGTCGTGGCTGTTCTCATGCTGAGATTTCCGATTTCGAAAGTATCTCCTTCCTCAAATGAGATTCCGCCTTTCCAAGGCTCCTTGGCGTTTGCGTGGACGGGGATTCCCAGACGTCCCGAAATCGTGTCGGCTTCCGCGATGTGATCGGGATGGGTATGAGTCAAAAAGAGGCCGGTCGCCTTTAAGTCGTGAGTTTTGAGGAAGTCGAGCAGCGGGAACGCGTCGGTCCCGGTATCAAAGATCGCCGCTTGGCGGGACTGAGGATCCCAAACGACAAAGGCGTTGACCGTCATTCCGCTGTGATATCGGGAATTGAACAACTCGAGACCGTCCAACTTTACGGGTCTCGGATACCACAACTTCATCGCTGAACGGAGCAGTGCGTTGCTGTCCAATTCGAGGGCCGGGGCCAGTTTCGGCAGTGACGTCTCGTCGAGTTCGCCCCTTGCCAGGGATTTGATTGTCTCTGCGGAGACGCCGGTTCTCTTGCTCAATTCCCGATCCGTCAGCCTCAGACCGTTCATCGCCTTGGTGATGATGTCGTTGAAATCGTCTTCGATCGCAATTTTGCTGGTCATATTGACCTAACAGTGCCCGAAACGCCGGGTGAAGTCATCCAGTTTTCAGTTCGAGACGCTCCGGATCCCAAGCGGGATTTCCGTAATCTTGGCGCTTCTGGCCTCAAACGTGTGGCTCGACTCGCGGGAATCGGCAATGGCCCGGCGTTGCATATGGTCCATCCCAAAAAGGAAAACGGCTACGCCCGAGTAAAAGATGACTCGGCTGATAATGCGTTGGCGAAGAGGAGGTCGAAACAGCACGACGGAAATGGAGCGAGAATTATCATTTGTGCCACTAAAATTTTAGAAAATCCTCAGAGTTATTAGTTAAGAGTGCCGAATTAGTGGATTGCTCAGAAATCAGCGCGCAGATGTTTCTGTGACGGTGGACTAGGCTTCATCGGAAGGCGGTAGCTCCAATTCCGGTTGATTGGCGCGCGATCGCATCCAATTGATCGAGTTGAGGATCGATTTGCGTTGGACGAACCACAATTCAAGATCCCTCTTTCCGGGGAAATTCATCAGAACCAGCCCCATCAACATGGTGAGGAGTCCCTGGCCGGGGGTAATCAGCATGATAACGCCCATTAACAGCAGGATCAGGCCAGCCGCGTTCTTGGCGATCAAGGTGCTCCAACGGAGAATCGGGTGGCGCGCAGCCCACGATGTTTCGTGCTTTCGGTCTGGAATGAAGTAATCGGGCGACATCCGGACGACGATGATTGGAATGATGATCAGCGTCAGGAAAAAGGTCAGCGCGGAAATCGAACCAACCCAGACCTTCACGCTAGTTGGAATGGAATCCCAAGTGCTCATGAATTTGCAAAACCTTAGAGAGGAATGGAAAGCTCGCAATTACAGGGAAATTCCAAATTTAGAGTCGCAAATTTTACTTCGCTAGCGGCCAGAGTCGTGATATGGCTAACGCATGCTGAAATTCCAGATTCTCCCCGCAATTTTGCTTTCGGTTTTTCTCACCAGTTGTGTGTCGGTCTCCGTTGATCGAGGCAAGAAAAAGTCATCTCCGGCTCCAACGCAAGGTGAGGCAATCGCCCAACCTTTGGGGGCTCCGGCTCCGTCGCGCCAGAAAACGCTCGTTGAGCACGAAATCGTTTCGGGGGATTCCCTCTGGAAGATTGCTCGACAATACGAGACCAGCGTCGCTGAAATTAAGGAAGCCAACCAACTCGACAGTGACGTCATCATCGCTGGTCAAACCTTGAAGGTGCCAACGTTTCAGGTTCCCGAAGGGCAGGCCACCAATGAATTGGGAATTTTCGAAAGCGGCAGCCAGCCCGCGCCGACCACGTCAACCGCGCCACCACCACCACCGGTCATTATTCCTCCGATTACTTCTTCGTAAGTCGAACCCCTTCAATGTCCGCGATTCGGGGCTGAAGGACCCGCCCGGCCCTCAGGAAAATCATCTGGGGACCGGTGTTTTTCGCATCAATCGTGATCTCTGATTTCGGTCCGAACTTAATCGCTTTGAAGTCATCCCAGCTGTTGGTGCGCTGAGTTTCGCCCGAAAGTTGCGTGCCGGCGCAGATCAACTCGATTTTGCTTCCGGCCCTATCTTCACAGGCCTGCAGAACTTCAACGGTATAGGTTCCTGGTGCCGCGATTTTGACGGTCCATTGAATCCAAGTGTTTGGTGAGGTCCAGTTTTCGAAGTTTCCGGTCACAGGGTTGATGTATCCTCCGTTGGACTCGCCTCTGAGTTCACCCGCCGTTGCCGTGAGCAGTTTTCCCGATTCGAGGGTTCGCATCTCGGTAATCGACTTCTGGAGTTGAGCCAAAAGACGCTGTTGCAGCGATTCCATTCCCGCGAGCTTCGTCGTTTTGAGAAAGTTGATGGTCTGCGGAAGAGGTCGATCCACCATGACGCTGAAAACGCGTTGTCGATCAGAACCCGAGGCGGCGTCCAGGGCTCGTTTCCAGCCATTGACGTCCACGGGCTCTTTGTCCGGGAGGCCGAGCATCCGGATGTAAGCCCTCATGGCCGCAGTTTTCAGCGCGGCGTTGTCCGCGCCATCCATGATTTCAATGAGAAGCCCGCTGGCGCTCCTGACAGGCCAATTGTTCAAGGCCAAAATGGCATCGCCTTTATAGGTCGCGTCTTCCTCCTTGAAAATTCTTTGCAGTCTGGCCTCGGCAGCCTTGCCTCCCAGTGAGCCCACGATCCGGCAAAGTGACTTCCGGTGGTCACCCGAGCTGCTGTTCATCGCCGTCAAGATGGGAGATGAACGTTTCTCCACATCCGGATCCTTGAGCAAAATCGTGATGGCGGCATCTTCTAAAAGTTGTCGATCCGCCGTTGCGATTTTCGGCTTCTTCAACGCGGTCAGCAAATCATTGAGATGATCGTCCTGAGCGATGATTCGGATGGTTTTAGCCGCCAGATTTCTTTCTTTTGGGTCGGTTGACGCGCTGAAGACTTTCAGAACGTCGCTAAACGCCTCGGGCATGTTGCGACTGGCGACGGTGTCCATGATGTACATCCGGACACGTCCTGGAGTGGCTTCCTTCAGCTCCTGCAAAATGGCTTCATAAACGCCCGGCCCTTCCAATTCCTTCAGCACCCGCAGTGCTCTCGGGTCAGACTTCTCCGGGTTCAGAAATTCTACGACCAAGCCCACATCCTCAGCGGTTCCTTTTCCTGTATCAGCCAAATTGGCCATGCGTTTGGCCTTGTCGGCTTCAGACAATTTGCCGAGAAGGAAGAATGCGCCCAGAACAATGATGAACGTCAGGCTGATGAGCGATCCGATTAAAACTCCACGACGCTTTTTGCGAGCTTCTTCCTGGTAGCGCAACTCAACCGTCGCGGAATGGGAACTGATGGGGCCGGTTGATGACGTCGATGTCGTGACTCCTCCAGTCCGATGGGGACCTGTTTGTGGACCTGTTGACCGTTTTGCCGTGGGCTGTGGCCCGGTCTTCATCGTTCGTGGACTGCCGCCAATCTGTAGCTGGCCCGTCGCCGGGTTGACGCCTTGATTGGGCTCTTCCGGAACGAGAATTGCCTCGGCGACTTCTTCCTCGGGAGCAACGTAAACGGGACCGCTTGAAGTTGCCGCAACCGGCGGGAATCGCTCCAAGGCCTCTCGGGCGTCGGCAGGACGCCGTTTCATGTCGCGATTGATGAGCCACATGACCCATTGGCAAACGTCATCGGGGAGATCGGGGCGCGCTTCCTTCAGGGGCTTCACCTTGTGTTGCAAGTGAGCGGCCATCACCTGGGGCGCTGATTCCCCATCAAACGGATATTTTCCGGTAAGGCTGAAGTAGTAGATGGCACCCATCGCGTAGAGATCGGTCCGGAAATCGAGCTTCAGTCGCTCGAACTGCTCGGGGGCCATGAAATAGATTGAGCCGAGAATGGCATCACCCTGGTCAATGGTCTGAACGGAGGGCGCGTCGCTGATTTTCGCCAAACCAAAATCGAGGACCTTGATCTGGAATTTGCCGCTGGCCCGCCAAATCACCATGATGTTGCCGGGTTTGAGATCCCGGTGCAGCATATTCACCGCCTGTGCTGCGATGAGTGCTTCCAAGGTCTGGTTCACCACCTCGGAGAAGTCGTTTAACGTCAACAACCCTCGCCCGACGGTCTCGTCGAGAGTTTCTCCGTCGAGGAGTTCCATGACCACAAATCCGCCGGATTCGTCCTGACCGATGTCGAAAACCGTGACGATGTTTGGGTGATTGAGAGACGACATGACCGTCGCCTCTTTCATCAGCTTCTGCGCCGCCTCCTCAACGTCATCCTTGTTTGCTTGCTCTGGCGTGAGGATACGCTTGAGCGCAACTTCACGCTTAAGCTGTGTATCGAAAGCCCGATATACGGCCCCTAAGCCACCTTGGCCGATTTTTTCCTGGATTTGATAACGGTCACTCATAACCGGTTGAGTCCTGGTTTCTCACGCAACGGCCCGTGACATGGGTAATCGGAGGGCAAGTAAAACCGAAGGCTCGGGAATGGTAGTATCTCCTTAAAGCAAATCCAGAGGCAATCATCAATTAGCGATTTTTCGTTTTTCGGTAATCTTTGGTTTTTCTTTCGCGAATCACGACTGGACGGCAGTAGGAATTACCCTTTATCAGTCGCCTTTAGCCATGGAAATCTTCGAACTGATCGCGCTCCTTTTGAGTATCACCGCTGTGTTTGGGTATCTTAACGCACGGGTTAACCGGCTGCCGACCACCATTGGGGTGATGCTGTTCGCTCTCATTTTCTCGTTGGTTTTGATCCTGTTGGGCTCCGTCTTTCCCGGGATTCGCGACTCTGCGACAGACATCATCTCGCAGGTGGATTTCAATGAGGCGCTGATGCAGACGATGCTTTGTTTTTTGCTGTTTGCGGGCGCGCTCCACGTCAATCTCGATGATCTCAGGCAACAACGCCGTGTCATTGGGATTATGGCTTCCGTTGGTGTCGTCCTTTCCACCGCAATAATCGGAACGGGTGCCTGGCTTCTTCTCGGCGCGTTTGGAATGGAGGTTCGCTACATTGAATGCCTGCTCTTCGGGGCGCTGATTTCGCCAACGGATCCGGTCGCTGTTTTGGGGATCCTGAAAACGGTGGGCGTTAAAAAGTCGCTGGAAACCAAAATCACCGGCGAATCCCTGTTCAATGATGGAATCGGAGTTGTGGTGTTCCTGGCCATTCTCGGGATTGCGACCAGTTCGGATGGCCATGTCTCGGCCGGCCATATCGGCCATATCCTCTTGGTCGAAGTTGGGGGAGGCGTCATTTTTGGCCTGATCCTCGGGTGGCTTGGTTATCAAATGCTCCGGCAGATTGAAAACTACCAGATCGAGGTCTTGATTACTCTTGCCATCGTCGCCGGTGGCTATGCATTGGCCATGAAATTGCACACCTCCGGGCCGTTGGCGGTTGTCGTCGCCGGATTGATGATTGGCAATCAGGGGCGAACACTTGCCATGTCGGAACACACGCGGGAGCATCTCGACCAGTTTTGGGAACTCATCGATGAAATCCTCAATGCAGTTCTCTTCGTGCTGATCGGGTTGGAAGTGTTGATTCTCGCCCTCAATGGGAATGCGCTTCTCTTGGGAGTGCTTGCCATTCCGCTCGTGATTGGTGCGCGATTCGTGGCGGTTTGTTCCACGGTAGGGATGCTTGCGAAGTTTCGTCCCTTCAGCAAAGGAGCAATTCCCATTATGACGTGGGGAGGATTGCGTGGCGGCATTTCGGTTGCGCTCGCTCTCGCTCTCCCGGCGCAACTGATTGAGTCTCGCGATGTGTTTTTGACGATGACTTACGTGGTCGTCATTTTCAGCATCGCAGTTCAGGGGCTCACCTTGAGCAAGGTCATATCGAAATACGCCTAGAAACGGCTCGAAATACGCCTGGCAGCGCTCGGGCAGCCTGCTGGCTCCGTTGGTGGTTCTGTGGTCGAACTTGGGAGATTCTTCTTCGTGCTTCGTCTTGTTTAGAAGTGCAGATATTTAATATTAATTGACTATTATGATTTCTATGGCATTTTATGGGAAATCGAACACGAAAGTTGATGAAATCCATCCTACAAATAACCCTCCTCAGTCTGGTTGCTGGTTCCATTGCGACCGCCGGCGACGATCTGCACCTCGCCTCCTATGATTCCGATTCTCTGGAATCCGTCATGGCGCCTTCCTCCTTGGGAAAAGCCGTTATCGAAAGTAATTACCAGAAGTCTCGCAATCTGTTTCTTGAGGCTACCGGTGGCTGGGTCTTTGCAGTTGGCGATGGTGAGCTAACCAGCTCTGTCAACAAGGCACTCGATAAGTCCGCTTTTGGTGGGAAAGGATATAAGTCATCAGCCGATATTCACGGCCGCTCGATTGATGATATCTATGACACCGGCAATTCTTTCAGCCTTCGCCTTGGTTTAAACCTTGGGAGCACGTTCTCTACAACCGGCAAGAATCCCATCTACAGTGAAAAGAACAATGGTCGCGTCTTTGTGCGGGTATCCCGCACGGAATTTGACGGTGGTCTCACCTCACTTGGGTATATTGACGATTGCACGCTCACCGGTGATTTTCACGACTATCAGGACTGGGGAATTGCCCTTGGCTATGAGCGCGACTTTGGTCAAGGCCGCCTTCGTCCGTTTGTCGGGTTTGAAGCTGGAATCAAGTTTGTCGATGATATTGACGTAAACTTCATTGCTGAGAAAGGGCATCACGGTAGCACCTACAATGATGTAACCCTCTATGATGATTCCGTTGCCCTTGGTTTGCTCTTCTCTTTCGGAATCGATTTCGATGTTACCCAGAGCTTCACGGTGGGAATCGAAAGTGGTATCGGTTATCAGACCGGGCTTGATGAGGACGATTCCGATCTTGCCGAGTTTGAGATGGAAGAACTGAATGATGCGGAAGGAAACTTCTGGTCCGTCCCAGTTCTCATCACCGGTCGAATCAATTTCTAAATTCGTTGGTTAAATTAGTGTGTTTGTTTAATTAAGTTCATTCCTAAATCGTCGCTCTTGGGTGGGACCAAGGGCGACGATTTTATGTACGGACATCAAGGCCCGCGACCTCTGGCGATGAGGTGGCTTTCGAAGTGGAACGGACCGGCGATCGCCGATTGCTCGATTACGAGATTTTGTCGGCCACTTTCCTCGCGTGCTCTGCCCGGCGCGAAATCTCGTCCCAATTTTGCTCTGCGATCAGATCTTTCGGGGCGAGCCATGAACCTCCGACCGCCGTGACGAGTGGGGAAGAGAGATATTCTTGCAGGTTGTCAGGATTCACGCCGCCGAGCGGGATAAACCCCATTCCCAGGTGTTGATACGGTGCCGCAATGTTGTGGAGGTGCTTGAGACCTCCGGCTGATTCGGCTGGGAAAAATTTCAGGAGCCGGCATCCGAGCGTGATGCTCTGGTCGATGTCGGTCGGAGTCATGACGCCAGTCGTAAACGGCAACCCGTTGTGCTTGGCATGCATCACCACTTCAGCATTGACGCCGGGCGCAACCCCAAAATGGGCCCCTGTATCTTTCACCTGTCCGACTTGCCGGGGATTGATGATGGTTCCGACACCGGCCAGGATCTGGGGAACTTCGTGTCGAATGCGATAAAGCGCAGCAAGGGCAGCGTCCGTCCTCAGCGTCAATTCGATCGCGTCCACGCCTCCGTTGAGCAGCGCTCGCACGGTAGGGACGGCATCCTCCTCACGCTCTATCATCAGTACGGCGATGATGCCGCTCTTGGCAATCCGTTTGCCTATGTCAGATTCGGGAGTCATGCGCGAAATTACGTTCGCAGAAACAAATTGCAACGTCGTGCACGGACGCTTTCGTTGTCTGGAAATGGCAAAGCTACATTTACGCTCTTGGATTTCGGCTAGACTCAGCGTTTTAACGGCATCTCTCTTGGTTCTCCCGGCGGTCGGCCAGGATGCTCCCAAACCCAAGCCTGCCCGAAAACCGAATCCTGCGTTTGCCCAAATTACGGATATCGAAGGGCTGCCAAGAGTTCTCCTCATCGGAGATTCCATTTCCATTGGCTACACGGTACCGACCCGGGAAGCGTTGCAGGGAGTTGCCAACGTGCATCGTCCTGCGGCGAATTGCGGTCCAACGACTCGGGGGCTTGAGGCTATCGAATCCTGGCTGGGAACCGGGAAATGGGACGTGATTCACTTCAACTGGGGGCTTCACGACCTCAAATACATGGGGCCGAATGGGAAAAATCTTGCGGATCCCGAAGATTCCTCGAGCGGGCAACAAGTTCCCCCGGCCGAGTATGGTGCCAATCTGGAAAAACTGGTGGAGCGGCTGAAACAAACGGAAGCAACGCTCATCTGGCGGAATACAACTCCGGTTCCGGAAGGGGCCGCCGGGCGCGTTGTCGGCGATGCCGCGAAATACAACGAGATTGCCGCTAAAATCATGGAAAAGCATGGCGTTCAAATCGACGACATGTTTGCGCTCGTGAAACCGCAGATCGGCGAGATCATGCGTCCGGCTAACGTTCACTTCACACCGGAAGGTTCTCAATTGCTCGGAAAGCATGTTGCCGGGGTGATTCAGGCTGCGCTCGAGAGCAAATCGGAGTAAGATTCGAAACGGGAATCAGTCACAGTCTCAGTGGAAGATCATTACGGACATCGCATCAGCTACCTGCGCATCTCGGTCACCGACCGGTGCAATGAGCGCTGTACGTATTGCATGCCGGATGAGGAGCAAACCTGGCTGGAACGGACCGAGATCCTGACTGAGGAAGAAATTTTGAGGGTGGTTCACGCGGGAGTCAGCCTTGGAATCTCCAAAATCCGGGTGACGGGCGGGGAGCCTCTGACCCGGCCGGGAGTGGTCGATTTGATGGGTAAATTGGGAGCCATTCCCCAGATTCAGAACTTGGGATTTTCAACCAACGGAACGTTGTTAAGCCGGAAATTGAAGTCTGGCGTCACCAACGCTCAAGGCCTTTATGATGCCGGGGTCAGGGCTTTGAATCTGTCGCTCGATAGTCTTGATCCCGAGGTTTATCGCGAATCCACCAGTCGCGACCTGCTGCCTCAATTTCTCGAGGGGCTTGAGGCTGCTCAGGAAGCCGGATTCGAGAACATTCGACTCAATTGCGTGCTGATGCGCAATCGCAATGAGCATGAACTGTGGAGTCTGGTGGAGTTCGCGGCGGAGCGGGGATGCCTGATCCGTTTCGTCGAGTTGATGCCTGTCAGCAGTCGTGAAGTTTTGACCGAGGAGAACTTCCTTCCGGCGATTGAGGCAAGGCGCATCATCGAATTTCGACACGGCGAGTTGAAACCACTTCCCGACTATCGAACAAACGGCCCCGCGAGTTATTTCGAACTGGAGTCCGGTCAAAAAATCGGATTTATCAGCGCGATGACGAATCTGCATTTTTGCGAAAATTGCGACAAGCTCCGTCTCACCGCAGAAGGGAAGCTTCGTCCCTGCTTGGGGAGTCACCTTGAATTCGACATGCGCAAGGTTCTTCGTGATTCCTCAACAACCGATGCGGATTTGCAGCAGTTTTTCCGTGATGTCGTCGATCGAAAGCCGAAAGAACACGATTTTCGCGAGAATTATCAGCCGCAGCGCCGGATGATTGCCATCGGCGGCTAGTCGAAAAAGTTCGGGCGAAAACGTGCAGAATCACTAGTTGATTTCTGCTAATTATAAATTTTATTTAAATTTATATGTTTGCGTCGCTTTTGGAACTCCTCCGTCGCCTCGATGTCCGCCTCACGTTGGGCGTCGCTCTGGTCGGCCTGGTGACACTGATTGTCTTGGTATCATCAAACTCAAACCGTGCGATCGAACAGGCTGAGGCCTCGCAACGCGCGTTTGCAAAACCGGTTTTAGTGAATCTGGAGCCTCGTATCCAGAGCGCGATCGCAGAAGTGGAGACCGTGCTTCACGAGGCGATGGCGCATCCCTTGGTTGCCAGTGCCGAACTTCCGGGGGAATCGCGGAGTGCGGTCTTGCGGGGCAAACGCGATCAGCATCCCTTGATTGATGCGTTGGAAATTCACCGGAAAGGTGCTGTCGTCGCATCGACGAAGGTGGAGGAAAAGGTTCCGGTGGAGGCTTCGTTATTGGAGCGTGTTGGCAGCGAGAAACTACGGATCGAGGCGGGAGAGTCGAAGTGGTCGATCTTTATTGCCTTTCCGTTTCGCGAAGATGTCGACAATGAAGAATGGATGGTCGCCCATGTGCCGACTGTTGAAATCGCGGCGATTTTGAAAGCGACCGGATCGAAAAATCTGGCGTTGTTGGACGGGCGAGGCCGAATTCTGGCACATACGGAGGAGGCGAAGGTTGGGCAACGACTCGTTCGTTCGGAGGCTGGATTGACCGATCCCGAGGGAACAAAATTTCATGTGGTGGAGAAGAATCTGGATTTTGCCGCTGAAATGGTCGGCGACGTTTGGAGGGTGGCGTTCCTTTTCCCCGAGAACATGGCTGTCCAGTTGTCCGGAAGTTCAGCAGGAACGCAGTTCGCCATGGGGTTGTTGGTTTTGGTTCTGGGATCAGGTGTGCTGTTCTATTTGTCGATGCGCCATGGTCGACAGCTCGATTCAATCACCGAGTTTGCGAAGCGTTTGGAAGCGGGAGATTTCGACGAACGCTTGCCCGAGCAAACGAGCGTTGAATTGGGGCGATTGGCCAAACGGATGAACGCGTTGGCGAAACGGCTCCACTCGTATAAATCGGAAACCGACCAGGAAGTCGCGAACCACGCCAAACGCCTGAAAGAGCTGGATCGTTGGACACAGGGGCTGAATGCTCAAGTGCTTGCGACGAACGATACCAGCCGTGAAGGGATGCTTTTCATCACGCCCGATGGCTCGAAGGTGGTTGGGCACAACTCCAGCTTGTTGGAGCTGTGCGGCATGACCAAGGAAGATATGGAGTCGATGGAGGCTGAGCAGTTGCCTCAGCGTCTGGCGTGGATGTTCCAGGAAACAGAGGAGTTTCTTCGCTGGTGGAAGCAGTGCTTCGTGACGCCGGAAGAGGTGGCGCCAAAGAGTTGGAAGCTGCGCCAGCCTGAAGATGGAGAAGCGGAAGTCCGGGTGACGCCGGTCAAGGCGGATGAGAAGTTGCTCGCGCTGCTTTGGCGTTTCGAGGACCGAACGGAGGAAGTTCGCATTGCGCGTAAAGCCGAGAGCGTGGAGAAGGCTGAGTTGATTGGTAACCTGGCCAGCGGCATTGGTCATGAGTTCAACCGGATTCTAACCGGTGTTGTCGCCAATTTGGCGGAGGTTGACGGATCGATTTCCGAGGAACTCTGGACGACCGTGGTTGAGGAGGCGAAGGCTTCCGCCAACCAGGCTGCAACCATGTCTCGCGGCCTGCTCGGTTACTCCAAGGCCAATCTCCTCGATGTGAAGGTGAACAATGTTCACAATCTGGTTCGCTGGGTAAAAGGTCAGATCAGCCCGAATTTGCCGCCAGAGATCGAGCTCAAAATCGAGCTTCCCGAGAACAACTGCCATGTGTCCGGCGATCGAGAGAAAATGCGTACCGTTCTTTTTGAACTTTGCGAAAACGCGATCGCGGCAATGAAGGGTGGTGGCGTGCTGACGATTGGGGCCGAATCCTTTGAAGTGGGCGGCGATGACCTGGCTCCCGACGATCTGGAAGCGGGCAACTATGTCTGTTTTGTCGTCAAGGACACGGGGCACGGAATCCCGGATGCGATTCGCGGAAGAATTTTTGAGCCCTTCTTTACGACGAATCCCGAAGGCAGCGGCCTGGGGCTTTCCTCAACTTCCGGAATTGTCTGGCAACACGGCGGTTGGATTGCGTGCGAAAGCGAGGAAGGGCAGGGCACGACGATGCGGGTCTATCTGCCGTCTTCGGAACTGCCTGTCCCGGTGGTGGTCGAGACCGGTGACGAATCGGTGGAAGCCAAGCAGGTCACCTCACTGAAGAGCGAGGCTCCGGATACGCCAATCGCCGGAGACTTTGTCCTCGTGATTGATGACGAAGACATGGTGAGACGGCTCACGCAGGCGATTCTGAAGCGTGGCGGCTACGAGTCGGTCGGTGCGCGCAGCGGCCGCGAGGCGCTGGAGATTTGCCATGAGCATCAGGATCGGATTTCGCTGATTGTTCTTGATCTGAACATGCCGGAAATGAGCGGTCGCGAGTTTTTCGACATTCTTCGCCGCGAGATCGGTGATGTGCCGGTCATCGTCGTCAGCGGATACCTGATGGACTTCGACGCCTTTGCGATGAGCCCGGAATCAGGCACGCCTCCGTCTGGTTTTGTGCAGAAGCCCTATCAAGCGGACCGCTTTTTGACCGAGGTTGGCGGAATTTTGCAACGGAAGGCTGCGTAAGACCGAAAAAGAGGTCGCACCTTGGGTTTCCAGCCTATCATTGTGCATGGTGGATTTTCCCAAGCTCGGTCGCAGCTTTCGTTTTGCCTTCGCCGGACTTCGTTACGTTGTCCGCACCGAGCAAAACATGCGGATTCACTTGGTGATTTCCGCGATCGTGTTGGTGGCGGGATGGTACTTTCAGATTTCCCATTTGGAATGGATCGCAGTCGTTCTTTGCATGGGGGCAGTGATTGGCGCTGAGACCGTGAACTCCGCAATCGAGCGATTGGCGGACCGGGTTACCGAAAGTGAGGATACGCTGATTCGGATCGCCAAAGATGCGGCCGCAGGAGGTGTTCTGGCCCTTGCTGTCGCTTCGTTCGTCATTGGCGCGATCATCTTTTTGCCCCGGATTCTCGAACTCGTGCGTTCGTTCTAGGAGAAGAGAATCAAGCGAGCACGCCCTTCACGACATGGGCTTCTTCCACGCCGGTCAATCTGGCGTCGAGGCCCTGGTGACGAACGCTGAGCCGTTCGTGATCGATGCCCAGCAAATGGAGAATCGTGGCGTTTAAGTCGCGAATGTGAACCGGGTTTTCGACGATGTTGTAGGAAAAATCGTCTGTTTCGCCGTAGACGGTTCCGGGTTTGATTCCCCCACCGGCCATCCACATGCTGAAACACCGCGGATGATGGTCGCGACCGTAGTTGTCCTGGCTCAGTTTTCCCTGACAATAGATGGTTCGTCCGAATTCGCCGCCCCAGATCACCAACGTGTCGTCCAGCAAACCCCGCCGTTTCAAGTCCTGAACCAGGGCATAAGCCGGCTGATCCACATCCCGGCACTGCCGCGGAAGGTCACCCGTCAGGTTGCCGTGCTGATCCCAGCCGCGATGAAAAATCTGGGTGAAGCGAACGCCGCGTTCCGCCATGCGGCGGGCCAGCAGGCAATTGTAAGCAAAGGTTCCCGGCTCGTTCACATCCGGACCATACATATCCAGGGTTTCCTCGGATTCACCGGCGGTGTCCACCAACTCGGGAACGGAGGATTGCATCCGAAAGGCCATTTCGTACTGCGCGATCCGAGCCTGCGTTTCAGGATCTCCGAGCCTCTCAAACTGCTTTTGATTCAGCGCGTTCAATCCATCGAGCATGGTGCGTCGAACGCTGGGATCAACGCCGGACGGATTGGAAAGATACAGGACGGGATCGCCCTGGGAGCGCAGCGCGACTCCCTGGTGCTTCGAAGGCAGAAATCCGCTGCCCCAAAGGCGCGAGAACAGGGCCTGGGCATCGCGTTTCGCTGACCATTTGCTGTTCAGAACGACAAACGAAGGCAGGTTTTCATTCTCGCTCCCAAGGCCGTAGCTGAGCCATGCGCCGAGGCTGGGCTTTCCGGGGATTTGATCGCCGGTTTGGATGTAGGTGATCGCAGGATCATGGTTAATCGCCTCCGTGTACATGGTTTTGACCACGGCGATGTCGTCCGTCATTTTGGCCATGTTCGGGAGCAACTCGCTCACCCAGGTTCCCGAGTTTCCATGTTGCTTGAAGTCGTAAATGGTCGGCGCCACCGGGAAACGTTTCTGCTTTGACGTCATGCCGGTGAGTCGCTGGCCCTGACGAATGGAATCCGGCAAATCCTTGTCGAACCACTTCTGCATTTCCGGCTTGTGATCCCAGAGATCCAATTGTGATGGCGCCCCTGACATGAACAGATAAATGGCGCGCTTTGCCTTGGGGAAAAGGTCGCTCAATCCCACCGCATTTTGGCCGAGCAGCGAACCGAGGGCGGCGATACCCAGACCGCGGGCGCCTTGTCCAAAGAATTGCCGGCGGGTCTCCAGCGTCTGGTAGTCGGTGAACGGATTCATGGTCAGTCTAGTGCTTGGTAACGGCTTCGTCGAGGTTGAGGAGCTGGTTCGCAACCATGGTCAGTGAGGCGAGTCCAACCGGATTGCTCAGGTTCGAGTTGGGCTTATCACCTTCAGTTAACAGCTGTTTCGCTTCCTCGGGAGAATTCCGATAGTGTTCTCGGAAAATGCGCAGCGAGTTCGCCGCGATGGAGTACTCGTCAGGGGCAAATTCGCGTCCCAGCACATGCATGGCGATCGCTTGAACCGGGTCTTCCAACTGGAGGCAGCGCTCGGCAAGATGGCGGGCCGCTTCGACGAACTGCACGTCATTCATCAAAACCAGCGCCTGCAGTGGCGTGTTGGTTCGTTCGCGATTGACAATACAGCTCTCGCGATTCGGCGCATCAAATGCGGTCATGTTCGGAGGCGGAGCGGTGCGTTTCCAAAAGGTGTAGATGCTTCGGCGATAAAGGGCCTCGTTGTAGTGGCGAAAGAATTTTACCGTATTGCTGTTCTCGTAGCCGACCGATTGCCACAACCCGCCGGGCTGATAGGGCCGAACGCCCGGTCCGCCGATTTTCTCGACCAGCAAGCCACTCGCAAACAGAGCCTGGTCCCGAATCATTTCCGCGTCCATGCGGAATCGCGGTCCACGGGCGTAGTAGCGGTTTTCGGGATCCTTCCTCCAATTCCGGGAGTCAATCTTCGATCCGCGGCGATACGCTTGTGACATCACGATTTGTTTCACGAGCCGTTTCACATCCCAACCGTTCTCGACAAAATCGACCGCCAACCAATTGAGCAGTTCGGGGTGAGTCGGGACCGATCCCTGAGTTCCAAAGTCGTCGGCCGTCTCGACCAACCCTGCTCCGAAAAATTCCTGCCAGATCCGATTCACGGTAACGCGCGCCGTAAGCGGATTCTCGGGATCGACAATCCATTGGGCGAGTCCAAGACGGTTCATTGGAGCGTCGTTGCTCAATTTGGGCAATGCTGCCGGGACTCCCGGTTGGACGATTTCTCCGGTCGGATGATCATACTCGCCGCGATCCAGAATCGGTGCTGATGGTGTTCCAGGTTTGTCCGCCATCACGTGAGTAATGGGAGTGCTGCGCTGAATCTGGTTCAGCTGCATTTGGGCCTCGGATTGTTGGGCGTAGAGTTTGCGGGTGGGTTCGTGATGAGCCTGGTGAAAGTGATCGAGCAACTCCTGGGCAGGCTTTTCTTCCATCTTCCCGGAGAGCATTCCTGGGATCTTGGAAAGCGAGTTCAGCCCTTTGATTTCGTCAGCCGTCAACGCGTCGTAGAACTCCAGTTTCTTCAGCATCTCGCCATCTGCCAGAATCTTGAGGGGCGCATCGTTGGCGAAGTCTCCGGCCAGCGTGTCGATCTCCAAATAGGGAAACCGTTCCCGGCCCATCTTGCGCGCTCCGGAGTAGGCAACGACGCCTTCGGATCTTCCTGATCCGTCGTAGACCCAACTCAATGACGCCCGGCTACCGGGACGCAGGTGCTTGATGAGGTGGGCTTGAAGCATTCCGCCTTCGCCGTCAAAAAACGTCAATTCAACGCCTTCCTCAAACAGGTCGAGAACCATTCGGAACCCTCGTCCGTTTTCGTCAAGCTGTTCGCAAAGTGGATAGCGTCCCAGTTTGTCTGGGGCGGCGACCTCCGCAAAAATCGTCATGGGCTGATCCTTCCCGAAGTTGACGGAGAAATCAGCAGCACCGCGATTCTGATGGCCTCGCAAGTGACCAACGGTGGCGTTTTTGGATTCTCGCCATGCCTGGAAAGCCGGCGCAGCGTCCTTCTTCGCGGCTTTCAATTGACGCCCAATTTCGCCGAGCTTGGCCTTGGTGACGGTCTCCTGCTCTTTGGTTTCCGCGTCAGGATAAACGCGGATGATGGGCGGCGTGTCCGGTTGGTTGCCGTCCATTCCGGGTTGCGTCGTGTGATTGAAATACGCGAAAAGCTGAAAGTATTCCGTTTGGCTGATCGGATCAAATTTGTGGTCATGGCATTGCGCGCATCCAGTCGTCAGTCCGAGCCAAACCGAAGACGTGGTGTTGACGCGATCCACCGCATACCGAACCAGGAATTCCTCCGCGATCGCTCCGCCTTCCGAGGTTGTCACATTACAGCGGTTAAACCCCGTCGCGACCAGTTGCGACTGCGTCGGCTCAGGCAACAGGTCGCCCGCCAGTTGTTCGATCGTGAACTGATCAAAGGGCTGATTTGCATTGTAAGCCTGAATCACCCAGTCGCGATAGGGCCACATTTCGCGATAGTTGTCGAGGTGGAGACCATGAGTGTCGGCATAGCGGGCCGCATCCAGCCAATAACGGGCGCGGTGTTCGCCATAACGCGGCGAACTCAGCAAGCGGTCCACCAGTTTCTCGTAGGCATTGGGGGATTGATCGGCAACGAAAGTCGCGACTTCGGTGGGAGTTGGAGGGAGCCCAGTCAAATCCAGCGTGACGCGGCGAATCAGCGTTTGACGATCGGCTTCCGGTTCCGGAGTGAGGCGCCGAACCTTCAATTCGGCATCGACAAAGTGATCAATTCCCGATCCTTCGGCCTTCGCGGGTTTGATGAATGCCCAGTGCTCCTGCCAGGGCGCGCCTTCCGCAATCCAGCGCTTGATCAGCACAATCTCCTGTGGGTTGAGCGTTTTGTGAGACTTGGGCGGAGGCATCAACTCACTCGTGTCATCGGTCTCCAACCGAAAGACCAGCTCGCTTTCATCCGGATTCCCCGGCACGATGGCGAATTCCTTGGCGTCAGCCTCCCGGTCCAGGCGCAGGTCACCCTTCCGGCTTGCCGAATCCGGCCCGTGACAGCTGAAGCAGTTGTCGCTCAAGATCGGGCGAATGTGTTTGTTGAACTGAATCTCTTCAACGTGCACCGGTGTGTCGTAGGGCGGAACCGGATGAGAAAGCAGCGAGGCCATCTCCGTGTTGTAAGTCGCCAATTTGGAGTTGGAATCCGTGGGCGAAGGTGGGCGTGCTGCGATTACGACCTCATCGTCGTCGGAGGTGACGGTGAAAGCTGCCACCGCGATTGCGGCAATTGCGGCTGCCGCGCCGAAGCCTCGAACGAGGTTCGATTCATACCATCGTGGTGTGGCCGGAGGAACT
>TARA_R110002096_G_scaffold23031_4_pt1 | contig 34261 bp, 27 predicted proteins | sample TARA_R110002096 | Tara Oceans TARA_R110002096 (sample SAMEA4397295) | marine metagenome | biome: Polar Biome; feature: [DCM] deep chlorophyll maximum layer (ENVO:01000326); material: water (ENVO:00002006), including particulate matter (ENVO:01000060) such as... | depth 35 m
TGCGTGAGCCGGTCTTCCCAGTCAAAGCCAAGCCAGCGCACATCCCGTTCGATGGCCGCAACGAATTCGACGCTCTCATTGCCCGGATTGGTATCGTCAAATCGCAGGAACGTGCGACCGCCGGTCTCTGTTGTGACACCGAAGTTCAGGCATATGGCCATGACGTGGCCAATATGCAGGTAACCGTTGGGTTCGGGAGGAAACCGGGTAACGATTTGCGGATGTTTTCCAGACGCCAGGTCATCATGGATGATTTGGCGGATGAAATCCCGCGATTCGGACTCGCTCATAAAGAATCTTTAAGATTTTCGAAGGGCGGCCATTGTACGCGAAATGTTTATCCGCGGGGCAATTCGCGTACAATAGCGCGCCGTTACGTCTGATACCCGCGAAAGCTGTTTAAGAAAATGCCCAAAATTACATTACCTGACGGATCGGAACGTCAATACGATGCACCGGTCAGTGGAGCCGAGGTTGCGGCCAGTATTGGTGCCGGACTCGCGAAGGCGGCTGTTGCCGTGCGCGTTGAAGGCGAGGCCTGGGACCTTGGTCGGTCGATCGAAAACGATGCCGCCGTCGAGATCGTGACGCGCGACTCAGACGACGGCCTTGAACTGTTGCGCCATGATGCGGCACATGTGCTGGCCGAGGCGGTAAAGGAGCTTTGGCCGGAGACGCAGGTCACAATCGGCCCGGCCATCGAGAACGGCTTTTACTACGACTTTTCACGCGCGGAGCCGTTTACCGACGCAGACCTCGAAACGATCGAGGCCCGTATGAAGGAAATTGTCGATCGGAATGAGGTCATTCAGCGTGAAGTCTGGCAGCGCGACCAGGCAGTCGAATTCTTTCGTGGCATCGGCGAAGAATACAAGGCCGAGATCATCGAAAGCATTCCTTCCGATGAAGATCTGACCCTCTACCGCCAGGGCGACTTTATCGACCTGTGTCGCGGGCCGCACCTGCCCAGTACCGGCAAGCTGGGTAAGTCGTTCAAATTGACTCATGTGTCCGGCGCATACTGGCGCGGTGATTCCAACAACGAAATGCTGCAGCGCGTGTACGGCACCGCATGGGCGACGGACAAGCAGTTGCGCCAGTACCTGCATATGCTTGAAGAAGCGGAGAAACGCGACCATCGGCGTCTCGGCCGGGTAATGGATCTGTTTCATTTCCAGGAAGAAGCACCCGGTGCGGTTTTCTGGCATCCGAAGGGCTGGAGCCTGTTCCAGCAATTGATCGGCTTCATGCGGCAACAGCAAAATGCTGCCGGCTACCAGGAAATCAGCACACCGGAGGTGGTGTCGCGATCGCTGTGGGAGGCATCGGGTCACTGGGCGTCTTTCGGCGATCACATGTACACCACAGAAACGGTGGATGGCCGCACCTACGCGATCAAACCGATGAACTGCCCCGGGCACGTACAGGTTTTCAAACAAGGCATCAAGAGCTACCGAGACTTGCCGTTTCGCCTAGCAGAGTTCGGCAAGTGTCATCGCTACGAGCCGTCGGGTGCGCTGCACGGCATGATGCGCGTGCGTGCCTTCACGCAGGACGATGCACACGTGTTTTGCACGCCCGAGCAAATCACGGACGAGTCCATCGCCGTTAGCAAGTTGATTCTCGGTATTTACCGGGACTTCGGCTTTGCCGACGTGCGCATCAAGTTTGCAGACCGACCGGAGGTCCGTGTCGGCGAAGATGCGGTCTGGGATCAGGCCGAAGCAGCACTGGTTAAAGCACTGGAAGTGGCCGGCCTCGATTACACGCACAATCCTGGGGAAGGTGCTTTTTACGGTCCGAAACTCGAATTCGTATTGCGCGACGCGATCGGTCGCGACTGGCAGTGCGGCACGCTGCAGGTCGACCTCAACATGCCCGGACGACTCGGCGCCACCTATATAGGTGAGGACGGTGAGAAACACACGCCGGTGATGTTGCATCGGGCCATTTTTGGTTCGCTCGAACGCTTTATGGGCATCCTGCTCGAACACCACGCAGGTAACCTGCCGCTGTGGCTGGCACCGGTGCAGGTCAAGGTCCTGACAATTACCTCGGATGCTGATGCCTACGCGAGCGAAATCGAAAACCTGCTGCGCACGAACGGACTGCGCGCCGAAGCTGACCTGCGCAACGAAAAGATTTCCTACAAGGTGCGCGAGCACAGTGTCGCAAAAATCCCGCTACAATTTACTGTGGGGCAACGCGAAATGGAAAATCGCAGTGTCGCGGTGCGGCGGCTTGGCTCGAAGAAACAGCAAGTTATGCCATTGGATGAGGCGTTGGAGATGCTCAACAACGAAGTCCGTACGCATGGCATGGAATCCTGATCGGGCTGCATTCCACGCACAGAAATATTCGTCTCTCCTGCAAGCAATTTTCGCTGTAATTTGTCCGCTGCCGGCATGCGGACGGCAAACGTGACGCGCCCTGCATTCGCACTGTGCGCCGTGTCACAGATTCAGACATCTGTCGCGGCCTGACGACATGATCGCTGCAACCCTTGGCTATACTCTAATGACGCATGGACCGCGCGAGCGATTCGACATAAGACTTTGGAGGAAGCGAAGTGCCGTTGGACCACTACAAGACACAGGTATTGCTGCTGCATAGCGAGCAATCCACGCTCGACAACCTCAGCTCGGGCTTCAGCGACAACTACACGGTCCATTGCGCCACCAGCGGCAGCGAGGCACTGAATACGCTGGTCGAAACTCCAATCAACATTATCGTCACTGCCCAGGACTTGCCGGGCATGAGTGGCCTCGACGCCTTGCGCGAAGCGAAGAAACGTTCTCCCGAGACCATCGGGATTCTGCTGGCCGGTGATTCCGGCAACGACGTCCAGGCACTGGTTGGTGAAGAGGAAGTCTTTCAGGTTGTTACCGGCAGCGTCACCAGCGACACACTGATCAAGCTGGTCGACAACGCGACCCGACAGATGCGCCTGATGGCGCTCGCGGGTGCCGCCAACGATACCGTAGCCAGTGTCGACGAACCTGCGGAACACATTATCATGGAGACGTCCGACAACGGCTCCACAATCATCAGCTCAGGAATGACCGGGCAGGTTCCGGCACTCGACCCCAAGAAAATTTCGGCTGCCGCGAACGTCGGCTCACGTTCGGTTGATGTTCTGGTACTGACCAAAGACCAGGAATTCCTTGAGACGGTCAGAGACTCATCCAAGGGCATGCACAAGGTTTTTTATGCCAACACGCTTGCGCAGGCGAACGACGCTATCGCCAAACACAAGATTGGCGTCGCTGTAGTCGACGCGGCAATGGTTGGCGAGAAAATCGAACAACTGACGCAGCATCTGCGGAAAGGATCACCGCGCCTGGTCTCCATCGTTGCAGGACGTCGCGACGACGGCGAAATGTTGATGGACCTGATAAACCGCGGCAAAGTCTATCGATTCCTCCTGAAGCCGGTTTCGCCCGGTCGCGCGCGGCTGGCAGTCGAAGCATCGGTCAAGCACCACCTCGAAGCACCGGATGCTGCATTCCAGATGGCAGGCACAAAAGCGCCGGCCGCGATGCCAGCCAAGGCTGCGCCGCCGGCCGCCAAAAAGGAAAAAGTACCGGCGGCTGCATCGACGAAGCCAGCGCGAGCGGCAGAGCCCAAGGCGGCTCCAAAGCCGGCCGCCAAAAAGGAACAAGCACCGCCAGCCGCCGCGAAAAAGCCGGCACCCGCTCCCAAGGCACCGGCTGATCCACCGCTCGGCTCCGTCATAGAGCCGCAGGGTAAATCGCCTATTGAAGATGGTCTTGCGGATGCGTTTGGCCAGGACGATTCCAGCTTCACCGAAACGGTAACAGGCCTCATCAGTTCGGTTGCCGATAAGTTCACGTCGAAAGAGAGCCATGTTGAATCTGAAGACAACATGGCCCCGACGCCCGACCCCGCCGCCGAGAATACTTCCGGCTCGGGTGGTTCGCCGTTCTCCGACCCAAAAATACTTGGTATTGGTGCCGGCGCGCTGGTCATCATCGCCACTATCGGTTTCTGGTATTTCGGTGCATCACCTGAAGTTGCAGCACCTGACGTTGCAGCACCGGCAGAAGAGCCCCTGGCAACACCGAAAATCTCGGAAGCCGACGTGGTCTTCGAGCAGCAGCCGGTGGCACCCCAGATCGACGTTGATGCGATACTTGACGAAGCACGGCTCGCTCAGGATGCTGGCCAGCTATTTAACCCGGCAGGCAGCAACGCAATTGAACTGTTTGCCGAAGCGCTCGCCGCAGATCCGGACAACGAAACAATCGCAGCGGAACTCGAAGCTGCGATTACTGCGGCGCTAGGCATGTCGGAAACGGCGATGCTTGACTCGCGTCTCGACGATGCGGACGCCGCCTTGCAGCGTGTCGCCAGCGTCAGCCCCGACCACGCGCGCCTGCCGTTCCTGACAGCACAACTGTCACAGATGCAGTTGCGCGGCTACATTGTCGACGCGCGCACTGCCATTCGCGAGAATCGTTTCGAAGACGCTGCCAATACGCTGGGAATTGCGCGCACTGTCGCCACGGGCGACAACAGCGAGATTGATGCCGTATCAGAAGAGCTCAGCGCAGCACGCAGTGAGCAACAAGTGGACGAAGTACTTGCCATGGCAGCACTGCGACTTGACAGTGGCCAGCTGCTCGCACCAGCCAACGACAACGCGCGATACTATTACCAGCTGGTATTGTCGAATGATGCGAACAACACAGCGGCCCGCCAGGGCCTGAGCGTCATTTCCAGCAAGCTGGTATTGCAAGCACGAACGGCAATCGAAAACGGCAACCTGAATGGGGCCGAGGACATTCTGGCCGATGCGCAGCAGGTCGACCCCACGAATGCCGATGTATCGGCAACGCTGGACACACTGGCGGGTATCCGTGCCGCGAATGCAGAGCGCGAACGCCGTGCTGAAGCCGAGCGACAGGCAATCATTGCGCGTGAGGCCGCAGCCGCCGAAGCAGAACGCATTGCCGCAGCCGAACGCCAGGCGAAGGCCGACCGAATGGCCGCCATCGCGCAACTCGCAGAAGCAGGTACCGGCGCAAGTGAAGGTGCAGCAATTGACGATGTAAATGAGGTCAGCACAGATATGCAGGCCCGTAACACGGATACCCAGGGCGTGGGTCTGCCGGAGCCAGTGACGAATACGCCGCTGGAGATACCTGTCGCGAGTGCCGCTGAATTTCGACCGGCCGCTGGCAGCAACGAACAGGCAGCCCGGTCCGATCAACGCGGCACACTCGAGCCCGCCGCTGAAATGCCGGTGGCCATCAGCTCGCTTAACCGCACACGCTACGTAGCACCCAAGTATCCCCGCAATGCGCAGCGTCGCAATCAGTCCGGCTGGGTCGACCTGGTATTTACGGTCACCGTGGATGGCACGGTTCGGGATATCGAGGTACGCGGCTCCGAACCCGGCGAGGTGTTCGTCAACGCGGCCGTCAAAGCCGTGGAAAAATGGGAATTTGAACCGGTCGTACAATACGGACTGGTGGTGGAACGGCGTGCTGGCGTCCGCATGATGTTCGAATTGGAGTAAGCACGACAATCTTTGTCCACCCGGTCAAGTTTTTTTCCAATGTGGACCAAAAGTCCGATACCCGCTACAGTTGGAGGGACTATAGCGGCGGGGATGGATGCGGTGCACGACGATCAGACTTTACATAACGAGCCGCCAGCTCGGAAACAACAACAACGAAGTATCGTCACACAGAAAAAATTGCTCGACGCCGCAGTAGAAGCGTTTTCCGAAAACGGCTTCAAGGGCACGTCCACCCGGGACATCGCCGAACGGGCCGGTGTACATCACCCACTCATCACCTACCATTTCAAGAACAAGGACAAGCTGTGGCGCGCGGCGGCCGACTATGTGTTTGATGCCTGTACGCGGTCACTGACGAACTCACTGGAAAAGCACGCCGACAAGAATCCGAAAGAACGCATGTCTGCCCTGATTCGCGCGTACGTCGATTACGCGAGGAGTCAACCGGCTCTGCACAAGGTCCTGGTGCAGGAAGCAAGCTATCCGAATCCGCGCCTCGACTGGCTGATTGAAAATCACCTGCAACCGATTTTCGAAGTGACGTTTGGCATGCTGGCAAAACTGCAGGAACTCGGAGTTGCCGTGCCGGGCAACCCTGCACTGCTGTTCAATATGATTCGACTGTCATCGGGCGGCTTGCTTGCATTGGGCAACGAACTCAAGGCGTCCAGCAACATCGATATCGATGACCCCGATACGCTGGACGAAATCAGCGACATGATCGTGCGCGTTTTCCTTCCCGGCGACATGCCGGAATCCGCCGAACAAGAACACCCGAGCTAGCGTTAAGTTTCAGGGATGCGCTAGCGCCCATCCGGGCGGCTGGCATACAGGTACAACATTTCCATGGCCAGGTGCGCCGCCGCGAGCGACGTTATATCTGCACTATCGTAGGCCGGAGCGACCTCGACAATGTCCATACCAATCACATTGATGCCGCGCAGCCCACGCAACAACGACATGGCCTGATGGGTTGTCAGGCCACCGCAGACCGGTGTGCCGGTGCCCGGCGCATAGCTCGGATCCAGGCAATCGATATCGAAAGTTACGTATACCGGCGAATCGCCGAGGCACTCTCGCGCGAATGCAATACTCGCGTCCAGCGATTGGCCGTGAACTGCGGGCGCATCAATAATGTTGAAGCCGAGCGTGTCCGGGTTGTGGGTGCGAAGCCCGATCTGCACCGAGGTCTTTGCATCGATCAAACCCTGTTTCGTTGCCCACCAAAACATGGTGCCATGATCAATTCGATCATTCTCGTCCTCCCAGGTATCCGAATGCGCATCGAAATGCAGAATGGAGACCGGCCCGCCGTGTTTTTTCACATGCGCTTTGATTAGCGGGTAGGAGATAAAATGATCGCCGCCGAGTGACAGCAGTCCCGGACCGGCTGAAATAATCTGCAGCGCCGCGTCCTCGATTGCCGCGGGCACCGCTTCCGGGCGGCCGAAATCCCACAAGGCATCGCCCGCATCGACAACGGCCAGTCTGTCGAAAGGGTCGAATTCCATGCCATAAGGACGCTCCCAGGCCATGCTGGTCGATGCGCCACGAATCGCCCGCGGTCCCAAGCGGGCGCCGGAACGATTGGTGGTAGCCGTATCGAATGGAATCCCAAGCACGGCGACGTCCACACCGCTCATATCCTTTGTGTACTTGCGACGCATGAACGACGTTATGCCGCCGTACGTCGGCTCCGGTGTCGTACCGCGCAAGTCGTCACGCGTAATTGCAAAATCATTGCCGTGCTTGTCCATAGTATTAACCGGCCAATGCTGCCTTGGTTTTATCCAGTGCCTGCCACGTGGACTCCATCATTTCGTCGACCTCCGCGTGCGACAACACAAATGGCGGCGCGCAAACAATTGTGTCGCCAACAGCTCGGAGGCACACACCGGCATCGAGCGAATTATCGCGCATCAGGATTCCCGCACCCACGTTCTCGTCAAAGCGTTGCACGGGTTGTTTGCTCGCAACAATTTCCAACGCCCCCATGAGTCCAACCATGCGGCTGTTGCCGACCAGCGGATGGTCTGCCAATGCAAGCCACTTTTCCTGCAGGTAAGGGCCGATATCGTCACGAATCCGATCGACCAGCTTTTCCCGTCGAATAATATTGATGTTTGCCATCGCAACTGCGCAGGATGCGGGGTGACCTGAATACGTGTAACCATGGAAAAACTCACCGGCTTTCTCGATCAGGACATCAGCAACACGGTCGCTGACGTAGACACCACCGAGCGGCAGGTAGCCTGACGTAACGCCTTTTGCGAACGGCATGAAGTCCGGTCGCGTGCCGTAATAGTCGGCGCCGAACCACTCACCCAGTCGCCCGAATCCGGTAATGACCTCATCGGAAATCAACAGAATTCCGTATTCGTCACATATTTTTTGCACTGCAGGCCAGTAGCTTGCGGGTGGCACGATGACGCCGCCTGCTCCCTGGATGGGTTCGCCGATAAATGCGGCGACCTTGTCCGCACCGACTTCCTGAATTTTCTGTTCGATACGTCCGGCCGCCCACAGGCCAAACTCGTCTTCCGACATGGACTGGTCACTGCCATACCAGTATGGCTGTTCGACATGAACGATGCCGGGTATCGGCAACCCGCTTTGCTTGTGCATCGCCTTCATCCCGCCGAGACTCGCAGCGGCGACGGTCGATCCATGATAGGCATTGTTGCGGCTGATTATCGTATGCCGTTCCGGCTGCCCCATCAGGTCCCAATAAGTCCGCACCATGCGCACAATGGTGTCATTGGACTCGGATCCTGAGCCGGTGAAGAAAATGCGGTTCAGGTGCGGCTGACTCAATTCGCGGAGCATCGCCGCGAGCTCGATAGCCGGCGGATGCGAGCACTGAAAAAAACTGTTGTAGTACGGCAATTCCTGCATCTGCGCAGCGGCCGCGTCGATAATCTCCTGTCGGCCGTACCCGGCATTAACGCACCATAAGCCGGACATACCATCCAGAATACGCTTGCCGTCGGCGTCGTAGATATAGACACCTTCCGCGTGCGAAATAATCCTGGAACGCTGTGCGTGCAGTTCTTTGTGATTGGTAAACGGGTGCAAGTGATGGCTCCTGTCCATCTCCTGCAGTTGTTCTCGCGTGTGCTTTTCTATTGCAGCCATACAAACCTCGACGTGTCCGAACAGCGAATCTAGCAGTCCGCTGCTGCGGCGTCAGACAAACACCATATACTGAAATGCGACACCAAAAATCAGACGTTAAACATCAGGATTTCACGTTCGTAGGGTGTGATGATTTCCTGGAACTCCCGGTACTCCGCATCCTTCAGCGCCGTGTACAGGCTTACAAACTCGTCGCCCAGGATACTTTTCATCGCGGCGCTGTTTTGCATCGCCGCAATGGCCGGCAAAATGTGCCGATGTAACTCGAAGTCACCGCTGTAAGCGCTTCCTTCCGCCTCCGCGGTCGGCGCAATCCCTTCGACCATGCCAAGGTAGCCGCATGCCAGCGACCCGGCAATAACCAGGTACGGATTTACGTCGGACCCGGCCAGGCGGTTTTCGATACGCCGTGCCGCCGGCTGTGCATCCGGTATGCGGATTCCAACGGTGCGGTTGTCTGTCGCCCAGGCAAGATTGACCGGAGACGAATCCGGGTTCATGAAGCGCCGGTAGGAATTCACATATGGCGCGAACAACAACAATGCCTCTGGCATGTAGCGCTGCAAGCCGCCGATGAAATGATAAAACAGATCGGTCGGCGCACCGTCAGCGCCGGAAAAAATATTGTTGCCTTGCTTGTCGATGATGCTCTGGTGAATATGCAACGCACTGCCGGCATCGTCGGACATTGGCTTGGCGAGAAACGTCGCATGCATGCCATGTTCAATAGCCGCTTCGCGAACAGTGCGCTTGAAAAGAAATACCTGGTCGGCAAGTTCGACGGCGTTGCCGTGTAAAAAATTGATCTCGAACTGGGCCGGCCCCATTTCCTGCGACAGCGTATCGATCGGCATGCCCTGCGCTTCACAGTAGGCATAGACGTCGTTGATGAAGGGATCGAAGTCGTTCATCGTGTCGATGCTATACGGCTGCCGCGCCGATTCAGTCCATCCCAGCCTGCCCTCCGGCGGCTCAGCTTCGGCATTTGGATCCGAATGTGCACTGATCAGGTAAAACTCGACTTCGGGTGCAACAACCGGAATCCAGCCTCTGGCTTCGTACTTCGCAAGCACATTACGTAACACCGCCCGCGGCGATTTGCTCACTTGCGATCCATCGCGATGGTAGCAATCAAGGAATACCGACGCGGCCGGGTCGGTTGACCATGGCACAGGACGCAGCGTCGTCGAATCAGGAACCAGGACCATGTCGCGATCTTCAACATTGCTTGGGTCCGCTATGTAGTCGCCAGAGATCGTCTGTGAAAAAATCCCCTCCGGCATTTTCATTTCGCCCTGGCCGAACTTGTCCGCGGGCAAAACCTTGCCGCGCGCCGAGCCAGCCATGTCCGGCACGAACGCCTCTACATCGTCAATTTCATGTTTTGACAACCAGGATTGAAAGACTTCGTCCTTGCTCACATTACACCTGTCGTTGTAAGGCCCGCGTCCGGCATGCATCACCGAACGCTTTGAAAATTGCCATCGAAAACGGATTCTCCGTCACTCGCCATTCCGGGTGCCATTGCACCGCCAGGTTAAATCCCGGCACCGTGTCTACGCGGAATGCCTCAACGAGGCCGTCATCCGCCACGGCCTCGACTACGGCCCCTTCTGCCAGTCTGGCAATGCCCTGCCCGTGCAGCGAGTTGACCATTTGTGTGTCGGCATCTGCCAGCGGCCTGAGGAGACTGCCCTCAGGCAGGGTCACCGGGTGTGCCGGGCCGTATTGCACGTCGAGTGGATCATCCTTGTTTTCGAGATGATTATGATAGCCCGGGACATTCGCCACATTCTGGTGCAGCGTTCCGCCCAGCGCGACGTTGAGTTCCTGGTGGCCGCGACAAATTGCCAGCAGCGGCACGCCTTTCTGCAGCGCCTGCAACGCCAGCGGCAGTGTCATGGCATCACGATGCGGATCGTGAAAACCGGGATTGTCCGATGCCGTATCACCATATTGACGCGGCTCGACATTTGAGTAGCTGCCCGTCAGTGCCACGCCGTCCACGCGTGCAAGCAGGTCGTCGATATCAATGTCATCAGCCAGTGACGGCAGCATCAACGGTACTGTGCCCGCACCATCGATCAGCGCACGCAAATACTTCTCGCCGACGACATGGGACGGGTGCGGCTCCAGCATACGCCGGTCCGCCGATACCGCAACAATGGGTTTCGCCGTCATACCGTTCAAGCCTCAGCGCGTCGTCCCAGGGTTTTCAGCACCGCGAACAGAACTGCCATACCAATGAGCAGCGAAATCCAGGGCGACAAGCCATAGCCGCCTGGAATGGTACCGGTCGCAAGCGCGACGACGCCGACCAGCAAGGCGTAGGGCAACTGCGTACGAACATGCTCGATATGATTGCAACCACTGGCGATTGATGACAACACCGTGGTATCGGAAATCGGCGAGCAGTGATCACCCCAGACCGCCCCGGCAAGGCAACAGGCCACGGATGAATACAGGATGTGCATGCCACTGGGGTCCGCGATACCGTTCACCGTCATCACCGCCCAGGACAGTGGAATGACCAGCGGTATCAGGATCGCCATCGTCCCCCAACTGGTCCCCGTCGTAAATGCTGTAATGGCAGCGAGAACGAACGCGATCGCCGGTATCAAGGCAACCGGCAGGGAATCGGCGAACAAGGTGACCAGAAATTTCGCGGTACTCAATTCCGCGGTGACGTCCGACAACGACCACGCCAACACCAGGATGATCATGCCAAACAAGGTCGCTCGCAGACCGCCGTACCAGGCATCAATCGTTTCGTGCACAGACAATATTTTTTGCCCCATTGTGAGCGCGGCCGCGACCAGCACGCCGACGAACGACGAATACATCATGGCCTTGTAAGGATCGGTCGTCCCCAGTATCTCGGTAACCGTTGTGCCTTCCCCGAGCGCGTACAGGCTCAGGCCCAGTGCAACGATCAACGCGATGATCGGGATGAACGCATTCAGTGCCCGTAACGGAATGTTGTCTTTCGGCGTCAGTTCTTCACCTTCAAGCGCAGGAAGCGCTTCATCCGACACCGGTTTAACGACACCCTTTCGGGCACGAACTTCGGCTTTATACATCGCACCAAAATCCAGCCCCGATGCTGCCACCATCAGAACGAACACGATCGCCAGTATTGGGTAGAAACTGTAGGGAATGGAGTGGATAAACACGGAGTAGGCGTTGACATCGCCGATTCCGTCGATGGTGCCGAGCGCCTGGTCGATCAACCCTATCTGGTAGCCAATCCAGGTTGTGATCAGCGCGATACAGGCGACCGGTGCAGCCGTAGAATCGACAATATAGGCAAGCTTCTCGCGTGAGATTTTCAGATGATCGGTCAGCGAACGGGCCGTATTGCCAACCACCAGCGTGTTGCTGTAGTCATCAAAAAATATCATCAGCCCCATGAGCCAAACGGCGACCTGGCCGCCTATCGCCGTCTTCGCCCTGCTGACGATGGCGAGCACAATACTGGCCATACCGCCGTTGCGCGTAATGATGCCAACCATGCCGCCGATCATCATCGTGAAAAGAACGATCGAGGCCCGATCCGAATCTGCCAGAGCGCCGCGTACGAATACCTGGAAGGAGTCAAGCAAACCAATACCCGCGCCCTTCAAGGTAAAGGAAGTCAATGCGGTTGCGCCGAGCCATAGCCCGATCAGCAGCGCGGGAATGACATTGCGCAGCGCTAACGCGATAACAATTGCAATGACGGCAGGCAAAACCGACATCCAGCCGGGAATAATTCGCTGTTGCACGCTTAGCGCTTGAGTACCCGCCATTGCGCGCAGATCGATACGCCCCGGACTTGCAATAACAATGTTCGGAAACTCGGCACGACCGTCGGCATCCGCGGTTGCGGTGTATGAATTTTCACCCACAGCCAATTCGACTGTGTCGCCACTTTGCGCACCGCTGACCGCATAGTCCATCGCGACCCCCGACAGGCTCACGGTTGGCGCTTCAAGTTCTATGGCGTTCGCGGGAAAAGCGATTGATGCCGCAAGAAAAGCGACAGTAGCAAGTAGCATTTTCGTTGTGTTGTGGACCAGCTTGCGAGTATTAATTTTCTTATTCCTGCCGCTATAGTCGACGGCATCTTAGCATGCGGGAAGCGTATCAGTACCGCGGTTGCAAGGTCGCCGCGACCGTGCAGAGCGTCGCGCCGAACTGTGCGCGACGATCCTTAGACAATCGACTGCTCGGTCCGCAGATCGACAATGCACCGAGCGCCTCACCCATGCCACCACGGACAACCGCGGCGACGCCGGAAAAGCCATCCTCGAGTTCATCCACGGTCTCCGCGAATCCGCGACGCCGTATATCCGAAAGCTGTTGTTCCAGCTTGTCGTGCTGTGTGATTGTCTTCCCGGTAAGCGCCACCAACTCTTGCCGCAGACGCGATGGCCCGCGCGGCTCGAACGCGATAAAAACCTTGCCCGTCGACGTTGCATGAATTGGCCAACGGGTGCCCACATTTCCCGATGCGCCCAGTAAATGTCGCGTGGTCACTTCGTCAAGAATCAACATTGTATCCTCGACCGGAACCTCCAGCGTTGCCGTCTCACCGGTGTCCTCCGCGAGTCTCTTCAGAATCGGCCGGGCACGCAGTCGCAGGTCATTGCTCGACAATGCCTGTACCCCGAGCGCCATCATGCCAGGCCCCAGTCGATAGGCACTGCTCGCCGGATTACGCTCCAGCAATTCCTCGCTCAGCAATGCCTGCAACAGCCGGTGCGTCGTTGTCTTGTTGAGTCCGGCGCGCGTACTCAGTTCGGCCAGCGACAATTCCGGTGCGTCAGACGTGAATTTTTTCAACAAACGTATGGCTCGCAGCGCAGCCTGTGCCCCTTGAGGCGGTGTTGGTTCGCGCATATTATTTCACATTATGAAATGATAATTCACAATGTAATATTATGGCGTCTATTGCGCCGGCAGCGCAAATAGTTAATGCTCCCGAGCGCACACGCGAACGGATGAATGTATGGCAAGGCGCAATGCAGTATTGACGGAACTCGGCGCGGTTCAGAAAAAGCACGGCAAATTTCAGGCACTTGAGCTGTTAGTTCCCGACCTGAGCGGCATTTTGAAGGGCAAGCGTATCCGTCCGCCTGATTTCGCCAAAGCCTGCACAGACGGTTTCGTTTTTTGCGCCGGCGCAACACTGCTGACGACCCTCGGAGAAACAGTCGCCGGCATACCCTTCGGCGATGGCGATGGCGATCCCGATTTGCCCGCCTCGATTGTGCCAGGCAGTTTGGCACCGGTCCCCTGGGCGACCAGAGCTGCAGGTCAAGCACTGTTTCGGCTCATGGACGATGATGGCCAGCCATTTTTTGCTGACCCGCGTGCGGTTCTGGAGCGGGCTCTCATGCCGCTTCGGAAGATGCAACTGCAGCCCGTTATGGCGACCGAGCTCGAATTTTATCTGCTGGATGGCAGCGGCAACGAGCCAATGGTAGCCGCGCCTCTGGTCCCCGGCAGTGCAAAAGTGCAACCGGGCCCGCAGGTCTATCACCCGGACGATCTCTACGAGATCGAAGCATTTCTGAATGACGTTTATGATTATTGCGATGTGCAGAATATCCCCGCCGAATCGGCAATTTCCGAGTATTCGCCGGGGCAGTTCGAAATCAACCTGCGGCACGTTGCTGACCCGGTACTGGCCTGCGATCACGCGGTGTTGCTGAAACGTGTTGTGAAAGCCGCTGCGCGAAAACACGGCTTCATTGCCTGTTTCATGGCGAAGCCTTTTGCCGAAGATGCCGGTAGCGGGCTGCACGTTCACATGAGCCTGCTTGACCGCCACGGAAAAAACTACTTTTCTCAGGGAAAGGAGAAATTTGCCGTGCCGCCGTTCTCGGCACGCCTGCGCTACGCCGTCGGTGGCTTGTTGAAATCGATGTCCGATGCGACCGCCATCTGTGCGCCGAACGCGAACTCGTTTCGCCGCCTGCGTCCCGACATGTATGCGCCGGTTGAACCCAACTGGGGGGTCAACCATCGGGCTGTGTCAATACGCATACCGGCGTCCGACGAGAACAACCTGCGTTTCGAACACCGCGTTGCCGGTGCCGACGCGAATCCATACCTTGTTACTGCAGCGATTGTTGCCGGCGTTCACTACGGGCTCAAGAACAAGTGCGATCCCGGCAAGATGATTGAACAAGGTCAGCGCATAACGCCGAAACTGAAAATCCCGAATCGCTGGGATGCAGCAATCGACAAATTTTCACGCAGCAAAATATTGCCCGAATACCTGGGCGACGCCTATTGCAAGTACTTTGCAATGAACCGCAGAGCCGAGAGCGCGCAGTTTCACAATACGGTCAGTGAACTCGATTTCGACTGGTACCTGCGCGCCGTATAACGCGAATCAGTCGACCCTGGCAGCTTCCGCTGCAACGCTGCCCGCACTGGGGCGCCGTGGATCGGACGCGCCGAAAAAGACGCCATCGCGCATGCCGACAGATTGCAGGCTGCCCATCGAATTGCGATTTCCAGAGATCAAATGGCCGCGCTCTTCCAGGATGCGGATTGTGTCCGGGCTAACACCTTGCTCCAGGCGCAACGAGTCGGGATACCACTGATGATGCGCGCGCGGCGCTGAGGTCGCCTCTGCGATATTCATTCCGTGATCAACGACGTTAACGATCATTTGCAGCACTGTCGTGATGATTCTCGAACCACCGGGACTACCGGTTGCAAACCACGGCTCGCCATCGGCGAATACAATGACGGGCGTCATTGAACTTAACGGACGCTTGTCGGATGCAATCGCATTCGCCGCACCACCGAGCAGTCCATAGCCGTTGGCCGAACCGGGCTTCGCCGAGAAGTCATCCATTTCGTTGTTCAACAAAAATCCGGCACCAGTGACCGCAATTGCCGAACCAAAAGAGAAATTCAGCGTGTAGGTATTCGAAACAACATTACCGTCGCTGTCGATGACGGAGAAATGCGTCGTATTGTCGCTTTCAAACGGCGGCGCGACGCCGGGGGCGACTTCGCTCGACGGTCGCGCCTTGTTCATGTCGATGGTTGCGGCCAGGGTTTTGCCATACTTTTCGCTGGTCAGCCACGCGACCGGCACGTCATGAAAATCGGGATCACCCAGGTGTTTGGAGCGATCCGCATACGCGAGCCGTGCAGCTTCCGCAATCGCATGAATACTGTCGGCGCTACCGGCCCCCATGCTCGCGAGTGGAAAGTGCTCGAGGATATTCAACATTTGCAGCAGGTGGACACCGCCGGAACTGGGCGGTGGCATAGAGATTATTTCGTAGCCGCGGTATTTGCCTCGCAAAACACCGCGAGTGGCCGCCTTGTACGCGGCCAGCGACGCTTTGTCGACCAGGCCGCCATTGCGCGCCATCTCGGCTGCTATACGGTCCGCAATCTCGCCTTTGTAGAATGCGTCCGGGCCCTGCTCGGCAATCAACTGCAGCGAATGCGCGAGGTCTTCCTGCACGAGTAGTTCCCCCGGCTCGTACGGCACACCGCCAGGCTTGTAGAAATATTCGCAGGCCGCCTTGAAGCGGCACAGCATATGCTGACGCCGCTTGAGCAACCCGGCCAGTTCGAAGCTGACAATGACGCCATCGCGCGCCTGTTTGATCGCAGGTTGCAGCAGCTGTTTCCAGGGCAAACGACCAAAACGCTGGTGTACGAGATACATTCCGGCAACCGTTCCGGGAACACCCGCCGATTGGTGGCTGAATCGCGCCCGCTGGTTATCAACTTCGCCGTCCTCGCCCAGAAACATATCGCGCGTGGCAGCTTTCGGCGCCATTTCCCGGTAGTCAATTGCGACCTGTTCATTGCTCTCGGCATCGTGGATCAGCATGAAGCCACCGCCACCGATATTGCCGCTGCGCGGCTGAATGACCGCCAGCGAAAATGCGGTCGCAATCGCGGCATCTATCGCATTACCACCGTCCGCCAGTACATCCGCGCCGATTTGTGCCGAAAACCTGTTTTGCGCAGCAACCATGCCGTGAAAACCGAATACCGGGTGGTGCCGCTCCAGCGAACTGATAATGGAGTCGTCGTTTTGCTGCCCAAGGGTCGGCAGCGGAGTGAATGCGAAAAGCAGGAGTAATGTGCAATAACGAGTATTCAACTGGGTTTTCCTACGGCAGAACCGCTCTAAAGATAAAGAAAAAGACGATGGCAAGAAATGCACCGGCTGGAATCGTCACGACCCATGATACAAAAATACGCATGACCACACGCAGGTCGATGGCTTCGATGCCGCGTGCCATACCGACGCCAAGAACTGCACCGACCAGCGTATGTGTTGTCGAAATCGGAATACCGGTTCCGGACGCGATAACAATAGTGGTTGCCGCCGCGAGTTCAGCGGCAAAACCGCGGCTGGGCGTCAACTGGGTGATCTTTTTGCCGACAGTGGCGATGACGTGCCGACCGAATGTCGCCAGGCCGAGAACGATGCCGGCACCACCGATGACGAGCACCCAGACCGGCAATGTTGACTTGGCCGATATGGCCCCGGTGGTCGCGATTCCAATAACCGCAGCGAGCGGGCCGATCGCATTGGCAACGTCGTTCGACCCATGCGCGAATGCCATGCCGCAGGCTGTCACGATCATTAGCACACCGAACACACGCTCCACGGTATAAAAATGCTGGCTTTTTTCTGCCTTCGGATCCGGCTTGATCTTGGAAATAAAATACGCACCGATCAAGGCGATCAATATAGCAATCGCGATCGCCAGGATATAGCTGTCGCGCAGTGCCAGCTCCAGACCGACATGCTTCAGTCCTTTCAGGATAGTGACAAGCGTTATCGTAAATGCAGCGAGGAAAATGTACACCGGCACATAGCGCTTCGCCTTTGTCAGCGGGTCTTCCTGGTGCAGGATCAGTCGCTGCACACTCAGGTAAATCAGAAACGCAATAAATCCCGCCGTCAGCGGCGATACAACCCAACTCATGACGATCGTACCGACCTGGCCCCAGTGCACGGCATCGATACCAATACCAACCGCGGCAAAACCGACAATGGCGCCGACAATCGAATGCGTTGTTGAGACCGGCCAGCCATTCTTCGACGCCACCAGTAGCCAGGTCCCGGCCGCAAGTAACGCGGCCAGCATGCCGTAGATCAGCAGGTTCTCGCTCCCCTGCAGCAACTCAGCGTCGACGATGCCTTTGCGTATCGTCGAGGTCACTTCGCCGCCGGCCAGCACGGCACCTGCAAACTCAAAGATCGCTGCTACAAGAATGGCCTGCTTGATGGTCAGCGCGCTTGAACCGACCGAGGTTGCCATCGCATTGGCTACATCGTTGGCACCGATTCCCCAGGCCATGAACAGCCCGAACGCCGCCGCCAGACCAATATAAATGTATTGCGCTTCCATTCCCCGCTCCCGAGGCGCACAGGCCTCGCTTGTTTATTATTTTTACTGAGAGAGCAACAACTCGAGACGCCGCCCGACGCGTTCTGCCATATCCGCAATTTCGCCCGTGAGTTCGATAACCTGGTACATGAATATCGCGTCGACGGGATCAAGGGTCTTCTCCACGCCGTACAATGCGGAGCGAAGCGCCGCCTGCTTATCGTCGGTGTCAGTTTCGATGCGGTCCAGTTCCTCGATCAGACCCGAGACAAGATCGACCTCTGCGCCGCGGAATCCGGCAGTAAACAACTCATCAAGCTCACGCACACTCTTGCGCGCCTGTTTGGCCGCATCGATATTGCGATCGACAAACTCGAGAAACTGCTCGGCAATTTGGGCAGGGAACTGCAGCTTGCGGCCCAGCACCAGGCCCGAAACGTCCTTGGTGCGATTCGCAATTTTGTCCTGCACCAACAGCAACTCCAGCAGATCTTCACGCGGCACCGGCATGAAAAGGCTCTTCGGTAAATTCAGCCGGATTTCTTTCTTCAGGTCGTCCGCCTGATGCTCGAGTGCCTCAATTTCGTCACGAAAGGATTCTGCTGCATCCCAGTCGCCCTTGAATGCGGCGGCAAAAAAACCGCTGAGCTGTTTCGCACACCGGTAAGCGATATTGATATGTTTTTCGAGCGGCTGAACCGGCGAGCTGCCAAATATGTTAGCGAGAACGTTGGACATTCGAGACATTCCCCTTGTCTGGGACTGGAGGTCGAGCGGCAATCCTATCACAGCAATGTGCCGCAAAAAGCGCCCTGCGACATGATAGACTGCGGCGCCTCGAACCCCTCACACGGAACGTTACAAGACTATGGCCTACTGGCTGATGAAATCCGAACCCGATGCCTACAGCATTGATGACATGCAACGCGACGGCCGCGACATGTGGGACGGAATTCGAAATTACCAGGCGCGCAACAGCATGCGCGACGACATGAAGATTGGCGACGAAGTGTTCTTCTATCATTCGAACTGCAAGGAACCGGGCATCGTGGGTATTACCCGCGTCGTCAGCGAACCCTATCCGGACCCGACTCAGTTCGATAAGAAATCAAAGTATTTTGACCCGAAGAGCAAGCCTGAAAATCCGACCTGGATCCTGGTTGACGTCGAGTTTGTCAGAAAACTGAAACGCACCATCAGTTTGCGGGAGCTCAAGGCGGACAAGCGGCTCGACGATATGGTGCTGACGCGCAAGGGAAATCGCCTGTCGGTAATACCGGTCAGCGCAAAGCACTGGAAGCACATACTCGGTCTTGAGTAAACGCGGCGCTACGTTGCGCCAAGTTCTTTAAGACGCGCCTGAATCTCGCTACCGCTTGCCAGCGCCAGCATGATCACCAGGTCGCCCTCGCCAGCCCAGGCAAGTGCATCGTTCAATGCCTCTAATTCCACTTCCACGTGCGCTATCTGGTCCTGCCTGGCGCCGCAGGCCAGAAGTTCATCCTGCATTACGGCGAACACTTCGCCGTACGCACGACCGCGATGATAATCCGCCAACTCGGAGACAATGACGCGGTCCAGCCCGATCGCCCAGGCATTGCGCGTCATCTCCCGAATCAGGCCATCCGGTCGATCCCCGGCCTGGCCGAAGCACAAAACCCTGCGCTTCGCCGGCAACGCCTCCGCCATATCGAACAGCGCCTGCATGGCGGCCGGATTGTGTGCAAAATCAACCAGCACCTTGCAAGCATCCACTGCGTAAACATTGCAGCGACCAGGATTCTCCTGCTGGCGCATATTTATCAGCCCCTCGCGCACGGTAGCCAGAGAAAAGCCAAGGCAGTAGGTCAACGCCGCGGCCGCCAGCGCATTGGCGATATTGTGGCGAGCGCGTCCGCCGAGAGTGAGTGGAATTTCGCTGCTTTGACAAAACGCCTGTACGCCGTCGCGATCGATTTTTTGCAATTGATCATCGTCAAGTGCAAACACCAGTTCGCCGGCCGCAATTCGTTGTCGAACGAACGTGCTGTTCGCGTCGAGGCTGAACCATGCGAGCTCGCCGTCAAACTCGATCGCCTTTTGCCGCAGCAACGCGTCGTCGGCATTCAGGATCAACCGCCCTGACTCACGCACCGCCTTGCTCACGATCCACTTTACATCGAGGAGTTCGTCCAGGCTTTGCGAGCCGAAATCGCCCAGATGGTCTTCGGCAACATTGGTGATCAGGGCCGCATCGGCACGATCGACACCAAGTCCGCGCCGCAGCAAGCCGCCTCGGGCCGATTCGAGAATCGCGACGTCGACATTCTGCTCACGCAGGACGGCTCTGGCGCCTCCTGGCCCGGACCAGTCGCCCCTGTCGATAATTTTGTCATTGACCGCAATCCAGTCGGTTGAACTAAGCCCGACGTTCCTGCCCGCGGCGCGTGCGATATGCGTTGCCATGCGTACGGTCGTCGTCTTGCCGTTGGTACCGGTGATCGTCGCAACTGGAACATCACGGTACTTTGGCCAGTCGATGTCGGGCGGTATTTCACGCACGGGCCGGGTTTCCGAACCGCTGCCCAGTCCAAGCGACACGTGGTCATCGTCCCATAACGCCGTCACACCGTGCCGGCGCGCACCGGCAAGTAACTGCAGCAGTTCCGGATTGGCTTCTTCGGCAATCGATTCCTTGATCGCTGCCAGCGTTTCGTCAAAGTCGGGTGCGCAATCTGCGGCACCGAGTTCCTGCGCGCTGGCCGCCCAGGCCCACTCATTGATCTCCGATGCCGCGTACAAGGCATCAACCGGTGCCGAGAATGCCAGGCTGATTCCACCCAGCAACTTGCGCGATGCAAATTGCGGTGCCGCCCAGCCGACTGCCTTGACCATCGCTGATACATGCCGCTGCCAGACGGGCAGCAGCCTGTCCGCCTCCTGCGGCGTACATTCGACTTCGAGAATTGCGCCCGGCCCGTCGAAAATCAGGCTCGGCCCCGTCAGTCTGCGCGCATCGAGGAACTGCATACGCGTCTTTAATCGCCTTCTTCGCGAGCGATGCGCACACCGCGCTCGTCACTGATGATTTCGATGTCCCCGTCGAGTTCGATGCCGTCGAATTCGGGCAGCTCAACCGCCGGCGTGACTTCCCGATCAGCTGCCGAGGTTTCACCGGAATTGAAGTAAATGATTTGCTTCCAGGTGCGCTTGATGTTGTCGCCGAAGATCATGATCAGATCTCCGGCCTCCGCCATGTCGAGCGCATGATTGGTTGCGTCCTGTTCGTCCGGAATGACTTCTATCCGATCTGCACTGATGCCCGCTTCCAGCAACGCGTTCTGTTGCATGATGGCCACTTCACGCTCGTCCCGGCCGCGGCGATTGTCATCGCAACGACAGATGAAGTGATCGAAATGTCCAGCAGCGAGCGTCGCAATTTCCTGAATATCTTCATCGCGCCGGTCGCCGGGCGCTGCGAGCACGACGATCTTGCGGCCCGTTGCGTCGAAGCGATCCGCCAGGCCACACATCGCTTTGACCGCAGCCGGGTTGTGCGCATAGTCGAGAATGACGCGGAACGGATGCTCGTCGTAAATATTCATCCGGCCCGGCGCCTGGAAGTAAGTCGAGTCGAAGGTCCGTAGTCCCTGCCGGATATGCTCCAGGCTGACATTCATGTTGTACGCCAGCGCGGCCGCAAACATCGCATTTTGCACATTGTGCAGTGCACGCCCCTCAATGGTTGCCGGAATCAGATGTGTCCAGACCAGTGGCGTATGCACCTCGTTGTCGTAAATGGAAATCATGTGCCCGTTCATCCCCTGCTCGAGCACAAATGCCTGTCCGCCCGCGCGTATGTGCTGCTTCACCAGCGGATGCGCGGAGTTCATTGTGACGTAACTGACCTTTTCTGCATCGGTATAGTCGGCCATCTGCAGGCAATACGGATCGTCTGCATTCAACACGGCCGCATCGGTGGCGATTTCGACCGGCACCCGTTTGACCTCTGCGAGTTGCTCCAGCGTGTCTATTCCGCGCAAGCCAAGATGGTCAGCCGTCACGTTCAGGCAGCACGCGACATTACAGGTTTGAAAGCCCAGGCCGCTGCGCAGCATTCCGCCACGCGCGGTTTCCATAACGGCAGCATCGACTGACGGGTCGCGCAAGATCATTTGCGCCGAAACCGGCCCGGTCATGTCGCCCGAGACACTCAGCTTGCCATCGATATAGACGCCGTCGGTCGATGTCATGCCAACGGTATAGCCGTCCATCTTAAGTATGTGGGCCAGCATTCTTGATGTCGTGGTCTTGCCGTTGGTGCCGGTGATAGCCGCGATTGGAATGCGGCTGGGCGTATCGGGCGGAAACAGCATGTCAATCACGGGCCCGGCGACGTCGCGAGGCGTGCCTTCGCTCGGGGCCACGTGCATGCGAAATCCGGGTCCCGCGTTCACTTCGCAGATGCCGCCGCCAGCATCGCGATACGACTCGGTGATGTCATTTGTCAGAAAGTCGACGCCGCCGATGTCGAGACCGATTGCATTGATGGTGCGGATCGCCATTTCACGATTGTCAGGATGAATGACGTCGGTCACGTCGATTGCGGTGCCGCCTGTTGATAGATTTGCCGTAGATCGCAAGTAAACGATCTCGCCTTCGGCCGGCACGGTTTCGGGCGTATAACCCAGTTTTTTCAGCAGGCGCTCAGCCTGGTGATCGAATTCAAGGCGCGTCAGGACTTTTTCATGGCCGACACCGCGACGTGGATCTTCGTTGGTCTTGTCCACCAGTTCGCGAATCGTATTCTTGCCGTCGCCGACAACATGGCCGGGAACACGTTTGGCTGCCGCGACCAGCGTGCCGTTCACCACCAGCAAGCGATGATCGAATCCCTCGATATAGCTCTCGACAATAACCTGCCTGCTGTGCTCGCTGGCCTTGTCAAAGCCGGCTTCGACCTCTTCATCGCTGCGCAGATTGATCGCAACGCCACGGCCGTGGTTGCCGTCGACCGGTTTCAGCACAACCGGGTAACCAATGCGTCTCGCGACGCGCACCGCATCGCGCTTTCTGCGCACCAGCGCCTGCCTGGGAACCGGCAGGCCGAGATCGCGTAGTATGCCGTTGGTTTCTTCCTTGTCACCCGCAAGCTCGACGGCAATATTTCCGGTGCGGCCGGTCGTCGTCGCCTGAATGCGTTGCTGATAACGACCCTGGCCAAACTGCACCAGGCTGTACTGGTTCAGACGCAACCACGGAATGTCACGTTCTTCCGCGGCCTTGACGAGTGAGGCGGTACTCGGACCGAACTCCCGGCGCTGCGCGAAGCGAATGAAGCGATCCCGCTCTGCGGCGAAATCCCAATCCGGATCGGGCGCATCTTTAGGTTTGAGATCAGCAGGTAACAGGCTGTGGATCAGTTGCAACGCAAGTTCCGAAGCCTCACGACCGACAGTGGCATCCTTGTACTGGAACACCATGTTATAGAAACCCGGTCGACCGTCGATCGATCGAGTACGGCCATAGGTCACGTCCGAGCCCGCAACATTCTGCAGTTCAATCGCAATATGCTCCATCACGTGACCGAGCCAGGTACCTTCGTCTTCCCGCAGGCGACGCACGAAACCGCCCGGCTCGCGATACGAACAGCCGTGCTCATGCAGGCCCGGAAGGAAAGTCAGTAGCGGGTCAATGAAGGACTCGCCCAAACGACTTGTCGGCCACTCTTCCAGTTCGCCAAGATCCAGTACATGCCGAATCACCGGGAAGCGCGCGTACATGCTGGGCCCGACGAATACGTTTGTGCTCTCTATTCTCATGACGTGTGCCTGTCGTTGTTATTGTGGGCTTTATTCGGCGTGCGCTTCTCTCGTAGCTATATCAAAGCGACCGCCTGCTACCAGTATATGCAGCTTTACCCCTATGAGGCTAACCGGTTGCCCCCGGCGGGCCTGGTCCATTGACGAATACTCGAGATCCGTCGGGTCGATCACGGTAATGCCGCCGCTTCCAACGACTTCGACATCGTCCCCCGGTCGAATAAATGCCGCCGTATCCTCGTCGAGACCGATGCCGACCGCGAATGGATTGTAGGCCAGTGCGGTTAACAAGCGTCCCAGCCGGTCGCGCTGCCGAAAATGCTGATCGATGATGAATGCGTTGGTCAGGCCAAGTCCGGGCGCCATGGTGACCTTGTCCGGGCTGGGCGTGCTGCCCTCCTCGCCACCGGCGATCATGTGCTCCGGCATGAACGCAGCGCCTGCCGATGTGCCGGCCACGTGCATGCCTTCGGCATTGCGCCGCCGAATCAACTGCGCCACACGTGTACCACCGAGCGTGGTCGATAATCGCAACTGGTTGCCACCCGTCATGAAGACGCCGCTGCATTTTTCTATGTAGTCAACGTCATGGCCGTTCTGGCAATCGTCGCGCGTCATAAAAGGCAGCACACGGGCATGCTTGATGCCGATATCGCGAAACAGTTTTTCATAATTCCGCCCGGTATCCTCCAGTTCAGATGCGGTGGGAATAATGCCGATACGGGCACGCTTGCCACCGCAGACCTCGACAAAGCGGTCCAGAATTTCGCGATTCTGGAATTTCTCCTCCGCGCCCCCAATCGGGATGATGTAACCGCGTTCGGTATCGGGGATTTTTTTGGCTGGACACATTGAGTCGGGCTCCGCAGTGATTGCAAGCGTGTGCTAACAGGGCGTAAAAAAGGCTGGGTATTTTACACAAGAATTCAGCCATTCCCGCGCCTAATGCTGCAAAATACGCGTAAGTTTTTTCAAGGGACACACCATCGTGAGCGATGCAGAGCTGCCACTCGGCCGGGAAACCGGCTACCCGGAGCAATACGCGCCGGATCTTTTGTATCCGATCGCGCGCAGCGACAGCCGGGAAAGCCTCGGCAAGGACGATCTGCCCTTCCACGGCACCGATATCTGGAATGCCTGGGAACTCACTTGGCTGTCTCCCGGCGGTGTGCCGGCTGTCGCAACGGCGGAGATTCGTATCCCGGCGAGTACGCCCAACCTGGTCGAATCCAAATCACTGAAGCTGTACCTGAATTCGTTCGCGATGACCGTTTGCGAAAATGATGCCGAAGTCAGCGAAAAGATTGCATCAGACCTAGGCCATTGTGCCGGTGGTCCGGTGTCGGTGACATTGATGAACGCTCATCACCCGACAGCAAACGCCATTGCCGCGCTTCCGGGCACGTGTATCGATACGCTCACCGCAAGCGCCACGCAGTATGTGGTCGACGCATCACTGTTACGGGCCGACAGCAATACAGTCGTGGACGAGACCCTGCACACGCATTTGTTGCGCAGCCTGTGTCCGGTCACCTCGCAGCCTGACATCGGCAGCCTGATGTTGCGCTACTCGGGCCCACGCATCGATCCGGCTTCGCTGTTGCAATACGTGGTGTCGTTCCGCTCTCACAATGACTTTCACGAAGCTTGCGTGGAGCGAATGTTTATCGACATTCAGCAACACTGTGGCGCGGAACAACTCTCCCTGTACGCGCGCTACCAGCGGCGTGGCGGCCTGGATATCAACCCGTTCCGCAGCAATTTCGAGTTCGATCCGCAGAACCTTAGACTCTGGCGGCAATAATCAATCGGATTTGAGGTCTTCTGCGCTGAGTTTGTGGCCCCAGCCGAGTTTGGCGTTCAGGTAGCGCCGGTTGTTGTCGCCAACGCCGCTAACGTGCTTCACCCTTTCGATGTCGCGCAAGCCAAATCGTGTCAGGTCTTCGACTTTTTTCGGGTTGTTCGTTAACAGGCGAAACGGCGATGCTGACAGGAAATACTTCAGCAGCGCGGCTGCATCGCTGAAATCACGTGAATCATCCGGCAGGCCGAGGCTGCGGTTCGCCTCGTAGGTATCCTCGCCCGCGTCCTGCAACAGGTAGGTCGCGGCTTTCGCCCACAACCCGATGCCGCGCCCCTCGTGTCCTGACATGTATATGACCAGCCCACCTTCCTCGTCTGCCTGGATGCGTTCGAGCGCGGTCTGCAATTGCGGGCCACATTCGCAGCGCTCGGAGCCGAAGACGTCACCGGTCAGGCAGCTCGAGTGCACCCGGACCAGCGGATTTTTCCATTGCGACGGGTCGCCGATAATCAACACGCTATTCACGGCCATGAACGAGGCCAGCGTGGCAAAGGACTGCTGGCCGTTCTGCTCGCGCAGGTCGTCAGCCAGCTCTTCGATCTTGCCGAGTTCGGTATTGCGAACGCAGGCATACCATTGCACGGCCACTTCCGCCCCGCAGCGCTTCAGCGGCAACGGGATCGGACCGAGGATGCTGATAGTCGAACCGCTTGCCGGGTGCTTCTCATCGACGCGGGCGCCGTTGCGGTCGATCTGGAACAGGGTCCCCTGTTCGCTAAGGTGCTGCCGCACGGCGGGATCAATATAGGTAAACATGCCGCGGATTATGCCGGATTCGTGCGGTTTTGCGATGCTTGTCACTTGCTGAACGCACGGTCATTAATTATACTTACTGACTTTAGAGTCATTAATTGCCTCGTATGAGCAAGCCGCGCTATCGCCGCCGCAAGGAAAAACGCCCGAAGGAGATTGCTGAAGCCGCGTTCGATGCATTTGCCGAGCACGGCTACGCGTCGACGCCGGTTGAAGAAGTCGCCCGGCGTGCCGGCGTCAGCAAGGGGCTTTTGTACCTGTATTACAAGACCAAGGAAGAGCTGTTCAAAGCGGTTGTTCGCAATGTCGTGGTACGCCGCGTCGACGCGCTAATCGATATCGCGGACACCACGGAGCTGTCATCCGAGGACTTTGTCCGCGGGCCCGTCTGCGAATTTCTGAAACAGGTCCCCGGTTCACCCGTCGCGGTCATCGTACGGCTGTTGATCGCCGAGGGACCGAAGCACCCGGATCTGCTCGAGTTCTATCACCGGAATGTCGTTTCTAAAGGACTCGCTACCGTGCAAAACACCATCGCTCGTGGCATCGCGCGGGGAGAATTTCGCGCCAGCGCGGTAGATAACTTGCCGCACCTTGTCCTGGCACCGGTCCTGATGTCGATTATCTGGGGCATCCTGTTCACGAAAAAATCGCTGGATACCGACAAACTCATCGAAACGCAGCTCGACATGTTGCTGCACTACATCAAGGCCTAGGCGGAGTCCGGTCATGAAAAAACCAATAATCACAATCTTGTGCATCGGCCTGCTGGCATCCTGTGGCGGCAGCGAAAATGGCAATCGTGTCGTCGGCGAGCTGAGCTCTGATCGCGTCGAAGTATCGGCGGATTATGCCGAAGCAATAACGTCAATAGAGGTTGCCGAAGGTGCCCGTGTCAGTAAGGGTCAACTACTGCTTTCGCAGGATGACTCGCGTGCGGCAGCGAACTTGCGGGAAGCCGAGGCGGCGCTGCAACAGGCTCAGGCCAGGCTGGATGAGCTGGTGCGCGGCCCGCGCAACGAATCGATCACCGCGGCCAGGGCGAACGTCGAAGGTGCGACCCAGGAACTGCAATTCAGGCAAGCTGAAAAATCGCGCATCGAATCGATTTTTCAGCGCGGGCTTGCCCCCGAAGAATCTGTCGATGCAGCAACGGCGGCCTTCGATACCGCGCAGGCGAATTTGAAATTGCGCCTCGCGCAGCTGGAAGAGTTGTTGACGGGAACGACACTCGAAGAACTGGCGCAGGCCGAACAAGCCCTCGCGCAACAGGCCGCCCGCCGTGACGGCGCACAACTGGAAGTCGCACGCCATCAACTGCGCGCACCTGTCGATGGCATCGTTGACAGTCGCCTGTTCGAGTTGGGAGAGCGGCCGATTGCCGGCGGGCCCGTACTGGTTATGCTTGCCGGCAAGCAGCCGCATGCGCGGGTGTACATCCCGGAAGCACTGCGAGTCCATATCAAGAGCGGCGATGCGGCGACGATTCATGTCGATGGCATGGCATCACCCGTTGCAGGCATTGTCCGAACTGTTGCCAGCGAGGCATCGTTTACACCCTACTTCGCACTGACCGAACGAGATCGCGGCCGCCTGAGCTATGTGGCAAAAATCGATATCGTCGAAGAACGTGAGCGGCTGCCGGACGGCGTGCCGGTTGAAGTGGAATTTCAGCTGGACTGACGATGGCGGCAGAATTCGCAATTGAAGCGCACAACCTGAGCAAGTCGTTCGGCGACCTCAAGGCCGTGAGTGCACTGGACCTCAAAGTTCCGAAAGCCCAGATCTATGGTTTTCTCGGGCCCAACGGCTCGGGCAAATCCACCACTATCCGCATGTTGTGCGGCCTGCTCACTCCGAGCGCGGGCAGCGCGACGGTGCTGGGTACGGCGATACCCGGCGATGCGCGATTGCTGAAGCCGCGCATCGGCTACATGACACAAAAGTTTTCGCTGTTTGGCGATATGACTGTCAATGAAAACCTGCAGTTTATCGCAGAGATTTATTCGTATCCGCGCAAGGAACGCAGCAGTCGTATCAGCGAATTGCTTGAAAAATACGACCTCGTCGCGCAAGCCGGACAACTCGCCGGCACGATGAGCGGTGGCCAGAAGCAGCGACTCGGCCTCGCCTGTGCTGTCCTGCATCACCCGGACCTGCTGCTGCTGGATGAACCGACCAGCGCGGTCGATCCACAAAGCCGGCGCGATTTCTGGGCCAACCTGTTTCGACTCGCCGAAGGTGGCACAACGATCATGGTGTCGACACACTACATGGATGAAGCGGAACGCTGTCACCGGCTGGCGATCCTGGACCGCGGCGTAAAAGTCGCGGACGGCACACCGCAGGAACTCCAGTCGCAAACCGGCATGAACATCATTGAGGTTACGGCCGAAGATCCGTACGCGGCACAAGCGGTGCTCGCAAAACTGCCCGAGGTCGTCAGCGTCACGCAACTCGGTGTTCGCCTGCGCGTCCTGGTACCGGAGTCCTTCCCGCACCCTGCGGAGACGATCCGCACAGCGCTCGCCGCGGCGCAGCTTACCGCACGCACAAGCAAAACTGATGCAAGCCTTGAAGATGTTTTCGTAGCAGTCACGATGAAAGCGAATTAATACGATGCTGCGATCGATGTCGCGCCTTGGCGCCATTATCAAGAAGGAAATTCGTCAACTCAGTCGGGATCGCCTGACTTTCGGCATGGTTTTTGGCCTGCCGATTATCCAGATATTGCTGTTCGGCTATGCCATCAATACCGATGTGCGCAACCTGAAAACCGCGATTGCGAACCAGGCCAACACGCATCTGTCGCGGCAATTTGTCGCGGATCTCAGGGAAACACAGGTTGTTGACGTAATCGCTGCGGCCAACACCGCGACAGATCTTGAACTCCTGTTGCGACAGGGGACGATTTCGATTGGCGTATTGATTCCGGCCGACTTCGATCGCCGTGTCGTCGACGCGCAACGCGCTGCCGTACAACTTCTGGTGGATGGCAGCGACCCGACAATCCTGGCAGTCGCCAATCAGCTCCGCAATATGCCGATTGCATTCGATGTCGGTGCGAAAACGCAATCCGTGCAGCAGCTCGAGGTGCGGCCCTATTACAATCCCGAACGTCGCACGCCGGTCAATATCGTACCCGGATTGATGGGCATTATTCTGATGATGACGATGATGCTGTTCACTGCGGTTGCGATCGTTCGCGAGCGTGAACGGGGCAATCTCGAATTACTGATCAACACGCCGGTCAGCTCAGCGGAGCTGATGATCGGCAAGGTACTGCCGTATGTCGCCATCGGTCTGCTGCAACTGGCGATAATCCTCGGTTTTGGCAGGTTGCTGTTCGATGTCCCGGTACGCGGCAGTATCGTCGATTTGTATATCGCCGGTTCGGCATTTATCGGTGCCAACCTGGCACTCGGCCTGCTGATATCAACGATGACGAACACGCAATTCCAGGCCATGCAAATGACGGTTTTCATTCTGATGCCGTCTATATTGCTGTCCGGCTTCATGTTTCCATTCGATGGCATGCCGGTGCTGGCGCAGTACATTGGCGAAGTATTGCCGACGACGCATTTCATCCGGCTGACGCGCGGCATCATGCTCCGTGAGGCCCCTTTACGCGAACTTGGTCTCGATTTCGGCTACCTGATCGCATTTACTCTCGTCGCTATGACAATTGCAGCAATGCGCTTTAGCAAACGCCTCGACTAGGAACCTGATTCCGCAGTCGCCGCAAGGTACTTTGGCCGCCACCAACTAATCGTTACCGGCACCAGCAGGTTGAGGAAAAACGCGGTAATCATCAGGGTAAAAAACGCTTCCGTATTCATGATCGGGTGTTGCACGTAAGCGATATCCATCACGACAAACGCGAGCTCGGCACGTCCCAGCATGCCAAAGCCGATCATCAGGCTCTCGGCATAGTTCATGCCACTGGTGTAACGTGCCGCCAAGCCCGCAGAAATGACCTGTATCGTGGCAATCCCGATCAGCATTGCCGCTGCGTACGGCAACACTCGCAGCAAGAGATCCCAGTCAAACAATATCTTGGCACCGAGATCGACGAAGAACACCGGGCCGATCCAGCTAAATGCAGCACTATCGATGATGCGCTTGGTTTCCGCGTAGACGTTGGCCGTCTCGTCCTGTTTTGTGCGATCGCCAAGGTCGAAATGCTCCTCTCTGACGATCAAACCCGCCATATAGGCACCCACGGCCGGGTGAAACCCGAAAGCGTGCGCAGCGATGCCCACAACCAGCGCCAGTAGTAAAATTGCGAGTGTCGCGTATCGCCCCTCATCGAAAGTCACGTAGTCCTGCATTCGCAGCCAGCGCAGGACAGGCAATCGCTTCACCCAGCCGACCGGGCTGCCGGGGAATATCCAGATGCCGATCAGCGTAACGATCAGAAAAAACACAACTGCCTTGCCGGCCGTCATCGCGATACCGATCATGGTCAGCTCGCCGGCGCCGGTCGCGATCGGGACCACGAGAGCGACCATGACGAGAGAACCGATGTCGTCGAGCAAAGCCGACGTCATGATCCTGGTTGCAACAACCGTATTCGACAGCCCGAGGCCCTGCAACGAAACCATGGTGAGTGATACCGCAGTCGCGGTCATCGCAAGTCCGACCATCAACGATACGTTCGGATCATTCCATATATAATCAGCGATCAGGTACGCAACAATGAACGGGCCAAGCGCGCCGAATAGCGCGATTCCCCAGCTCCGCTTTACGCTCGACAAAAAGTTGTCGGTAGATTCCTCGAAGCCGAGTGAAAACATGATGAATATGATGCCGAGCTCGGCAAAGATGCGAATGAAGTCGCCGGACTCTTCCGGCAATATGCCCATGTTCGCCAGCACACAACCGATAAACAGGAAGTACAGTACCGGTGTCAGGCGTGTTTTCTTGGCCGCAACAACCGCGACAAAAACAGCCGCCCAAACGATTGCGAGGTGAACCAGCGGACTCACAATAACGCCCGCAGGGCTGACAAAAATTCGCAAATTGTCATGTGTTCTGCTCCAATAATTGCCAATGAGCCCTCAAACTGAACCTGAGCCGACCGTATTTATCGTCGATGATGACGCTGCCATCCGCTTCGCTATGCAAGCTTTGATGGAATCGGTGAACCTGCCACACGAGATTTTTGACTCCGCGGATGAATTCCTTGCCAGCGTGCCCGGCCAGCGGCCCGGTTGCCTGGTACTCGATATTCGCATGCCCGGTCTCGGCGGACTCGAATTGCAACAAGAACTTATCAATAGAAATAATACGCTGCCCATTATTTTTATCACGGGACACGGCGATGTCCCGATGGCAGTGGAAGCCATGCAAAAGGGCGCCGTTGATTTTATTCAAAAACCGTTTCGCGACCAGGAACTGCTTGATCGCATTCGCATAGCCCTGGAGACTGATGCTGAGCGGCGGGTGGAGCAGCAACAACGATCTGCGGTACAGGCACGACTGGAAAAACTGACGCAACGCGAGCGCGAAGTATTCGATCTCGTCGTTACCGGTAAACCGAACAAGATCATCGCATTTGAACTGGACGTCAGTCAGCGCACCGTTGAAATTCATCGTGCGCGTGTCATGGACAAAATGCAGGCCAAGTCGCTTGCCGACCTGGTGAAAATGCATTTGACACTCTAGCTCAGTGCCTGGCGGCGCTCGCCGTCCTTCGCGCAGTCAATACACTCGTGAGCGTAGGGATAGGCCCGGACGCGTTGCAAATCGATCGGCTCGCCGCATTCCGCACACACCCCATAGCTCCCGTCGTCCATTCTTTCCAGCGCCGCACTGATTTTGCTGATTTCGCTGCGGGCCTCGTTGCCGAGCGCATCGACCACCTCGGAGTCTTCAAGCTCCTTGGCCATTTCTTTCGAGTCAGCGGCAAAACCGCGCTGCAGGTTGGCTGAGATGCGCTCAAGGCGCGCAGCCAGCTCTGATTTCTTGGCCAGCAATTCACGACGTAGGTCGTCAAGGGGCAAGTCGCTCATGGATGTGCTCCTGCGCAGATAACTGTGATTATAGTACCGCTCCCGGACACCGTCCCGCCGTAGGTAATTACCGACAGCAATTAGGCAACAGGCCGTATTTGCTTTCGATGCAGTGCGCGTATTCTGTTGTGGCGTAATAACCGTTCTCATTTTCAGGACACAACCATGACCAAAGTCACTAAAATCCTCGCGGTAATCGATCCAACGACAAACGAACAGCCCGCTCTGGCACGAGCCGCCTGGCTGGCCGGGCACCTCGATGCCGAATTGCAGTTGTTGGTCTGCTACTACAATGAGTACTTGAGTGGCGATCGCCTGTTCGATTCTCCGTCGCTTGAAAAGGCACGACAGGAAGTGCTCGACCACCAGCAGCAGCACCTTGAGGAGCTTGCCGGGCCGCTGCGCGAACAGGGCATAACTGTCACGACAGTCGCCGTGTGGGACCACCCCTTGTATGAAGGTATTGTGCGTCAGGCGATCGCGTCAAAAGCGAGCATTGTCGTCAAGGATACACACCACCATTCTGCGTTCGAACGCGCGTTGCTCACCAATACGGACTGGAACCTGATTCGCACTTGTCCGGTGCCGCTGTGGCTGGTCAAGCCACAGGAGTTCGCCGAAAAGCCGGTGTTTGTCGCGGCAATCGACCCGTTGAACCAAAACGACAAACCGGCAGCACTGGACGATGAAATCCTGCAGCTGAGCAATCTGTTCGCTGACAGTGTCGGCGGTGAGCTGCATGCGTTCCATTCCTATGACCCGCGCATTGCGGTGGCCACGGCGACGGCCAACGCGTACATACCAGTGTCGCTGCCGTACGATGAGATTGAGCAGCAAATGCACGAAGACCACCAGAAACGTTTCAGCGAGATCACTCAGTTTCACAAACTGGACGACGCGCAAACGCACCTGGTCGCCGGGCTCACGCACGAAGAACTTCCCGAGATTGCGAACAAACTGGAAGCCGATGTCGTCGTCATGGGAGCGGTTGCACGCAATCGCTGGAAGCGGCTGTTCATCGGCGCTACCGCCGAGCGCACGCTGGAGCACCTGCCCTGCGATCTGCTGATCGTCAAACCGGATTGGTTCAAAACACCCGTCGATCAGGACACGTTTGAGGCGGCATAAAAAAGCGGAGCCCCGCGAACGAGGCTCCGCCGGTTCCAGCCTTCTACTGCGCTCTAGTAGTCAGCTGTGAACACGATCCAGAATTTGCGAGTGTCAGTCATCGATGCGGTATCGCTGCTGAAAAAAGCACCCTTGAACAAAATTCCGAAGTTATCGTTAATTCTCGTCGCCGCCGACATATCGAATTCTGTACCGTAATCAACATTGCCAGTCTCCGCGGAGAAATCATGGTAGATACCGGTCAGATACCAGCGGCCAGCCTTGTATTTGACGGTCGCGAACAGATCATCGACACCGGCGTCCGGCGTTGCCAGGAACATATCGGCCCAGCCCTGGAATGCGTGCAGCGTTGCCAGTGGCGTGCGAAATGCCATCCCCGGCGCACTGCTGCCACCGAGTGATTCGAAGTCGAAGCCCAGTGACAGGTATTCGTTCGGCGACCACATCGCACCCAGGTGATAATACTGCGCGTCATAGTTGACCGGATTATTGCCGGCATCGTCCTGCGTCGCGAACTCCGCATAGACCCCGAGCGTACCGTCCCCGGTCTTCAGGGTGCCCTTGACACTCGCGCCGAGTGTCTGCGTCGAGAACGACGCAACATCATCATTATCGATCAGGTAAAAATACGGGGTTGCGGACCACTGCTCGTT
>TARA_R110002096_G_scaffold4501_38_pt1 | contig 34032 bp, 32 predicted proteins | sample TARA_R110002096 | Tara Oceans TARA_R110002096 (sample SAMEA4397295) | marine metagenome | biome: Polar Biome; feature: [DCM] deep chlorophyll maximum layer (ENVO:01000326); material: water (ENVO:00002006), including particulate matter (ENVO:01000060) such as... | depth 35 m
CGACCGCTGCCCCGAGCGAAAACGCGACTCTACGACAGCGGGATCAAGACGCCGCTCTTGATCGCAGGACCGGGCGTGGAGAAGACGGTGTGCGATTCGATCGTCAGTTCGATCGATTTTTCAGCCACGATTCTGGATTTGGCCGGGGTCGAGAAGATCCCGACGATTCAAGGGGTCAGCTTCGCGAAATTACTCTCGGATCCGAGCGCGAAAATCCGCGACTACGCTTTTGCCGAGCACAATTGGCACGTTTTTCAGGCGCACGAGCGAATGGTGCGCTTCGGCGACTGGCTCTACATCAAAAACGCGTTCCCCGAGCTGCAGAATCTGTGCATGGAGGGAGATCCGACGTTCCCGGCCGGCGAAGAGTTGTGGGAATACGAGGCGGCCGGAAAGCTCAAGCCCGAGCAGCGCGACATCTTCCTGAAGCCGCGTCCGGCCGAGGAGCTGTATCGGGTGAGCAAGGATCCGCATCAGATCGCGAACCTGGCGGCGAACCCGGAGAACTCACCGGTGCTTGAAGAGGCACGGGCGTTGCTGGAGCGCTGGACCACAGAAACCGGCGATTCCATTCCCGAAGACATCACCAACGACCGCCAGGACGCCTACGGAAAGAAAAACCCCGAACACCAACGGGGAACGATGCCTGGGGAAGATCTTGGAGCGGCAACCATGAATGCGCCGGGACCGGTATTGGCAGAATAGACGCCCGCGTCCATTCACGACGACTCTTTGCAACGGTTTTGTCACATTGCGATGTTTGCAAAGCCGCTCCGGCACGTCTTCGGGAGCAGTTGGTTCAATCCTTAAGAATAAATGAAAATTAATCACTACCTGACCATCGTAGCCATTGCCTTTGGCCTAAGCCTCGGTGCTTGTAACAAAGAAGAGGCTGCTCCGGCCGCTCCTGAAACTGCCACCGAAAAAGCTGTGGAAGAAACGAAGGAAGCTGCATCTGCAATCGCAGAAGCTACCAAAGAGGTCGCGGCCGAAGCTACTGAAGCCACCAAAGAAGTCGCTGAGAAAGCTGCCGAAGCCACCAAGGAAATGGCTGAGAAAGCTGCCGAGAAGACCAAGGAGGTCGCCGCCGCGGCAGTCCCTGCTCCGAAGAAAGTCTCCGAGACCATCGTGATCAAGGGATCCGACACCCTCGGCGCAAAAATGGTTCCCCAACTGGCGGAAGCCTACAAGGCTGCGGGCAACCAAGCCAACTTCGAAATCGCTGCGGAAGGCTCTTCCACCGCTTTCACCTCGCTGAAGTCTGGCACGGCTCAAATCGGAATGTCCAGCCGCGACGTGAAGGACACGGAGAAAGCTGAGCTTCCCGGATTGGTCGAGCACATTGCGGGCGTCGACATGATTGGAGTGATCGTGAACAGCGCCAACGCCCTTGAGGAACTGACGCTCGAACAAGTCGAAGCCATCTTCACCGGTGACATCCAGAACTGGAGCGAAGTTGGTGGTCCTGACGCGGAAATCTCCGTTTACACCCGCAACACTTCCTCCGGAACCTACAAATCCTTCCAGAAGCTGGGAATGGGTGGCCGCGACTATGGCGCCGATACTCAGAAGATGGCTGGTAATGAGCAAATCGCCCAGGAAGTCGGCAAAAACCCGAATGGCATCGGTTATGTTGGCTTGGCCTACACCGGAGCCAACGGGGTCAAAGCTGTTGCGGTTGACGGAACTGCCGCCACTCCTGAAATGGCCCTGACCTACCCTCTTGCCCGCAAACTCTACTACTACACGGTTGGAACTCCTGAAGGCGAAGCCGGGAAGTTCCTCAAGTGGGCGAAGACCGCTCCTGAGGCTGCGAAGATCGTCGAGAAAGTCGGCTTCATCGCCTTCAAGGAATAAGTCTTATCGATCGCCAAAATCTAAAGCTTTGAGCACCCGGAAGTCTGATCTTCCGGGTGCTTTTTTTTGAGGAGAAGACCGGAAGAGGGAACGCGCCGCGAGTTCTTAGGGGGCTTCCAGAAGCTCGATCGTGCGTTGGTCGAACTCGCCGCCAAAATACTTGTCGATGACCCTTTGGAACTCCGTCGGCGCCCCATCGACCTTGGCGAAGAGCGTCATTGACGAACGCAACTTCACATCGTCGGGAAACCCGAAAATGTCGGTCGCCGACGTTCCCTCAATCCCGAGAATCAGTTGGCAGCACTCGAGGAGGCGAGGTCCCAATGTCGCATGCGCGAGATACGCGTCGGCTTCTTCGAGCGACTTGATCGCATAATGCCGGGCGGTCGAACTGCGCCCCAATCCATCCAGTTGCGGAAAGATGAACCACATCCAATGGCTCCGTTTTTTGCCCTTCTTGAGTTCGCGACAAACGGTGTCGTAAATGCCTTCCTGGGCGGACTCGAAGCGTTCGAGCGAAAAGGGATCTTCAGCTGGCATATCACACTATCGCGACTCTCCCAACGCACGCAAGTCAGCGACTGGGGAGCTCGGTGTTGGCGGAATGCTCAATGTCACCGATTACGTTGGTTGCCTGCGATTCCTCGGCAAATTCCGTCCAGATTACCAATCCCACACACCCAATCAAGAAAAGAGCGACGACCGAACCGGCAACGATCGCCCCCGTCCGGTTGCGCTCATCGCGACCGTAGTTGTTGACCTCGCCCCCTCTCGGGGAAGCCCCCAGAAAACCGTTTTCGATCAGTGCCCAAAATCCCCCGATGACAGGGACAAAATTGATCCAAATCCACCAGCCCGATTTGTCGCGATCATGCCAACGCTTGACCGTGGAGGCGAGTAAGATCCACCACCAGAGACCAAGGATCACCAAGGTCCCAGCTAGAAACGTGGAAGAACTGATTTTTTCCAAGTCCGGATTACCCGTCAGCAATTCGAAGACCTCCATATCAAAGAGTAGGCTGCCGAACGCACCCACGGCAAAAAGCACTCCAAAACCTGACCCCAATTGGATCGCCCAGTAGGTCGTGCGACGCATCCGCCCTCCCATGGAAAACAGCACCGAGAGGAACGATGCCCCCGGCTCGGTAATCTTTGGTTTGCGAGCTTGGCCGGCCGTGTTGAGGAGCGGGCCCGTCGGCAAAGGAGATTGCACGGTCTGCATCACTCGCTGAGGAGCAGGCTTTTGCGGCAATTCGATCGCGAACTCCCCCGAACACGTGGGACAAACCGCCCGGTTTGAACCGTAATCTGCGGGAATGGAAATGGACTGTTGGCAATGCGGACAGTCGACAGTTGGTTCCGAATTCATGGTCTACAAACGTTCAGTGCCCAACCTTGGGCGGCTGAACTGTGCAAACATTTGCGAGGTCGTAAACCCTTTTTATTGGTTAGTTGGCCCAGACCTGAAATCACCAGCCTAGCCAACCGGAACCCCAGCAAATTGGCCACCCAGACAACGCATTTCCAACCGTGCAGGCATAGGCTCTGCCTTGCGCGGGACGGGAGCCCCGCGATACTGGCTTATGAATCCCTTCATTTTCCGTTTGGTATGCTTCGTTGGTGGGGCGGTGAGGCTGGTGGCGGCGCCCCATCCCGATGCGGTTCCAAATTCCCACGCTCCAGGTGAAGTTGATGATCCGTCGAACGTGCCCTACATCGTGCAGGATCCAAAATCGCTTCCCGGAATCGTGATTGATGAAACGGAGGCAGTTCTGAAAGGCCAATGGCAGTATTCGACTCACACGCCGCCCTATGTCGGTATCGGCTACCTTCATGACCGGAAGTCGGGAAAGGGCGAAAAGTCCGTCACCTGGACCGTTGAGCTTCCCAGCTCAGGAACCTGGGAAGTCCGTGTTTCGCATTGCACCAATATTCGGCGTGCCACCAACACACCGGTCACGATCCATCATGCGGATGGGATCGAAACAGTTGTCATCAATCAACAAGAGGTTCCGGAACACGACCACCTGTTTCGCTCGCTCGGGAAATTCCGGTTCGAAGCGGGAAAACCCGCCGTAGTCACCATCTCCAATGCGGGAACTGATTCGCAGAAAGTCGCGATTGCCGATGCGGTTCAATTTCTGCCGATCGAAGCGCATTCGCCGGACTGAGATTGTCCCGCATCTCGAATCAGGCTTGCCACGCAGGTCTAACCGGCCCACAATCGGGCATGAATCGACGCAATTTTCTTCGCAACACCGGGCTGACCGCAGCCGGCGCTGGCTTGGCTTCCACCGGACAGGCTCAGCTTCCGATGAGCGCGGCGCAGGCCGATTTCAAAATCACGAATGGCCGCATCCGCCAATCGATCATGGGCTGGACGTTCAAGGATCGAATGGACATGCTGAGTTTGGCGAAATTGTGCAAGGAGATCGGATTGGTCGCGATGGAAGGCATCCCGCGCGATATTTATCCGCAGGTTCGCGAGATGGGATTGGAGATTTCCTTGGTGAGCAGTCACGGGTTTGCGAATGGTCCGTGTAACCCGGCGAATCGGGACATGTGCATCGAGAAACTGACGGATGCGATCAACGTGGCCGCGGACGTGAAGTCTCCATCAGCGATTACGTTTACCGGAATGCGCTACGAAGGGATGGATGAGGAAAAGTCGGCCCAACTGTGTGTCGATGTCTGGAAAGAAGTGATGCCGCTGGCCGAGGAAAAGGGCGTGACGCTCGTGCTCGAGCATCTGAATTCGCGGGATGGAACGCATCCGATGAAGGGGCATCCCGGCTACTTCGGCGACGATGTCGATTTCTGCGTCGATCTCATCAACCGGGTCGGATCGCCCAACATGAAGCTGCTCTTCGACATTTATCACGTCAGCATCATGAACGGCGACGTGATTCGCCGCATCCGGCAATACCAAGACGTGATTGGCCATTACCACACTGCGGGAAATCCAGGCCGCGGCGAGCTGGACGACGATCAGGAAGTCAACTACCCCGCGATCATGCATGCAATTCTGGAAACGGGTTACACTGGTTTTGTCGCCCAGGAATTCATCCCGGAATGGGACGATCACGAGTTGGCGCTTCGCCATGCCGCGATGCTCTGCGATGTGTAATTCTCCGGCATGGATCCAACGATGATGAAGAAGCTTTTGTTGCTCTTGGTTTTTGGATTGGGGGGAAATTCCGCGTTTGCGGCACCCTTGGAAGATGCGCTCGAGTCCCGCGGAATCGCGCCCGAGTCGATCCAATCGGCTTCATTGACGCGCCCGGACCTGGAAATCCGCCCCAAACGGCTGAAGCGCTCCGAAATTCAAGAGGTGATGAACGAGTTGGCGACAGCATCGCGAAAACTGAAGGGCGGAAAAATTGCCCCGAAGTTTGAACTCGCGATTCGCCTCAAGACTGGAAGCGCCTACCTCGTTGTGAGCGAGGACGGACAGGGCTATCTGCAACAGGGCTCCAAACCGGAGTTGCGATTCACCGCTCCCGAGCTGCAAAAAGCGCTTTCGCGGATTTCGAGCGGCTCGTAAATTCAGCCGACGACGCCATCATCCTCCGGCGCCGGCAAAAAGCCCTGATCGACGAGGAAACGGTCCGCCTCCATCAGCGTGGCATCGTAAGCGTCGGGATCGACGTTGAAATTGTAAAACGTGTTGTCGCGACCATCGAACATCACCATTTCGCAAACGTTCGATTTCCGTTGAACCTGTTTCGCAAATTTCGCGACGATATCCACGGACATGAATTTGTCGGCGGTGCCGTGAAAAATGATCATCGGCGGCATGTGTTTGCCGATGTACTTGCTCGGGTTGGCGCGATTGGCGTCGTCCGCATTGCGAAAACGCTCGAATCCGCAGCCCTTCTTCGAAGTATCCACGATGGGACAATACAGAATGAGCCCGTTGGGAACGCAGGTGATGTTGGGATCGTTGGGATCATCGGCGACGCCGGGAATCATCGCAGCAGCCAGGGCCAGATGTCCCCCCGCGCTTCCTCCGCCCACAACGATGCGAGTGGGGTCGATTTGAAGAATTTCCGCGTTGTAACGCACCCAGCGAATCGCGGAGCGCGCATCGGAGACGGCTTCCATCGGGCTGGTGCCATGGGTTGAACTGGTGCGGTATTCGACGAGAATCGTAATGGCGCCGCGCCCCACAAAATGCATGCACTGCGGGCCAAACTGGGAAATCAGGATGTTGTCCCACGATCCACTGGAAAAGAACATGACGACCGGGCGCAACTGGTCGGGTTCTCCCGGAGGCGAGAAAACGTACGCCTTGAGCGCAAGCCCATCGTCTGTTTCTTTATAAACATGTTCCTGAGCTTGGTTCAGGAGTTGCTTGCTGCGATCAACCCAGGTTTCGGCTGCAAAGGTGTCGGTCATAACGTTCAGGGTGGAAATCCGCGACGAATAAACTTCGAATGGGCGGGTTCCAAAGGTAGAATCTACGCGATCGAGATCCACACATGATATTCAAGTTTGACAAAAAAACAACCTTACCTCGATGGAGAGATTTTTCCGGAGGTCTGAGTTTGGGGGTTTGCCTGGTGACATTCATTGTTTTGACAATTCCGCAGCCAGCCAGGGCACAACAACTTCGCGAGCAACTGGAGAAAATCTATCGAGGTTCCATCTCGGCAATGGCCGCGAAAAATTACCCGGCCTGGAAGCAATACACCGCCAAATCCCGCCGCGTTCACACCCACAACCTCGTGATCTCGCAAAAGGAGCGCTGGCCGGATGCAATGTTCAACCTGCCCATCAGCCAACCGGAAATCGGAACGCTCGGACACCTCGAAACACTGACCAAAGGCGACACCACGCACCTGATTTACTACGGCAAGGTCGATTTCGGGATCGCGCCGGAACACGAAATTCCCAACAACATTCTTCTGCTTCGATTCGTTCGTGAAGAGGACGGGTGGAAGTTCGACAACACCCGATTCTTCAATCTGGCGGAAAACCCGGACATCGCCCGGAAAGCGGAGCTCCACGATCTCAGCTTCCTCGAAGACGAGGCGTTTCAGCCAACGGGCATTGCCCCTCCCGTTCCCCGGGCAGCCCGTTCACCGGATTACATTGGCGAACTCTGGATCGCAGCGGTCGGGTATGAAGTGAACGTCCAACTCGGCGATCTTCATCAAGCGACGGTTCGCAACAACCTTGCGACGGACGTGATTGTGGGCGGATTGTGGAGCGAAGGACGCGAAATTTCCCTTCAGATCACCAAACTTGAACTGGAAGAGGAGGCCGATCGCAGGCTGGAAATCGCGGTTTATGCCTTCCCCAACGGGCAGAAGGGAAAGCGGGTTTGGTACTGGAAACCGAAGCCCGGCAAGGTTCCGGAAACCTACCGCTCAAAAGTGTGGGCAAACGCCGTGACATTGCGCTGAGGTGCATGCTATGGTCCCCGCCGAGACAACCATGAGGAAGCTGAAAATCTGCGTTCTGGTATTTTTTGTGGCCCTAGCCGGCTGCGTAACCATGCCGGAGTTCCGCGACCAGGAGATCGAGCTGGTCGTTCCGGAACACATGGGTCCATCGTGGAGCTATGGGGGAAAGAACGGCCCGAAAAACTGGGGCGACCTCACTCCGGCCTGGAGCCTGGCGAAAGAAGGCAGGGAGCAATCCCCCATCGATCTGACCGGGGCGCGTTCCTCATCCGTACTTTACCCGCTCAATTTCGCCTACCAGTCGGCTCCTCTGAATTTGGTCAACAACGGCCACACCATTCAGCAGAACTTCACCCCGGGAAGTTCGGTCGAAATCATGGGCAAGACCTACAATCTGGCTCAGTTCCACTTCCACAGCGGGAGCGAACATACGGTTGAGGGGCGTCGATTCGATCTCGAAATGCATCTCGTCCATAAAGCGGCGGACGGACAGTTGCTGGTGGTCGGCGTCCTGTTCGAGATCGGGGCGGAAAATCCGTTTCTGGCTCAGTTTTTTGGGCAGCTGCCCGCGTCTGCGCAGGGCTCGATCGCGACCTCCGGGTTTTCCCTCAATCCGGCCGAAGCGTTGCCGGAAGATCGTGCCTACTACTATTATCAGGGTTCGCTCACCACTCCACCGTGCACGGAAGGCGTGCAGTGGTATATTCTCAGGAAACCGATGCAACTCTCCCAAAGCCAGTTGGCTGCGTTTCGCGCCCTTTACGCGAACAACTATCGACCAACCCAGCCGCTCAATGAGCGGACTCTCTGGGAGACCAAATAACCCAAAAAAATCACAATGAACGCGATTCGCATTTGCCTTGCTGGTGCTGTGCTGAATTTCGGATGGGTGGCCCCCGCGATGAGCGCGGAAGCCATGTCCGGAATCCACTTCCATGAGTCTGGAGTCAAGCTCATCGCCACAATGCAGCAACATTGCAGCTGGGTCTCCAAAGGGTCTGATAATCAGGTTCGTGAAAATTTGAAAAAGGCCGGCTTTCAGCTTCTCGGCCCAGGCGTGTTTGGCGGCGGGCCCAGCAGCGGCGCGCGAGCTTATGTCGCATCCCGGGACGATGTGGTCGTGATTGTGTTTCGAGGCACTCTCGCCGGCGGTCTGAATTATTTTCAAAATGTGGCCACGGATGCCCGCCCGATTCCCCGCGGGTTGGCGCTCGGCAACGCGCCACGAATGGAAAACGCCAAGGTTCACAACGGATTTCAGCGGGACTACAACAAACTGCGGCCCAAAATTCTCGAAGCGATGGCCGAAGCGGGCGGCAAACGCGTTTTTGTGACGGGGCACAGTCTCGGGGCGGCGCTCGCAACGATTTGCGCGTTCGATCTCAGCAAAAACTACAGCGGCAACTTTGCCTCCATCTCATCCATCGTCTCCGGCAGTCCCCGGGTCGGCGACGAAGGTTTCCAACGCGCGTTCAGCCGCGTGGCGGGCAATCACCTGAGAGTCGCGATTCATGGCGACCCCGTTACGAATACGCCTGGCAAACTCGGCGTTCACAACTACACCCACGTTGGCAGGACGCTCTACATCACGTCTGATGGTGACCTGATCGGTTCCAACCTGCATGACGATGCCAAGAAACGTCCCGTTCATGCTCGTGGTGCCTATTACAACGCGATCGCCAAGTTGATTGCCAGCACAGGAGGATCGAGCCGTGAAATCGTCGAGGCGTCGGAGACCGAATCCGCTCCGGAAGCTGCCCCGGCGCCAAGTGAAGTCGCAGCTGTGGAATTGCCGGAAGAGAATGAGGAACCCTCCAGTGCCGGCCTCTTCGCAAAACGCGCGGCAAAAAAGGCGGAAGCAGAATCACCCGCGATCGTTCCGGAACAGGAGCCGGCCGCAGAGGCCGACGATGAGTCCAAGCTGAGTTGGAAAGAGAAACGCGCGGCGAAAAAAGCGGAAGCCTCCGAGGAAGAGGAAACCTCGAGCATCGAGCTTGCCGATTCGAACGCGCGGAATCGCGAAGAACGCAAATTGCGTCCCCGGCGCTAGGGTTCCTCGCGGGGCGATTCCTGGGTCGTAAAGATCTCCACCTCCGCTTCTTTGGTCCCGAGAAGTTGCTGGGAACGCTTCAACGCGTAGCGATTGGGCAAATTCGGATTCCCGGCATCGTGCAGGAAAATGTTCTCTTCGCCGATGGTGTCGATGGCTCCCGAATTGTTGAGAACCTTCCAAACTTCCGGCGTCGCGCCGCTGATCAACAGGTGACGCTGGGCACTTCGCAAGAAGCGAACCAACTCTTCCAGGGCCATCACGCTGGTCGCATCCAGTCGATGCGCGTTTCGCATCCGCAGAATAATGATCCGCAAATCCGGGTCCTGAAACGTCCGCTGAATCTGGCTGCGAAACAGTTCTGCGGCACCAAAGAACAATTCGCCTTCGACGTGAACGAACGAAATTTTGGGATGGTGCCGGCGCTGTTGATCCTCCATCACCTCGCCTTCCTCGGAGAGATTGTATTCCACCAACTCGGGCTTACTCGCCTTGTGAAGATACGCGATGATGGATAACGCAACGCCCATGAAAATGGCGGTGTGAAGCGGCAGAATCAACGCGCAGGAAAACGTCACCAACAGCACGGCGGCATCGGACCTTGTCGCGCCAAGACAAATCCGGATGTTCTTTGGGCTGATGAGGGAGATGGCGATGCAAATGACCAAGGCGGCCAAGGCGCACTTCGGAACGAACGTGATAATCTGCAACAGCGGATTCGCCAGAATCACGGCCCCAATCGCGCAAATCAGCCCGGAAAACATGCTCGCGAGACGCGTCTTCGCACCGCTGTTGAAATTGAGTTGTGAACGCGTCAGTGATCCGCTGCAGGGAAGGACGCTGAAGAAGGATGTGACGAGATTTGCGATCCCAATGCTCATCATGTCCTGATTCTGATCCGGTCGATCGCCGGTTCGGCTTGCCAGCGTTTTGGACATCACGCTGTTTTCCAACGCACACAAAAAGGCGAGCGAAAAGGAGACGCTGAACAGGAAATGCAGATCCTCGAGCACCCCCGCGTCCGAAAATCGGGGAATCCGCGGACGCAACTCGTCAAATCCAAACGCCTCAAAGGTCGCCACCTGAAAATGCAGGCCACTCAGGGCGGCATTCAACGCCGTCGTGAGCGCCAGCGTAATCGCGAACACCGGCCACCCCTTCAAGCGCCGCAAAAGGAGGAAGTAAATTCCCGCGGTGAAAACGGAGAGCAACAGCGGCGCCCACTCCACCTTTCCCAAATGACTCAACAGAAACTCAACAATGCTGAAAAACGTCCGCGGCCTCGCCTCCCCTTCCGCAAACTCGATTCCCAGAACCTGACGCATCTGGTTCGCGATGATCAGCAGCGCAGCCCCCGTAATGTAACCCACCACCACACTGCGACTGATGTACTGAATCAGATCCGCCACTTTAAAATAGGCACCTACCACCAGCAAAATCCCCACAAAAAACACCATAAGCGGCATGATGCCGATCTTGAACGCCTCCCCTCCCGGAACCGCCGCGAAAAAGCTGAACAGCATGAAGGCGGTCGCATTGGTCGGCCCCAGAATGGTGTGTCGTGAACCGGAAAACAACGCGGCGACCAACGAGGCGATCGCGCTGCAGGTGATGCCGAAATAAATCGGGACTTCCGCGATCACGGCATAGGCCATGCCTTGTGGGATGGCGAGAAGCGCTACATTAAACCCCGCGCGGATATCTTCCCTGAACAACGGCCATCGATAGGTGGCAAGATCACGCCGCACCGGGAGTGGATCCAACGGATCCGTGACCAGGAACCGATAAATCTGGGTGAAGAAATGCTTGAGAAATGAGATCAACGAGCTGTCTCGACTGGGGTTGCCCGGCGCGTCATCCGGGAGAAAACCAACGCGCCGATTGTCGGAAGGATCAAGAGCCAGATTGGAATAGAAAGCCACTTTAACCGGGCGGTCGGCCAACTGGACTCTCGAAACCACCAGCCAAAGGCACTTGGCTCCGTCACATGGCGCTCGAATTTCGGAGCCAGCATGCCCTCCCATTCGATCCTGGTCAGGTTGACAGGACTGGTGGACCGGACAAAAACGAAGGAACCGCAATCGACTCCAACCGCCGTCACGAATTGGCTGCATCGAAGCCAGAGCAGGTCCTGCCGGGCAAGGGAATAGCCGAACGTGAGCAGCAGCAGCCCGAGGATCGCAGCAGCTATTCGATCGAAGCCATTCACTCCGGGCCGCTTAATCCTTGGTCAACTTGAGATTGACCCCAAAAAAGTCGCGAAACACCTCTTTGTAGACGCGACGCTTGAACTTGGGCAGCCATCGCAATCGATACTCGCTCGGCGGAATCCAGGCAAACCGTGTAAACTCCTGAGTGTGTGCGTCCAACGTGATGTGATCGTCATTGCCAAGGTAGCGGCACAGGAAATAGGTCTGCTCCTGACCGCACCAACGTCCCTTCTTGAGATGGCCGTCCGGGAACTTGTAGCGATAGCCGGTACGACACTGCATCACCTCATACATGGTCCGCCCAATCCCGATTTCCTCCTCCACCTCCCGGTGAAGCGTCGCCAGCAAATCTTCCCCTTTATCCACTCCGCCCTGCGGGAACTGCCATGCATCCTGGACGTCAACCCGCTCCGCGACCAGGATCTTTTCGTCGGTGCGTTGCAGAATGGCTGCTACATTGGGCCTGTAGGCGTCTGTCATGACGACGCTAGTCAATCCTGAGTCCAAGCTTCGTCAACCATTACGCGACACCAATTTTCTCATGCTCGACGTCCTCACCAACCTCCTTCGCTCCAGAGTATTCTGGTTAGTGTCCCTGTTTCTGGCAATCACGTTCTCGGTTTACCTTCTCGGCCACCGCTGGCAGCCCGAAACGCAGCTTCGCATGAAGCAATCCGCCGTTTTGGTCGCGATCGAGTCCGGATCGCATCGCAAATTGACCAACCTCGTCTCCGAGAACTATGCCGATGGCTGGGGATTCCAAAAACCGGAGGTGATTTCCGCATTTCGCGAATTGCGCGCCCAGTTTCTCGTGATTGGCGTTCAACCCGGGGAATTGCAACTCGCCATCCATGAAGACGAAGCCACCGTCACCACCAAAATCAGCGTGACGGGTAGCGGCCCTTCTCCGGTCGCGGCCGTGATCATGAACGAAGCCAACCGGCTCAATGCCCCTTTCGTGTTCACGTGGAAAAAGGAGGGAAGTAAACCCTGGTCCTGGAAGCTGACCCGGGTCGAAAATCCGGATCTCCCGAATCTGCAGGGTTACCAACCGGGACGGTATGAATCGTTCCTCGACAACTTTTGACAGATGCGAAACTTTTTCGTTAAACTCGGGTCTACTCCGTTAGTTCCATGAAAATCAAAATCCCGACCACCATCCTCTCCGTCCTTCTTATCCTTGCCTTTGGCGCGTCGACTTCCATCGCCCAGAACCAGCAGGGGAACCAGGGAGATGATGAGAACTCAACCACGGATGGTTGGCGAGGCTATCTCAGCATTGATTACAAGGGCGGACGCTTTGTGATGCCCTACTCGCGAATCGTCTCGATCAGCCAGCACGACTATCTCGTCGATGGCGGCGGGCGCGTTTATGAACTCACCATCGACACGACTGGTGCCGTGGTTGCCCGATTTTACTTTCTGGAATCCAATCTCGAGAACAGTCCGTTCAAAGCCGGCCAAATCATCAACAACCGCATCAAGGAAACCGGGAACATGATCGAGGGAAAAACGGGGGAAAGCGCGCGCTCCGTCATCAAGCACTACCCAGACACCACCCACGCCAAAATGGTGGAGTTCAACGTGAGCAACAAAGGTCACCTCGGAACGATTTTCAGCCACGTCACTCACGAATGGATTGAAGAAGGTGGACGTGGCGCCGGCCGGACCCTGAAATTCCCCTGATCCGAGCTCGAATCGGGAAAAACAGTTGATTGGCGCTCGGCTTTGCCGCTAGGGATGAACCATGACGTCGCCCCTACGAATCATTGCCCTCCTGTTTGCGTTCAGCGCCTGCGCTTCTTTCGCCGCTGAGAAACCCAACATCATTTACATCCTGCTGGATGACGCGGGCTATGGCGATCTCAGCTGCTACGGTCAGAAAAAGTTTCAAACGCCGAACATCGACCGCCTCGCCACCGAGGGGATGAAGTTTACCGATCACTACGCGGGGAGCACCGTTTGTGCGCCAACGCGTTGTGTCTTGATGACCGGACTTCATACCGGCCACGCCTTTGTCCGTGGCAATCGCGAAGTCCAGCCTGAAGGGCAGGCGCCGATGCCGGGAAACATCGTTACGATTCCGCGACTTCTCAAGAAGGCGGGCTACACGACCGGCGCGTTCGGGAAATGGGGACTGGGCGCACCCGGATCACCAAGCGATCCCGCCGAACACTTCGACCTGTTCTTCGGCTACAACTGCCAGCGCCAGGCTCACAACTTTTATCCCACCCATCTTTGGAAGAATGACCGGAAGGTCGGGTTCCCCGATCGCGATGTCTACTCTCACGATGTCGTGATGGAGGAAACACTCGGCTTCGTCCGCGAGAACGCGAAAAATCCGTTCTTCATCTATCTTCCCATCACCATTCCTCACGCCGCAATGCAGGTTCCGGAGGATTACTCCAAGCCCTGGCGGGAGAGGTTTCCGCAGTTCAACGAGAAGACCGGGAAGTATGGTGGCTCGGTCGTGAAGAACCCAGTCGCCAACTTTGCCGCGATGATGACGAAAATGGACGACGGAATCGGTCAACTGCTCGCACTACTCGACGAGCTGGGGATCGACGAGAACACCCTGATCCTGTTCAGCAGCGACAATGGCCCCCACAAGGAGGGTGGGCACGATCCGGATTTCTGGGACAGCAACGGTCCCTTCAAAGGTTACAAGCGCGATCTCTACGAAGGCGGCATTCGCGTTCCCCTTTTGGCTCGCTGGCCCGGCAAAATTGCAGCCGGAACAGAAAGCGATCTGATTTCCGCGCATTGGGACATGCTCCCAACCTTCTGTGAATTGGGTGGTGTTGGGACACCGGACACCGTCGACGGAATCTCGATGGTTCCCACCTTGCTCGGCAATGGGACGCAGCCCAAACATGCTTACCTCTATTGGGAATTCTACGAAAAAGGCGGCCGGAAAGCGGCGCGGTTTGGCAAGTGGAAAGCGGTCCAGAACAACATGGGCAAAAATCCGGACGCCCCCATCGAGCTCTACGACCTGGAAGCCAGCCCGAGCGAACAAGTCGATCTCTCCGGCCAGTTCCCTGAGTTCGTTGAGCGCGCCAAACAAATCTTCGCCGAAGCGCATACGCCGAATCCGAATTGGAAGTTTGGTGGGAAGAAGAAGTGATTCCGTGGATTATTGGCGGCGAAGTCCGAAACTGGGATGCCGTTTATCATGGCGAACGACCAGAATACGGATCGTTTGTTCCTTATTCACCAATTCGTAAAGGAAGTGATAGGGGAACTTCTTCAGATTACATCGCCTCCGCCGTTCGTCAGCTGGGTGAAACCCTTTTGGGCTATCGCGAACCTTGTCGATCAACTCGTTGAGTTCGCCAATGAACCGATCACCTGCCGTATCGGATCGCTGATCGTAGTAATCGACAATCTCCCGGATGTCCTTTCGAACTCGCGGGTGAAACGCGACATTCATTTTTGCCGGTCAGCTTGAACCATTGACCAAAATTCTTCCTCAGGGACTTCTCGTTCCTTGCCCGAATCCAATTCTTCACTACGGATAATCGCTTCGGACAAGCTGTCTTGGCCGCCATCGTTTGGATCGGGGAGTTGGAGCGAATTGAACAGATTCGCGGCTAACTCCGTGCGTTCTTCTTCTGAGAGTTGCAGGGCTTGAGTTGTGATTTCGGCGACACTCACGATTTCAGGCTAATCGGAATCGGTTCACCTGCCAACCCGTTTCACGTTGCCAATCCTTGACGATTTGGTGGTAGCGCTCTGAAGAACAAGGGCGTTCAACCCTTGTTGGATGCGGTGGTCGACGACTTGCCGGCACCGTCCAAGCCCGAAGAGGCTCCGTTCACGGCGCTCGTTTTCAAGTCGGCTTCCGACCAGAAGTTTGGCCACCTCAGCTATATTCAGGTGTATTCCGGCGAGCTGAAGCCAGATGAAACAGTCTGGAATCCACGCGAGGCAAAACGCGAACCTGTCAGTCACGTTTACCAAATGCATGCGATCCAATCGGCGATGGCTGGCTGCCCAATCCAACAAAATCCGATTCTCACTTCTGCGACGATTTTCCGCGATTTTCTCAAAAAAGATATATTCGGATTTGCTAGATATCTCGGGATGCGTTATTTTTAAAAGTTCCGAAACAGCGCCGCCAAGTCACAAAAAGTTCGATCCGCTTTGCTGATTTCGCGCCGAATTCCGTCCAACGAAAAATATCGCTTTGTCCCTTACATGAGAATTCTTTTACCCGCGCTTCTGCTGATCATCCCCGCCTTCCTCCAAGCTGAGTCCTGGACCGATGATTTGGAGGAACTGACTCCAGCTCAATCCATTACGGCGAAGCACGGACACACCGTTCTCGAATCTCCAGGCGGAACGATTCTCAAGACCATCACGGAATCCCAGAAGATTACGGCCAAAGGGAAAGTCGATTTCGAAGGGACAACCTATTACATGTCGGATTGGAGTTGGTCTCGCCACCTCAAGGGCGGACATGCCAACTGGATTTGCCTGACTCCTGATCCCGCGGCGAAAGCGGAAACAGAATCAGAACCTGCCGAGGAAGAAACGGTCGTTGAGGAATCCGCCGAGGAGGAAACGGTTGCTGAAGAACCCGTTGCTGCGGATGAGCCGACCAAGCCGTTGACAATCGTGGAGCGACTTGAGCAGCGCTTTGGCGGCCGGATTCAGGTTTTCGATTCGGAGTTGGATCTTCCCGCCCCCAAAGGACACAAAATCTTTTCAGCCCCACGGGATGGGCGTCTCCTCAAGTGGATCAAGTCCAAGTCCACCTTTGGCGCCAAAGCGGAACTGACCCTGGATAGTGGCGAGGTGTATTATGCATCGACCTGGAGTTGGAATCGCGCCTTGCGCGGCTCGAATGCGAACTGGACCCAGGTTTTGGGGAGCGTTTCGCGCAGGGTTGATCCCCCCGCCCCGATCGCCACGCCGGAACTTCCACTTCCGAACGTGAAAGTAGAGGCCGAATCCGTCTTGGAACGTTTGGCCCCGGTGGTTCGCAACTCGACGGGAGACGCCCGCGTCGTTTCGCTGCTCGTCGCAAACGGCAACTACTCTTCCGGTAATCCCGGACCGCGCGCCTTCGATCTCGAAACTCCGGAAAACGATGCGGACATTCTCGCGAAGACGCTCCGCAAGACGGGCTCGGAAGTGACTGTCACCAAGAACCAGACCAAAGCGCAAATTCTCGCCTCCATCGCACAAGCGACGAATTCCCTGAACGAGGACGACGCTTTCATCCTCTATCTCTCGGGTCACGGCCTCCAACTCGGTGGGAAAAACTACTTTGCGCCCATCGGCGTCAGTTTTCTCGACAAGGAGTCGGCTTTAAAGAGTTCCGTTTCCATCGACGAGATCGTCGAGACGCTGGAGAAGAAAAATCTGAGGATGATGACCCTGATCCTCGATTGCAGCCGCCCGAACTCTTTCAATCACGCGGATCCGTCAACGCATCTTCTTCTCCGCATTCCTGGATTGAGCCTGGGCGGAAAAACCGTGCTGACGCAAAGTGGGTTGGCCAAAATGACCGCGAAAGATGGTCAAATGTTCGTCATGGCAGCCAAGCCGGGAGAGTTTGTCGCTCCCGAACCTCGCCCGGGTAAGAACAGTCACTTTGCGACCGCATTGACAGCCTCTCTCCAGAAAAACCTGGATATTAGACATGCTGTCACCATTGCAGGCAAGACGGTCGATACCTGGTCTGAAGGCGCCCAGCATCCCTGGATTTCGACCGGAAAGAATCCTCCCTTTTATCTTCATACTCCGGGACGGCAGACTGCGGATCCCGATGCAGAAACAATCAATGCCGGACAATGGCTGGCGAACGAGGGTGAAAAAGGCATCCCCATGGCAATCGCCAAGTTGACCAGTTCCATTCGCAAGAATCCGGACAACAATCCGGCAACGGCGGCTCTGACGTTTCTCCTCAGTTATCAGTCGGTCACCATTCCGCTCAACACCTGGGGACCGTTCGAAGTCGATGCGAAGGACTTTGAGCCGGATCTGCAAATCTCCCTTGATGGTCAACAAATCGCGTTGTTCCCCGCCAAAGACGATTTGAACCCGGCGCTGATTGTCGATCGCGAGACCGGCGGAACCATCACCGAGATCTCCGGTATTTTTTCTCCCCCTTACAATATGGCGGAAGTGAGCGTGGCACCCGCCAACTGGAAAGGGAAGCCGGTTGGCTCCCTCACAACCATTCATCGCATCCCGGAAGGGAAGAGCCCCAAAGTTCACGCCATCAGCCCAGTCATCACCCAGGACAACGTGGTGAGCAGCTGCTTTGACGAGGGCCTGGAACGACTCTATCTCGCGACGAAGGGAGAGGATGGAAAAATCAGCATTCGTGAATTTGCCACCACACCGGCGGTCCGGCCAAGTCCTGACTTCGCGCTGCCCCCACGCAACAACAAGCTGCTGCCGGGAGAGACGATCGCCTTGGCCGAAGGGGAAACGGTTGGGAAGGCGCCTCAACATTGGGAATTTGGCTACGACGGAGCGTCGTCCGAGCTTCGGTTGATGGTGGATGGCAAAAAGGTCTACTCCCGGAAAGGCGCCGACAACGACCGGACTCGGCTGGAAGACTGGAAATTGAGCGACTCGGGCAGCAGCCTCGCCCTTCTGTATCGAAATCGCATTGAGGCCATTTCCGTCTCCGGGCGAAAGCTGGCCAGTTTCGACATTCCCACCAGCAGTGATGACCGGGCGATCCTGAGTTTCAGCCCCACCTTCCGGCGGCTGGTCATCGCCCAGGGTGAAGCACCCGGCGCCAGGATCAGCGTTTTCGATTTGGGAACCGGTCGCGAGATTGGTGTGAACCGCTCCCGCCAAGGCTATCCTGAATACGCGTCCCTCGCCCCAACCCACGACTGGTTCTTCCACTATGATGAATCGGGCCGCTGGCACATGGCCGACATGGTGACCGGCGGAAAAATGCTGGATCTGCCAGGAATCAGCAGCCAAACCCTCCTCAGCAAGGCTGCAACCACCGGCGAAGACGACGAGGAGGAATTCTATGATTCCCCCTACGAAGTGGAAGCTCCTCCCCTTCTGGAGACGTTCGCGGATTTTGAGAACGCTCCTTCCTGGCTCGCCGACCTGGCAGAATCACTGCTCGGCTTCCGGTTCGATGAAAAGGGCGAAATTCATTGGCACGAGGATTCTCCGAAAGCCGTCCAATCAGTCATGAAGGATCTTGAGAAGCAGGCAAAGGACAAATCCTACCAACAATGGCGCGATTGGTTCCTCCAAAATCGGCTCATTGCTGTAGAAAACTAGAGCTTCCAAAAATTTAACAAATTGGACGCGCCAATCGTGAACTTTTTTTGGCCATTTTGCCTCTCAAACTTGATTGATTGTCTCGTATTTGATACATTTTGCCGATTCCGACTCTCGTTCACTTCTCTATTGTAAAAAATTTGTTGAATCTGGGAAGCAGATCTGATAAATTCTAAAAATTATTAAAATCATGGCCGACGCAAAGAACACCGCCCTCCAGGATCGCGCTAGACGAGCTCAGAAAATCGTCGACAACCCCAGCAAATACAAAATTTGCGAAGGATGTGAATCGATCGTCGCCGTGAAGGTCAACATTTGCCCCAACTGCCACAGCTACCGGTTTGAGGACGACCAGCAGAGCGTCGTGAATCAGGCTAAGGCCTTGGGATCTCGCGAGCAGCAGTCTGTGGTAAGCGAGGACCTCCTCTGAGTCGCCCCACCGGCATTTCATTGGATCCTGGTAGCTCTTCCAGGAAGTGACGCCCTTTCTTTTCGGGGAAGTTCACAGACGGCATAGGTCTGCGACTCAACCAACTTTCTCGGCCCATCTCTCCCTTTGCCGCATCGGGAGGCTCTTTGGCACCCCAAGCCTTGCGCCCACAAAAACGCCCTGATGTTCAACGTTGTTCTGCTTGAACCGGAGATTCCTCCCAATACCGGAAATATTGGTCGGTTATGTCTCGCAACAGGCTCAACGCTGCATCTCATCGAACCCTTGGGATTTTCGATCGACGACAAGGCTCTGAGGCGGGCTGGATTGGACTACTGGCGTGATGTGAAGCAAAAGACGTGGAGCTCGTGGGCGGAATTTGAATCGAATCTGCCTGATTCTCCCCGTCTTTTCTATTTTACGACCAAGTCGGAAAAAAAATATTGGAGCCAGGATTTCACCCCACAAGACTATCTTGTTTTTGGGAGAGAAACGAAAGGTCTACCGGAGTCACTTCTTCAGAGAAACGAGAAGAATTGCCTGACAATTCCTATGGAAAGTACGCGCAGTCTAAATCTGGCGACAGCGGTAGGTATCGTTCTGTATGAGGCCATTCGTCAAAATTCGTGACTTTTTGTCAGGAAATTGGCGTCTCAGTTAGTATCACTAGCATATCCCCCATTTTGTGGATATATTGTGAAGAACTTGTTTGCAAGAGGCTTAGCTTCTCGTTAGTAACGTCCCTCGCACCACCACCTATTCGAAAAACTATAAATTTAGGAAATGTTAAGTTTTCTGCTTGCATAGTTTATCATACCTACTATAATTGCCCCGACGCACCACAATACCCGAACCCAAAACAGGAGTCATAGAATGGTAGCACCAAGAGCAAATTACGGGATTACCCGTATCGACCAACCAGAAAAGAAGAACCACGGATTCTACGTAAGGATCACCCATCGTGGAACCACCCACCAGAAGTACTTCCCAGACAAGTCGTCGGGCGGTAAGACCAAAGCCCTCAAACTGGCTAAGGAATACCGGGATAAGCTTCTGGCGAAGATGCCCAAATACAAGCAAGAGATGGCAGCTCGCAAAAAGCGCAAAGCTTTGAAGAGCGGCGTCACTGGCGTGACCCACGTGGTCAGTAAAGTAGGCGAAAACAAACAGTATCAATACTGGCAAGCCGCCTGGGCTGATGAAAACGGCAAACGTCGCACAGCCAAGTTTTCCATCAGTCGTTACGGGAAGGAAAAAGCCCTGGATATGGCCATCAAAGCCCGCCAGAAGGCCCTTCGCGCAGTCGGTAAAGCTAAAAAAGCTGCAAGCTAGTCCGGATTAGCCTGCAGAGTGCGTTAACTTTATCGAATCTGAAAAGTCGGCTCCCTGGTCCCCGGGGAGTCGATTTTTGTGTACGGAAACCGCAACCCGGCCAAAATCTAGGTCCGGATTGGTTGCCGGTTTCTGGGAGTCGGTAGACAGAGGATGGCCTCGACCAGAAGTGCCAGCGCCATCGTGATGATAAAGGCCCGCCAAATTTCATTCGCGAGCGAATCCGAGCCGCCCGCCTGGTCCTTGATCACCTGATAGTCCAGCCCCGTGAGCACGCCCGCCAGGACAGTTTCATCCAGAACTGTCAAATCAGACTCCGACGGTGGCCAATTGGTCGCCCTCAACCGTTGGCCGGACTCGAAAGCTCCGGGAAGCAATTGGTGATCAGAACCGGGAATTCCGCGCTCATTCCCGGCCAGCCGGGCCCAATCGCCAAATCCGAGAACGTCCTTCCCCGCATCGACGACCTGTGCGCTGGACAATCCATTCGCGCCAGCCATCAGCGCCCGCTGCAACATCACGTAAAAGACGACTCCATCTCGCGCGAGCGTCGAATGCGTGCTCTGCGGCAAAACTCCGCAAAAATAGACGCGCCCGCGGTCCGTGGCGATCCGGCTCAGGACCGGGATGTTCTCGCCGATGCGCGCCAGCGGACTCGACGTGCCACCGATCGTGCAATACCGAAGAATTTCCAACTCCCCAACGGGAAGGGCACTCCCGCTCTGGGTATTTTCGAGGAGATCAGAGTCGGGACGCCACCAGCCAACCTGAAGCGGTTGGTCTTCGGAAGTACGCTGCCATTCTTCCCACTTTGCTCCGAGAAACTCACCATTTTCCAGCCGCTCCGGAGGAAAAAAGATCACGCTGCGACCGGCCTCGACGAAGTTCTGCAATTGTTGCGCGGTGATGCTTTTTGCGTCAGGCAACGGCGCCTGCCATAGAATCATCGCGCTATTCTCCCAATCGATTTCCGCAGTCTGCTCCGGTTCCAGAACAATCGTATCGTGCCGCACGCCAGCCTCAGCCGCAGTGCTCGCCGCGACTTGCATGGGCTCAAACGCTTGCCGGTTCGAACTCACAATCGTGGTGAGCCGTTCCGCCGGTTCGCTGAACACAAAATAGGCGACGTTGTCCATTTGGTTGCTGTCATTCGGCAGTTCGATCCTCCCCCACCCTCGAGTGGTTTGAGAATCGATCGGCAACGCGTATCCCTGTAGGGCGAGTTCGTTTTCGTTGAGATCCAAATCGAGAGCGGTCCGAACGCCATTGACCACAAACCCAACCGGCACGGTCGTCGGTCCCGCACTGGAACTTGAGCGCTGAACCTTGAGATCAAGCAAGAGCTGCCCTTGATCGATCCCCGCGCGACGCGAGACGCTCGAGAGGTGAACCGAGAGATTGTCATTCGTCGTTTCAGGGTAGGTGAGGAGATTGATCCGCAACCCGTCCAGCTCGGAAGCCGCACTTCGCAAAGAGTCCCAACGGCCTCCGTTCGGGTCCCAATCGCTCGCCCGGAGATCAGACAGAATCCAAACATCGGTCCGCCCCGCCTCATTCTCGATCATGAAGTCAAACGCGCGCTGGAGCATCGCCGGAATATCCGCCCGGGTCGCGGTCCCGCTGATATTCGGTAAATCGAACAGCGCCTTCGGAGAAAGCACCTCTTCCGGTCGAAGTTCCACACTGTCGATCAGGACGATGCGCGAACCGCTCGCCGTTTTTTCAAGAAGTTGCTGAATCTTGCGCAATCCCGTTTCGCGTTTGCTTTCGCCGGTTCGGGAATCGGTCTGCTCCATACTGGCACTGCGATCCAACAGAATAATGGTGGTATCGGACGAACCGCCAAGGGCGACGCCAAACCACCCACTGGCCAACGGTCGGCTGATGGCGAAAATCAGCCCCAACACCGCGAGGACACGCATCGCGAGAACTAAAATCTGCTTCAACCTCGCCATCCCCCGATTCATGCGCTTGGCACTCAGCAAAAACTGCATCGCCCCCCATTGCACCGTACGATGCCGATACTGGTTGATCAGGTGAATGATCACCGGAAGGGCTGCCAGCGGCAGGGCGAAAAGTATCCAGGTTTGAAGAAAACTCATCCGGTTGGGAAAGGTCGGGGGACGAAGTTCGCATTCAGCGAATCGGCCAATCAGAGTATCTAATACGGAGTCAACCGCTGATCAATGGGCATTGAAAGGGAAACTTCGTCTGGTTTTTGACGAGATAGTCACCGTAATCCTGCAGACGATCCGCAACCACTTGGGATACTAACGAAGGTTCTTAACTCGTTGGAACACTTCCCCATGGACACACTCACACAATTGTCGCCTGCTCGCCGCCTCGGTCGTTCGAGCCACCTGAAGAACCTTCCTGATTTGCGTTTGAAACGCGATTTCCTGTGGGGACTGCGGGTGATTTGGAAATTCCTGAAGCGTCACAAAGTCAAAAGCATCATTTCGCTCGCATTGGTGATTTCAACCGTTGTGGTCACGACGTTTCCCAATGACCTGGCGTGGCACAAAGCGATTCGCAATGACCTGGACCCCGCTGAACTATCCGCCGCCAAATCCATGAATATCGATTCTGACGATGTTCGCAAAATCTCTCAAGTCATTGGCCATACCGGCAGCCTTGCCCAATTCAACTTTGCCATCATTTTCGGGCTTTGGATGATTGGCCTGGCCCGAAAGTCTCGCTACATGCAGCGCCTTGCCATGATGGTTTTCGTATCGACGGTTTTGGCGGGATTGGTCTGCAACGTGTTCCGCTTTTCGATGGGACGACCAAGGCCCTTTACCAATGTTGATCCCGCCCAGTTTCAGGGGCCGCAATTTCAGGCCAAATATCACGGATTTCCTTCCGGCCACACTTCCACCGCATTTGGCACGGCGGTTCCCGTTGTTTCCGCGTTGCCTACCTTTGGAATTCCCGTGCTCCTTTATGCCGGCACCATGGGTTGGGCGCGAATGTATGACAAGGCCCACTACCCCAGCGATGTCCTGGTTGGAGCCTACCTCGGATCGCTTTTTGGCCTCGCCGGAGGACTGCCGTTGGCCCGGGCCGGGCGACGCGCTCGAAGAATCAAGCGCCGTCAGACAACGACCGGCTAATCTTCCTCCTCGGGAACCACCACCAACAACTCGACCCAGCTGCTTCGGGCAATGTTCAGTCCCGTGACGGTTCGGAATCGGGATTCCGGGAGCTCCTTTTTCAACGCGGTCTGAACTTCGCTCGAAAAATCGCGACTTGGTTGGGTGGGCCAATCACCTGTCCGAACGGAGGAATTCAGCGCATCTTCGAGTTTCCATTCCCGCAGAAGAAAAACTCCGGTACGAGTGGCCGGTTTGCGGTGCAACCACGCGGCGGCGGTCGGAAGCGTTTTGAGCTGGCTTCTGAACTCCCAGGTTTGGCCACTGTAGTAAACCAAACTCGGTTCGGTGTAGGTCCAGGCCCGAAATTCCCGACCCGGTTCGCTGGCATCGCCCCAGACCTGCTCCATCGCCACGACGGGATGCGCGTCGCGAAGATTCCGGGCGAACACCGTGACGAAACTGATTCCTGCCGCGTAAACCGTCACCATCCAGACCAAACGCCTGGTCCGAAACGCAGGGGCGGCAAGAGCGATACTGAGAAAGATCCCGACTCCCGCCAGGAGAATGGTACGGATTGCGGTGAATTCTTCCGGAAATTCGGTGCACAACACCACGCCCAGAGTGACGAGGCTGGGAACGGCGGCGAAGCCTACCGAGGCCCAAAACCAATTCCGCGAAAGCGCGTAAATAAACCCACCAATCCCGAGCGTCGCAACGAATGACAGCTTGGCTCCGTGTTGGCCGAGATCCATGATCTGGGGCAATGCCAACCACACGACTGGCGCGAGCACGAGCGCGACGATTCCAATCCAGCGCAGCACACGATTTACGGAGGGGACTGCATTCAGCGGCGTTGGAATCTCCCCTCCTCGCATCAACAACAGGAAAAATGCCGGAAACCCGGGCAATACGTAATGCGGCAATTGGGTCGCGTAGGGAGTGAAGATCAGATAGGGCGCAACAAAGATCCCCGTGAGGATCGCCGTTTTCAGTGATCGCTCCCGCGAAAATGCCGCGGGAAAAAACGCGCTCCACGGCAACAAGCTGAGAAATCCCATCACCAGGTAATAGCCGAGCACGGGAAAACGCCCGTTCAATGCTCCGGCTCCGCGTTCGACAACGTGTTTCCCGATCCCAATTTGCCAGAATTCCCCATTGGTTGCGATCAACGCCGGTATTCCCCAAAGTCCGATGCCAACCAAAAACACGAGGGCGAGCGGCAACAATTTGAGCCGCCGCCAGGGAATCGGTGCTCGATAGAATACAAAACGCGCCAGAATCAGCCCCAGCAATGGCACAAAAAGCGCAATCGGCCCTTTTGCCAAAAATCCGAGGATTTGTCCTCCGGCCAAAACCCAAAACCATTTCCACGGCTGAACAACATCGCCTTCCCTGGGAATCAACAGCCGACAAATCGCGAGCAGGCTGATGGTGATCCCAAGAATCATCGGCATATCCGCAACGCAGATTCGACCGTGAACCAACACCTGGAGGCAGGTCAGCCAAGCCATCGCCGCGAGAAATCCGGCCCGTTTCGAAAACAAAAACGCGCCCAATGCTTGGATCACAACGGCGATCAACCACGCCGAGACCACGGAATGCAGGCGCGAAGCCAACTCTGACTTGCCCAATATGGTGTTGTGAAGCCGCATCCACCAATACGAGAGGACCGGCTTATCGAATCGGTACTCGTCATTGAAGTAGGGGATCAGCCAGTCTCCACGCTCCATCATCTCCCAGGTTGCCTGCGCAAAGCGCGGTTCGTCCCGATCCATGAGCGGAATCGTTCCCGTCCCCGGTAGCAACAATGCCATGGCGACCAGAAGCAGGAGGAATCGATTCGGCCAGATTCTCAAAAACCAGGGCTTATCCGGATCGGTTTGGCTCATTTATTGCTGTGCTTCAATTGGGGCGGAAATGAGCTTCCGCTATACCCGCAACTTTACTGCACTTGCAAGCCAACGATTGACCGAACCATGAAAACCATTCCGACCCTTTATCCTGAGCGCAACGAATCCGTCACAAACCGGCAAAGCAATTGAGTAACGGCCGCCCGGCCCTACAGTTCCTGCTTCAATTTTCCCGCACGAATTCCCTACTATGGATCCCTCCGGAACTCGCTATCAGATTATCCAGGAGGTTGGAAGAGGAGGCGTCGGCGTCCTCTATCTGGCCATTGACCAAAATCTCCAGCGTGTCGTCGCCCTGAAACGGGTTCGCCGTGAGGCAACCTCGAGCCTTGGTGACGAACAGGAGGACAAGTTGGTGCGCGAAGCCCGCGCGCTTTCCTCGCTCCAGCATCCCAACGTCGTTTCCGTCTACGACGTGGGGGTTGATGACGAAGGCGTGTTTGTGGTGATGGAATATGTACATGGAGAATCGCTCGATCAGGCGGTCGGTCGAGTCGCGCTCACTCTGGAAGATCTCCAAACCCTGGTGACGCACACCATGGAAGGGATGGCGAGCGCCCACATCCGTGGATTGATTCACCGGGACATGAAACCGGCCAACCTGATGATTGATTGGCGGGACGAAGAAAAGTTTACGGTGAAGCTGGTCGACTTTGGCCTGGTACGGTTTGTCGAGATGCCCACCATGCAAACTGCGGCCCAAGCCAATGCCATCATGGGAACGGTGTATTTCATGGCGCCCGAGCAGTTTGAACTCAAAACGATTGATGAACGGACCGATCTCTACTCTCTCGGCTGTGTCTATTACCATAGCCTGACTCGAAAATATCCGTTCGAAGGGGAATCGACCGCCCAGGTCATGTCCTCCCATCTCACCAACACCTTTGTTCCGCTCGCCGAGCGCCGGCCTGATCTTCCACCAGAAGTCATTGAGTGGGTCGAACGTTTGATGTCGAGGGATCCGGACGATCGACCGGAATCCGCCAAGCAAGCCCTTGAGCTTTTTCCATCTGACGCCAAGCCCGTTTCCGGGGAAAAAGTTCCCGCCTATGTTGGCAAGATGAAGGCTCCTCCTAAAAAGGAAGACCCCTCTCTCGCACTTACCCTCCCCGTTACCAAAACCGGCCAATCGATCACGTCCTCCACCAGCCGACCTTCGACGGCGAGCCGCAATTCCCTGGTGACGACTTCGCAAACCGGCCCGGTCACCGGCCCAATCTCGCATTCAGCGAAGAGCCGAAGCGTTGGAGCTGCAGCTGCCGCGTTCTTTCTCGGAATGCTACTGCTCGGCGGAGTTGGCGCTGCCTGGTACATTAAACCATGGGATCAAGGCGTGGCTTCGGCCAATGAAGCGGCAGCCATTGACAACCTGAAGCAGACGTTGGGCGAAGTTGTTTCACGTGAAACAGAGCTCATGAATCAAGCCCGGTACTAAGATCAGTCATGCGCACATCCCCTCTCCTCTTTCTATTTCTGCTCGTTTCCCTGATCGGCAATCTCGCGGCTGACGATGCATTTCTTCTCCAGAGAATGAACGAGCGCGTTGACGCGCTGGTAAAACTCAAGCTGACCAAACAGATTTACGAAGACCGCAACGGCTTTCTGGCCATCACGCAGAAGGCAGTGCTCGACAGCGCTTCCTCAGCGATCGTCAATGCGGAAAATAAGGACCGCGAACAACTCTACGAGTCGATCGGTGCCCGTGTGCAACCTCCGCTCAGCGCCGCAGAGATCGGAAAACTGCGCGCAAAAGTGTGGAAACCGTCCTCACCCCCGCTCCAGCCCATGCGCGAAGGCGAAATGCTGTTCACCATGCACGGCTCCAATACCATTGGCGCCAAGCTGGGCCCGGCACTCGCGGCGTCCTGGATGAAACAAAAGGGCGCAACTGAGTTGATTCGGATTCCCGGACAGACATCCGTTGAATGCACGCTGCACGGTCAATTTTCCGGAAACCAGTTTGGAGAGATTTTCGTCTCGGGTCATGGCTCCGGCACCGCCTACCCAGCCCTCTCCCGCGGTGAAGCGCAAATTGGGATGTCTTCACGCCCCATCAAAAGCAAGGAGGTGGATCTCCTCAAACCCGTCGGGGATATGGAAAGCCCGGATTGCGAGTTCGTGATCGCGCTCGACGCCTTGCCGATTCTGGTTCATCCCGATAATCCGATCGATTCGCTCTCGATTGGCCAAGTCAGCGAGATCTTCACCGGCAAGATCAAGAACTGGTCGGAGGTCGGCGGCCCTTCGCTCCCCATCACCCGCTATAGCCGCGACGAAAAATCCGGAACGCGCGACACCTTCGATTCCCTGGTACTAAACCACCAGGGATTGGCTCCGGGAACCCGCGAATTCGAAGACAGCTTCGCGCTTTCCAATTCGGTGGCATCTGATCCGGGAAGCATCGGCTACACTGGCGTGGCTTATGTTCAACGCTGCAAGACGCTCGCCATTTCCGCCGGGGACGGACTCAAGCCATTACTTCCAACGCGGGTCAATGTGGCAACCGAACTCTACGCCATTTCCAGACGCCTCTATATGTACGCGCCTGAAAAACGCGAATCGTCCGTCGATGAGTTTCTCAATTGGGCCGTTTCCGACGCGGGCCAGGCTGTTGTCGAGCAAAACGGATTCATCCCGCTCAGCATTGCCTCTTCCGCGAAACCGCCACAGCGCGTCGTCACCGGTCTTGAGCCCTACGACGAAATCACCGCGAAGGCACAACAAGTTCCCATCGTGCTGCGGTTTCGGCCCGGAACGTTCAAACTCGACAGTAAATCTCAATCCGATTTGGATCGCCTTGCCAATTACATCCTCTCGGATCCGCAGCGCGCCCAACAAGAATTGGTGTTGGTCGGTTTTTCCGAAGCGAGCGAAACGCCGGGTAGCAAGCAACAACGGATCCAGGCATCCAAACAACGAGCCAAGACGGTGGCTGATTTGTTGAAGACCAAAGGGCTGGAGGCAGAAGTCGTGACCGGGTTTGGCGGAGAACTCCCCATTGGCGACAACGCCACAGAAGCCGGACGACTCAAAAACCAACGCGTCGAAGTCTACCTGGCAGATGGACTGCTTTGAGACTGTGGTGACACCATTCTCCAATTCCAGCATCGCCCTTTTGACCTATTTCTCCCACAGATCTCGGCTTCATGGGAGTAAACAGTGACGGTACGCGCCCAACTCCTTCGCAGTCACATCCGCGTCCTCCGGATCGGCTTGCTCATTCTCTTTTTGGGCTTGGTTATTCTAAGGGGCATTGAACTGCGCCTGAATTTGGTGGAGTCGCTGCAACAAGCGGCCAACTTCGCCGCCCAATCGGGAGAGGTGCTCAATCCGCAATATTTGGAGACACTGTTTCGCGGAACGTCGTCCATTCACAGCGCGGCCCTGATTGATAACGAAGGCAAGGTCGTTACTCAATTCCCTACCCTCTCTATATGGCAGCCCGAACACACGAACCGCCCCCGGGCCGCCTGCCAGCGTTTCTTTTGCCCGGTGGTTACCAATCCGGTTTCCCAGGAGGGGTTCTCGGGAAGCCTTCTCATCCGCGGCTCGTTCGCCCATATAGGATGGCAACTCGCGATTTCAGCCGGAATTTTTGTGGGTCTCTCGATCATCGCTCTCGGATTGGCGATCGCAGTTGCCGAACGTTCGGTGATTCAGGTGCTCAAACCGATCCAGCGACTCGCGAATGCTGCCCTCAAGGTTGGGATTCGTCACGATTACAGCGTCCGCGTCCCGGTGGAGGGCAACAATGAATGGGCCCAGCTCTCGCACTCGTTCAATGCCATGCTCGTCAAGATTGAGAGCCAGACTCGGGAAGTCCACCAGGCCGCCGAACGATTCGATCTCGCCGTCAGCGGCTCCGAGGCGGGAATTTGGGATTGGGATTTGATCGGCGACCGGCTCTTTTTGAGCGATCGATTCAAGGAACTTCTTGGATTCGCTCCGGAAGACTTGCTCAACTCCTTTGAGGTTTGGGAGCACCTCCACCTTCCCGATGAGGAGGACGCGCTCACCATTCGCGAATCGCTCGAGATTCACGCCAAGGAAAGTCTCGATGTGTTCAAGCGCTATTGCCGATTGCGAAATCAGGATGGATCGCCGCTCTGGTTTGAGATTCGCGGAAAAGCCTATCGCCCCAGCCCCAACGCTCCCCCCAACCGGATGGCGGGCTCGATCACGTTGGTTCAGGAGCGGAAGGAAGCGGAGGAAAAGCTGCGACGGAGTTTGTCCGAACTTCAGGAATTCGCTTACATCGCCTCCCACGATTTGCGCGAACCGCTTCGCACCGTCGCCAGCTATGTTTCACTTCTTAAACGACGTTATGGAGAAAAACTCGACGCCGAGGCCGACGAGTTTATCGAATTCGCGGTCGATGGCACCAAGCGGATGAAGGATCTGATCGATGATCTTCTGGCCTATTCCCAGGCGGGCACCAGCGAATTGAAGTTGAATGAGGTGGACGCGGAAGAAGCGTTCAGGAACGCGATCGCAAATCTCGGCAACGCCATTGAAGCGAAATCCGCCGAAATAGCCGCCCAACCGTTGCCCAGGGTCTTGGCGGACAAAACCCAGCTCACCCTCGTTTTCCAAAACCTCCTCGCCAACGCCATCAAGTTTACCCGTGGCTGCAAACCTCAGATTCGCGTCGAAGCCCACGAAGTGAACGGGAAATGGCAGTTCAGCATTCGCGACAACGGGATCGGGATCGCTCCCGAACATCAGGATCGGATCTTCAAGATCTTCCGGCGGCTGCATTTGCGCGAAGAATATGAAGGCACCGGAATCGGGCTTTCGGTCACGCAGAAGATCATCGAACGCCATGGTGGCCAAATCTGGGTAAGTTCACTCGCGGGCGAAGGCGCGACCTTTTTCTTCACGCTCGACAAAGCCTCCCCCGAGGTCACACCGCACAAAAACGTAGTCGCGAGCATTCCCAACGAAGAATTTCCCAATTAGATCCGTCCTCTCGAAGATCCCGCCGCTGCAAAGTGCTTCTTTCATCTTGAGAAAGTCAACGTGCTCTGACAAACTGGAAATCCTCACGAACCTACCTTCCCCATGCCCCAGAGAATCCTCCTTTCCCTGATCGCCCTGCTGATCCCGATATCCGGTCAAGCACTCGAACTCCCATCTTTAGGAGGGGGAAGCGATCTTCCGGACGGCGAATACATCATCGTGAGCGGTGGGCCAGCCTCCAGAGAATGGGAAGTTTTGCGCACTGAACGCGCTCAGCACGATCGGTGGTGGGGCAACTTTGTGCGTGCCGCTCGTTTGCGCATGGAACAAATTCGCAAGGAAAAAGGCGCCGACGCCCAAATCACCTGGCTCGTTTTCAAGCCTGCCTACGTTCACCGCAGCAAGGAAGATGGCGTCGATCGGATCCCCCAGGTGATTTCGGTTCGAGATAAGGAGACCGTAAACTGCAAACTCATTTGGTTCGACGAAACCAGTCAGTTGATTCGCTATCTCAACCAAGGCGGTCACGGCGTGGATCGCAGTCGAACCAAGATCGCAGGCTTCGACTACTTCGGTCACTCCAACAAATACTGCTTTACCTTCGACTACAGCGGGGAGATTTCGGGAGCCTCCAAGGTTTTCCTCCATGTCGATGACCTTCCCCAAATCAATCGTGGTCTCTTTGTCCGCGGAGCGAAGGTACAGAGTTGGGGGTGCCACACTGGTGAAGCCTTTTCTCAAGCCTGGCGGAGATCCACCGGAGTGAAGATGCGAGGTGCCATCGGAAAGACCGACTACTCGGAGTGCTGGCGCCAGACGATGCCGGTCATTTCAACACCCGGTGGTCGCTGGACTTACTAGGGGCGATTGTAAGTGGAGATGCCGCGAGGAGATTTGGTCTCCTGCCAGGCGTTGTGAGGGTGCAGAGCAAGTTCCGTGACTGAGCGAGAGCGCTGCAGGAAGCCAACGATTCCGCAGTTACGCTTCATTCGGCGAAGCCGCACCCGTTCTTGAACCCGCCTATCGTTCATCAGCTGGTTCACTAAAACTGCTCCAACTGCCGGAGACAGCCAAAGCTTGAAGAGGGCCACTCCTGGATTTGGAGCTTTCTCAGTGACTTGAACTTTGCCCAGCAAAGCAACCTTCACGAACTCTTCACCAAACCTTCTTCCTCGCTTCAAACCCTCTTCATGGAAAAGGCGGAACATCCTCCAACTTCTCCCGCAAACTCCTATCCGGATACTTTGCGCAACAAAGACCCAACCAACCTCAGACTATGAACATCAATCTCGCAGAACACTACGGAATGTGCTTTGGCGTACGCGACGCGCTCCGCTTAACCCATGACCTCGCCCATTCGAGCCGCATCACAGTATTAGGACAACTCGTCCACAACCCAACCGTCAGCGCGCACCTGGAAACCTTGGGTGTTCAACACGCAGACCTCCAGAAGCCGGGAACCGCATCAACTGATCGCGTAGTGATCACCGCCCACGGCGCGGCCGATAGTGCCAAAAAAGCCTGGAAAGATGCCGGCCACCACGTCGCAGACACAACCTGTCCCCTTGTTCGCAAAGCACATCGCGCCTTGGAGTGCCTCGTGCTCGGCGGATACCACCCAGTCGTCATCGGCAAACCCGATCACGCGGAAGTCAGAGGACTGGTCACCGATTTTCCTGAGGCAACCGTCATCTCCAGGGCGGAGGAAATCGAATCCATCCCTCAATCCGACCGGATCGGTGTCATATCCCAAACCACGCAACCCATCGATCTGGTGCGCAATCTTGTCCATCAAATCGAAAAGCGCCGCCCCAACACGCAGGTCAAATTCCTCGACACCGTCTGCCAACCCACCAAAAATCGGCAAATCTCGCTCGAGATCCTCTGCCAAAACAATGACACCATCGTCATTGTTGGCGGTCGAAACAGCAACAACACCCATCAACTTGTCCTCAGCGCCCGCGCAAATGGACGAAAAGCCTACCATGTGGAAGGGCCCGGCGACCTAAAACCGCACTGGTTTTACAAAAGCAAGGAGGTTGGAGTGACCGCAGGAACCTCAACTTTGGATGAAACGGTGGGCAATGTGGTCGTCAGACTTCGCCAAATTGCCGATGAAAAGTCGCCCGAGCCACCCATCAACCCCTCTCCGAGCGGCCATTCTCTAAGAAAAAACAAAGAAAGCGAAATAGCCCTCACCTCTGAAAGCAACGTCCGACCCTGAGAACCCAAGAGGCCGCAAGTCGCATCTATAACTTACGAACGCGCAATCTGTTACAGTAATTACAAGCTCCACCACCCGCCCAGCGAGACCATCGAGCCCCATTTCGGCACCCAAAATTCAAAAATCTTTACCAAAAGAGTTGCACCAATCGGAAAGGTGGATATAAGTTCTCACCCCGACCGGAAACGTCAGGGTGCCAAACACGGCAAGCGAGTCGATCGCCACTAGAAAGTGCTGATCGGCTTTTTTGCCCCCAGGCATGAAGATCTTTTACAGGATAGGCTAGTTTTGAGAGTCTGAGAAATCAGAGTAATCAAAATAGCCGGAAGAAGGAAAGACTAAATTGTGCGCTATGTGCGAGGGTTTTTACTCGTTCAATTTTTAAAATTCTTCGGAGAGTTTGATTCTGGCTCAGAACGAACGCTGGCGGCGTGGATAAGACATGCAAGTCGAACGGGGATCTTAGAGCTTGCTTTGGGATCCTAGTGGCGGACGAGTGAGTAACACGTGAGCAACCTGCCCTTAAGTTGGGGATAGCCCGGGGAAACTCGGATTAATACCCAATGTGATTGTAGAATTAAAGGTGCCTTCGGGTGCCGCTTAGGGATGGGCTCGCGGCCTATCAGCTTGTTGGTAAGGTAACGGCTTACCAAGGCTACGACGGGTAACTGGTCTGAGAGGACGATCAGTCACGCTGGAACTGAGACACGGTCCAGACACCTACGGGTGGCAGCAGTCGAGAATCATTCACAATGGGCGAAAGCCTGATGGTGCGACGCCGCGTGGAGGATGAAGGCCCTAGGGTCGTAAACTCCTGTCATCAGAGAGTAAAGCTTAGGCGTTAATAGCGTCTTAAGCCTGATAGTATCTGAAGAGGAAGGGGCGGCTAACTCCGTGCCAGCAGCCGCGGTAACACGGAGGCCCCGAGCGTTGTTCGGATTTACTGGGCGTAAAGAGTACGTAGGCGGTTAGGTAAGTCAGATGTGAAAGCCCAGGGCTCAACCTTGGAATAGCATCCGATACTGCCTGACTAGAGGACTGGAGAGGAAGCTGGAATTCATGGTGTAGCAGTGAAATGCGTGGATATCATGAGGAAGACCAATGGCGAAGGCAGGCTTCTGGACAGTTCCTGACGCTCAGGTACGAAGGCTAGGGTAGCGAAAAGGATTAGATACCCTTGTAGTCCTAGCAGTAAACGGTGTGCGCTTGGTGTGGGGGGATTCGACCCCCTCCGTGCCGGAGCTAACGCGTTAAGCGCACCGCCTGGGGAGTACGGTCGCAAGATTAA
>TARA_R110002096_G_scaffold869_7_pt1 | contig 33970 bp, 27 predicted proteins | sample TARA_R110002096 | Tara Oceans TARA_R110002096 (sample SAMEA4397295) | marine metagenome | biome: Polar Biome; feature: [DCM] deep chlorophyll maximum layer (ENVO:01000326); material: water (ENVO:00002006), including particulate matter (ENVO:01000060) such as... | depth 35 m
AAGGCCGGATTGGACTTCTTCGAGGTCGTCTTCGAGCCCCTCGACGCGCGCGACGTCAACGCGGTCGCGGCCTACACCGGTTTCCCGTCGCGGTACTCCTCGTGGCGCTTCGGGATGGAGTTCGAGCGGTTGCAGAAGGGCTACGAGTACGGCCTGTCCAAGATCTACGAGCTGGTCATCAACAACGATCCGACGGTCGCCTATTTGGTGAAGTCGAACTCGTTCATGGAGCAGAAGCTCGTGATGGCGCACGTCTTCGGCCACGCGGACTTCTTCAAGCACAACGTCTGGTTCGGAGCGACGGACCGTCGGATGCACGAGCGCATGGAGCAGCACGCCGAGACCGTGCGGCGCTTGATGGAGCGGCACGGTCAGGATCAGGTCGAGATCTTCCTCGATGAAGCCCTCAGCCTCGAGAGCATGGTCGACCCGTACTTGCCGCTGCGCGAGCAACTGCGCAACGGTGGGGCGGCTGAGCCGACCGGCACCGGGATGGCGGAACGTGCACGTGCCGCCTTCGAGGCGACGATGGAGGACCCGTCCGCGCCCAAGCGTCCGACGGCCTCGCCCAAGCGGGACATGCCGACCTATGACGTGCTGGGCTTCTTGCTCGAGCACGCGCCCCTGCCCAGTTGGAAGCGCGACCTCCTGCACATCGTGCGCGAGGAGGCCTACTACTTCATGCCGCAGCGCATGACCAAGATCATGAACGAGGGCTGGGCGTCGTTCTGGCACTCGAAGCTGCTGACCCAGGGCCTGCTCGACACGTCCGAAGTCGTCGAGTTCGCCGATTGCCACTCCGGCGCGACCGCCACGCGACCCGGCCAGCTGAACCCGTACAAGTTCGGCATCGAGCTGTTCCGGCACGCCGAGCGCAAGGGCATGGACATCTTCCGCCTGCGCCGCGTGCACAACGACGTGTCCTTCATCGACGAGGTCGTCGACGAGGAGTTCGCGGCCGAGAGCCAGCTGTTCCTGATCAAGAAGAACGGCCGCACGGGCAAGTCCGAGGTCGCCGGTCGCAACTTCCAGGCGGTCAAGAGCCAGCTTTTGCGCGATCTCGCCTGGTGCGGCGCGCCGCGCGTGCAGTTGACGGCGGTGACCGAGGAAGGCTGTTTGGAGTTGGTGCATCAACACGATGGCCGCGACCTCAAGCTCGATGAAGCGGGGCAGTTGCTGACGCAGTTGTCACGCCTCTGGGGCGCCCCGGCGCATCTGCTGACCCTGGAAGAGGGTCAAGGCCGCCGCATGATCAGCGACGGCGAGACCGTCAAAGTCCTCGAGGCGCGCTCTGCCGAAGAGGCCTGCGCCGATGCCGAGGGCGCGCAGCCCTCGGACGACGGCAAGCGCGCGGGTTGAGCTCGCGGGTCAATCGAACTCGATCCATTCCGCGGTCGTGTCCCGTGTCATCGTGATCGTGCGTTCGATGCGGCGGCCGCGCCAATCGACGACGATGCGGTACTCGCCAGGGGGAAGGAACAGGCTGTTCGATCGAATCGACGCGTCGTCCCAATGCTCGAGCAGTGCACGGGTCGGGTTCGTGTGCGCCGTCCAGACTTCGATCTCCGCATCGCGGATGACCAAGCCCGAGGCTTGGATCGTTTCGATGGTCAGACGCCCGCGTTCGCGCAGGCCTCGTAGCTTCAACGTGGAGCGTTCGTCGGGCAGGACCTCGACGTGAAACGGGCCGGCCGGGTCGTAGCGAGCGAACTCGATGCCTTCCGGGTGGACCTCGTCGTTCACCTCGAACGACCAGATGCCCAGCGCGACGTGATCGGCTTGGAGATACGGGCTTCCCAGCCTGGTGGTCTGCGTGGAGATGAAGCGGGTGTGGCCGGAGTCCTCGTTCGTGGCGGTGAACGAGAACCGGTCGGGCGGCGTGAGGGTCTCGCCTGCTTCGTTCAACAGTTCGACCTCGAACGTGCCGCCGGTCGCCAGTTCGACCACGAGATCGTGCCGCATCCGACTGCGTTCGATCACCAGCGCTGGGAGCTCAGGAGCTGCGAAGCCGGACGCCTCGACGAGGACGTCGTAGGTCCCGAAGGGAAAGTCGGTGAACTCGATCCGGCCTGCGTCGTCCGTGGTTGTGATGGCGCGGGGGGAGGAGTACGGCGGCAGCGCCGCGCCCTGGCGTGTCAGGGATACTCGTGCGTCCGCGATCGGGCTGCCGTCGTTCACGTTCAACACGAGCAAGTTGACCGAGCTGGGTGGGACCGCGAGGTCCAGCCGGATCACGGTCGGGGAGTTGGCGTCGAGCTCCAACATCTCCCAAGTCGCGACCGGTCCGTCTCCGCGTGGGTGCCAATCGCCAACTCCGTAACTCACCAGGAAAGCACCCGGCCCACGTGCAACACCTATGGAATACTGCCCATGGCGCGCGACGATGCGGTACGTGCCATGTTCGTCGGTCATCAAGGGCATGAAGCAGGGGGCACCCTGGTCGTCACGTCCCTGCAGCGTCACCTTGCGATTCACCTGGAGGACGCCGTTGCGCGTCACGATGCCCCAGATGTAGCAACTGTTCGGCAGTGCGCGGATAGGAACGTGGGTCGTCTCACCGGCCACGACTGTGGCGAACCGGGGAAGGGGGTTCTCCAAGAGGTACGCCGTGACGATGTACATTCCTGGCCGCAGTGGACCGCTGCGATAGCGACCCTTGCCATCGGTAGTCGCCTCTATCCTCGTGAAGTTGGACTGCAGCAGAAGTTCGAAGCCGGGCAGCGCTTCGCCCGAGTGCATCGTCACCACGCCTTCGATGTGTCCGGTGAGCGGAACCTCCTCCCGGACCTCGGATGGATCTGGATCCCTTGGCGGCTGATCAAGGTCCTGCGCATTCAAGGTGAGTTCGCTGGCAGGATCGTCCTCCGCGATCGGTTCCGCGCCTTGTGCTCGAATCAATTCGGACCCGGAACTCGGATTCCAAAGCGCGAACCCCACACAGCCGAGAACCACGATCGCGAGCAGTGCAGTGATCCGAGTGCGAGAGGTGGTCATGAAAGTTCCGGACCAGGTCCGGTCCCTTCGAGCGATACCGAGTCTCGCACGCTTGGCCTCAATCGTCGCCCGTGTAGCCGAATCCAGCCAGATCGGCCTTCTGCTTGTCGCTCAGGCCGACGCCCGGGCCCGCGGGATACGCGTCGCCCGCGGTGCGCAGGCTCTCCTGGACCGACTTCGCCAGAGGGACCAGGTCCTGGGCCTCGGGCGGCGCCTCCGCGAGGGGGATCAACCCGTCGGGCCCGTCGGCCCACCATTCCCCGTCGCGACGCATGATGCCCCAGCGCGGACCCCGCAAGCTCTGCACGATGCCGCGCTTGCCGGACGCGACCCATTCGCGGTCGATGCCGGCCGAACCGTCCAGGACCTCGGCCAGATCGTGACCCCACTGCGTGTCGGGCATCGTCTTGCCGAGCATGCCCATGAGCGTCGGGGCGATGTCGAGTTGCGACGTGAGCGCGTCGGTGACCTGGCCACCCACGGTGTTCGGTGTGCGCACGATCAGCGGAACTTGAACCGTGCCCTGTTGGTGCAGCGTGTGCAGCGACTTGCCGTACTCGAAGAACTCCTCACCGTGGTCGGCCGTGATCACGACGACGCTGTTCTCCAGCAAGCCGCGTCGCTCGAGGCCGTCCCAGAGAACTTGCAGATCGCGGTCCAGGGTGCGGATGCCGGCGTCATACAAGCTCGCCACGAAACGCGCTTCCAGGTCCGGAAGCACCTCGCCGCGAACGTTCATGGATTGCAGCAACGTCGAAGCGCATTCGGCGCGTTCTTCGTCGCAGCCTTGCCAGGACCCTTGGTACCAACCGGCCAGGAGTTCCTGGTCCTCGGGCTCCGATTCGTACGGCAGCGCGCGCCAATCGGAGTGCGCGTCGTAGAAGTGCAGGAACAGGAAGAACGGTGCGCCGTCGGCCTCGTCCATCAGTTGCAGGGCCTGGCTGATCTTGGCGGGCGCGGGCTCCTCGACCGGACGATAGATGTCGAAGCCGCGGTTGAAGCCGTAGTCCTGGTGCAACCACGCGCAATTGTCGACGACGGCATAGGTGGAGTAGCCCTCGCCACGCAACATCAAGGGCAACGTGGCGGCCTTGTAGGAGAGCCCGCGGTCCTTGTCGACGCGATGCACGTTCGGCGGCAGACCGGTCAGCATCGACATGTGGCTGGTCAGCGTCCAGATGTCGCTGGTGTACGCCCGGTCGAAGCGCATCGCGTCCGCGGCGAAGGCGTCCAGGTGCGGCGACGTGTCCAGCGGATAGCCGTAGCAACCCAGGTGATCCGCGCGCACCGTGTCGAGCGAGATCAGGATCAAGTTCGGTCGATCCGACCAGCGCGCCGGGTCGGGCCGGGACCAGGTCGACCACGTGCCGAGCAACACCAACGTCGCGACGCCGATCGTGCCGATGGCCGCGAGCCAGGAGCGTGGACGCAGGCAGACGAGGACGCCTGCGAGTGCCGCGACGACGAGGGCCGCGAGGTGCACCTGATCCCCGCGCGCACTGCCCCGCGTCGGCGTGTAGACCGATTCGCCCGCGGGGAGTTGATAGGTGGCCAGCAGGTAGCCCAGCGCGACGGTCGCCGCGAACGCCAGGATGCCCAGGGCGCGATGCTTGCGAGCCAGGAGGGAGAGCAGCAACGCGGTGCCCATCGCGGGCAGTGCGGCGTCGACCCAAGCCTGGGCCGCCGCGCGCCAGCGGGTCTCGCTGATCGCTGCGCCGCCGGACATGGCGCGCAGGACGACCAAGGACGCACGCATGCCCGAGACCATCAGACCTGCGAGAGCAGCTTGCAGGACGGTGGTGCGTACGCGGGCACCCACATTGGGCTGCGCAGGCGCCTCGTGGCGGGGACCGGTGGCAGGGTCTTCGGCTTGCATCTCGATCGCGATTCTACCTGGATGGCATGCCATCGCCGGGTCCTGACTTGCAACCCGCACCGAGCGTCCCGAAGCTGGGCGCATGGCCTTCGCCCACGAACTCTCCTGGTCGTCCTCCCGCGCGGGGACCTTCGCCTCCTGCCGCCGCAAGTACTACCACGACTACTACGGCTCCTGGACGGGCTGGGACGGCGCCGCGGACCCCGTGCGCAAGCAGACGTGGCTCTTGAAGAAGATGACCCGCATGCCGATGTTCGCCGGCGACCTGGTCCACCAGGCGATCCAGCGCTGGTTCGAGGCCAAGCGCCGCGGCGAGGACGGGACCTGCGAGGAGGCGATCACCTGGGCTGTCGGCCAGCTGCGCGACGGTTACAAGACCTCGCGCGACGGCAAGTGGCGCCGGCGTCCCGCCAAGCTGATCCACCTGGGCGAACACCACTACAAGGAGTCGCGCATCGAGGAGGGCACGGGCGCGGCGGGGGAGTACGGCAAGGAGTACGTCGCTCGCATCGAGACGGGCCTGACCGCCTTCTTCGAGATGCCCGAGCTCGAGGCCGCGCGCACCGCCGATCCCGCGACGTGGCTCTCGTGCGAGGACATGTCGACCTTCGACCTGTTCGGCCTGAAGATCTACGCCGTGCCGGACTTCGCCTGGCGCGACGAGGCGGGCACGGTGCACGTGCTCGACTGGAAGACGGGCAAGCCGCGCGATGCGGACCGTTTCCAGCTCGCGGTCTACGTGCAGTACGCGGCCGCGAAGTGGGGCGCGAACCCGGCCGACGTGTTGTGCGCCGACGTCTACCTGCCGCAGCGCGAAGTCGTCGCGATGCGATTCGACGCATCCGAACAAGCCGAGACGATGGGTCGTATCGAGGACTCCATGACCGAGATGAAGGCGTTGCACTTCGACGCGGGCCTGACGGCGGGTGATCCGGATGCGTTCCCGATGGTGCCCCAGGACTCGCGCGAGTGCCGGACGTGCAACTACCGCGAATTGTGCGGGCGGTGACGCCGGGCCGAACCCATGCCGGGCCCAAGAATCATGAGCGACACAAGGATCGATCCTGACACCATCGAGGACGGACCGACGACCGACATCGTTCCCCGGCCGCAACGGTTGAACGTGACGGAGGAGGGGCGGTCGTTGAGAGTCTCCTGGCGCTGGTTCACCATGGCGAGTCTCGGATTGCTGCTCTTCTGCGTGCTCTGGGACTCGTTCCTGGTCACCTGGTACGCAGCTGCATTCGGTCGAACGGATTCCGGCAGCGAAACGCCTTGGATGATGGTGGTCTTTCCCATCGGGCACGTGGCGGTGGGGATCGGGATGACGTACTTCACCGTCGCGAGCTTCCTGAACACGTCGGCCGTGGAGATCTCCGATGAATCCGTACGTGTGCATCACGGACCGATGCCATGGCCGGGCAACCGAGTCGTTCCTTCCTCGGAGATCGAGCAGGTCTATTGCACCGAGGGCGGAGGTTGGGCGAGCTACTCCAACCGGTATCGCCAGGTGTACCGCGTGCAGATCGCCCTGAAGGACGGATCGAGTCGAGTCCTGGTCAAGGGGCTCGCGGACCTCGAGATGGCGCTCTACATCGAGCAAGCCATCGAGGTGAAGCTCGACATCGAGGACCGACCCGTGCGCGGCGAGGTGGGGCGGACTTCGGCCCCCCGGTCACGTCGACGTCGTTGAATGCGCCCATCCCCGAATGGAACGGTCGGATCGACCTAACTCAGGATCGGTTCTACAAGACCTTCGAGTCGTCCCGCTTCACGCTCTTGCAGGGGACCTCGTACGACTCCAGAGCATCCTCGATCGCGTCGTACTCCAGCGCCGTCGCGCCGTGCTTCAGGTACACGATCGTCTGCGGACCGCAGAAGATGTCCTGGACGCCGGGCAGTTCGTTCATCAAGGCCGCACGGACCTTGCGGGCGGTGACGCCTCAGGTGAACGTCGGTGTCTTGGCGACGTAGGCGGCGCCGGCGCGCGGCACGACCTGCTTGGCGAAGCTCTCGAACTTCAGCTTCTCGTCCGCGAGGACTCGCTTGACGTCGGCTTCGGTGAGCTGCGCGTCCTTCTCGAGCACCAGCGTTGCGCGCAGTCCGCTCATCATCAGGCGCTCGACACCATCCAGGTTCTCCATGGCCGCACGGGCCATCGCGGAACCGCCTCAGCCGCCGCCGGAGGCTTCGACGACCAGGACGGTGAGTTGCTCGGGCTGGATGGACGGGTCGCCGGTCGGCCCCTGCGGTTCGGGGTCCGAGCAGGCCGTCAGCGCGAGGCTTGCAGCGAGGCCCGCGGCGAGGAGGTGAGGTCGGAAGAGGTTCATGTCGATGGATGTCGGGTGTGGAAGGATTCCTTGCAAGATCGGCGATTCGGGTATGCGCGCAACAGCGCCTTTCCATTTCCAGGCTCGGTCCTGGATCGGGGGGGAGGGCCTGCTCGAGGTCTCGCCCTCGTGCGTCCGCCTCGAACGGCAGTGGGGACCCAGAGGTCTCCCTCCAGGTCCCCGTCGACTCGCGCTGGCGTCGCTTGCGCGACGATCGCGAACCGTGCGATCTTCGATCGCACGGCGCCGTCTCCGGCGCCTCTCCTCCGGGCGTCACCGCCCGGTTGAATCGTCGTCCAGCCGCTGGGCTAGACCAGCAGACTCAGCTGCTGAAACGTCGTGACCTGGATCGCGGTCACCGCCACGCAGACCAGGACTGCTCCCAGGACAGCCGTTCGCATGGCGTTGCGTAGCTCGACTCGCTCTGCCGGGTGCGGATAGCGAGCGCCACATCCAGGGCAGCTCGGCATGGAGAACAGGGCGCGGTCGAAGATGCCGACCGGAGCTGCCACCGGATGGGAGCAGCTGGAACAGCGACCCAAGCCGTGATGGGAATCGTGCGAGAATGTCATGCACTCCTCTTCGTCCGGCGGCCTCGTGGCTCTTCGCACAAAAACCAACTTCCTAGAATGGGAGGCTCGGGTGTCTCACGGCGCTACGCTGCCGCTCTCAGGCCGGGGCACCTTCGGAAGGTCGTTCCGTGCGGATGGAACTCGGATCCCGCTTGAGCGCGTCCGGGCCAACCTCCATGCTCCCGAGCCATGTCGTCCCCGTCCCTCTCGATCCTCGTCCCGACCCTCGACGCGGGACGCTACCTGGACCGCTTGCTGCCCGCACTTGCGGCGCAGGTCTACGACGGCTCGTTCGAGTTCCGTGCGCTCGACTCCACGTCGTCCGACGACACCGTTCCGCGCTTGGAGTCCGCGGGTTGGACCGTGACGTCCATCCCGCGTGCCGAGTTCCGCCATGGTCCTGCCCGCAACCGGCTGGCGGCGGGCGCGACGGGCGAGGTGCTGGTGTTCCTGTCCCAGGACGCCGTCCCCGAAGGCCCCGACTTCTTGACCAACCTGGTGGCACCCTTCCAGGATCCCCAGGTCGGAGGCGTCAGCGCACGCGTCCTGCCCCATCTGGACGACGATCCGATGACGGCGCGTACGGTGCTCGCAGCGCCCGAAGCCGGGGCTGAATCGGCGATTCGGGAACTGCCACCGGGTCAGAGCCTCGAGCAACTCGACGACCGCGAACGCGCCGAATGGTTGCGGTTCAACAACGTCGCGTCGGCGTTGCGAACCAGCGTGCACGCAAGGGTGCCGTTCCCCGACGTCCCGTTCGGTGAGGACTTCGCTTGGGCCGCGGATGCCTTGCGCGCCGGTTGGAAGGTGGGCTTCGTGGCCGAGGCCGTTGCACGGCACGCCCATCGCTACTCCGCCTCCCAGGCCTTCGAGCGCTACCGCGTCGACGCGGCGTTCCACCGTCGCGTCCACGGATTGCGCGTGCGCCCCAGCCTGCTGTCGGTGCTCAAGGGCATCGCGTTCGAACTGCGCGAGGACTGGCGCTTCGCCCGTTCCGAGCGCACCGGATTGGGACATTTGTGGCGCGCTCCCTGCCTGCGCACGGGCCAGGTGATGGGGCAGTGGTTCGGCAGTCGGGGCTGGAATCTGCCCTTCGGACGCAGCGCGACCCGGCGCTGGACCTGATTCGAGATTCTGCGTCCCGCAGTTCGGCCGAGACCCGGGCCGAAAGGTGACCAAGGACCCGCTCCAGCGTTTGACCGAGGGGCCCCAGCGGGGTTCTCTTAGGGGCCCCGATTCCCAGAGGAACGGGATCCTGCCGTCTCTCCGCTGGCCCTCTCTCCATCCCCTCCGTCCCGTCGGACCGGGGATCCCATGCGCCCCATCCAGTCCATCTCCGTGCTGATGCCCACGTGGCAAGGCATGGAGTTCCTCGAGCGAGTCCTCGCTGCCCTCGCCGGGCAGGAGCTGGACCTTCCGTGGGACCTGCGCATCATCGATTCCGGTTCGACCGACGGGACGTGGGGAACGCTGCAGGCGTGGCGGTCGCGCTTTCCGGTGCCGCTCGAGCTCGAGCGCATCCACCAGGTCGAATTCGACCATGGCGACACGCGCAACCTGTTGGCCGCGCGCAGTCGCGGGGACCTGCTCGTGTTCCTCACCCAGGACGCGATCCCCGGTGGACCGGACTGGCTCGCAACGCTAGCGAAGAACTTCGACGACGAGCAAGTCGGCGGAGCGTACTGCCGGAACGTCGCGCGCCCCGACGCGCATGACGTGACGCGCGTGTTGTGCGCGAACGATCCGGGCTACATCACGGGGCGCATCGAGTCGCGCTTGCCCGAGCCCGAGGCCTACGCGCTGCTGACTCCGGACGAGAAGCGGTTGTTGTTCAACTTCCAGGACGTCGCCTCCGCAGTTCGACGCGAATTGTGGGAACGCCACCCGTTCCCGCGCGCGAACTTCGGCGAGGACATTCTGATGGCGCGCGCGTTGCTCGAGGGTGGCTACACGGTCGTCTACGACGACGTCGCGGTCGTCGAACACAGCCACGACTACGATGCCGCCGAGACGTACAACCGCGCCTGGATCGACGGACGCTTCAACGCCCAGTGGCTCGACCGCTTGTGCGTACGTACTGCCAAGGACGTCGTCGTCCTGGCCCAGCGTACGGCCGAGATGGATCGCCAGGCTGCCGCGGACCTGGGGCTGCTCGACGGTGGAGGCGCGGAGCTGCTGCACGAGGCCGCCACACGTCGCGTCGCCTCGTTCCATGGACTGCGCGAGGGCGGCGTCAGCGAGACGCGCCACCTGCCGACACGCATGCTCGACACGGGCAAGCTGCGCGTGCTCTACGTCGTGCACGGCTTCCCGCCCGATACATGGGCCGGCACCGAGATCTACACCGACAACATCGCGCGCGAGATCCAGCGACGCGGGCATCACGTGGCCGTCTTCACGCGTGCGCCTGCTGCGGAGGGATCCGGAGCGGACTTCGACCTCGAGGAGACCGAACGCGACGGCCTCAAGGTCTGGCGCATGCTGCATCGGTTGGACCACCAATCCTTGCGGGACAGCTTCGATCAACCGCGCGCCGAAGCGGCTTTCGCGCGCGTTCTGGCCGCCGAACGGCCGGACATCGTGCACTTCCAGCACCTCATCCATTCGTCCATCGGCCTCGTGCGGATCGCCAAGAACGCGGGCTGCGCGACGATGATCACGTGTCACGACTACTGGGCTCTCTGCGCGCGCGTGCAGATGATCCGCCCCGATGGCGTGCGCTGCGACCACAACATGGGCTCGGGTTGCTTCGCGTGCGTGAAGGACAAGGGCTTGAAGACGGTCGGCGCGATGCACGCGGTGGATCGTGCTGCGGGCCACCTGCTGCCGGCTCTTGCGGAGGCCGCGTGCGAGACCGAATCCGTCACGGGCGAGTGGCGCGCGCGCGCCGCCGAGTACCTGGACCTGCGCGCCCGCGAGACCGAGGTCCCCGCGGCCTATGCCGCCTGCGACCTGCGCGTCTCACCCAGCCGCTTCCTGCGCAACGTGTACCTGGAATCCGGTCACTTCGATCCGCACACCTTCCTGTTCTCGGACAACGGGATGCGCACCGATCACCTGCAGGCGTTGCAGAAAGTGCCGCATCCGGAGGGCAAGCTGCGCTTCGGGTTCGTCGGCAGCCTCGTCTGGTACAAGGGCGGCGCGGTGATGGTCGAGGCGATGCGTCACCTGCTGGATCTCGATTGCGAGCTGCACATCCACGGCCCGTTCGATCCGAAGACCGACGCGCACCACGCCGAGCTCGCGAAGCTGGCCGAGGGCTCGGACGTCACGTTCCACGGTCGCTTCGACAACGCGCGCTTGTCCGAGGTCCACGCCGAGCTCGACGTGCTGATCGTGCCCAGCGTCTGGGTCGAGAACTCCCCGATCACGATCCACGAGGCCTTCCTGACGCGCACGCCGATCGTCGCCAGCGACATCGGCGGCATGGCCGAATTCGTCCATCATGAGCGCAACGGCCTGGTCTTCCGGACGGGCGACGCTGCGGACCTGGCGAAGCAGCTGCGGCGCTTGGTCGAAGAACCGGAGCTGTTGACCAGCCTGGACGACTTCCCGCCCGTGAAGACGCTGGTCGAGAACGGCGAGGAGACCGAGTTCCGCTATCGCGGCCTCGTCTGCCGCGTGCGTCCCGAGGTGGGCGTCAGCACCTTGATCGAGTTCGCCGGCAACCAGGACGTGCTGCGCGAGGGCAACGTCGAACCCCAGGATGCGCACATGCTGTTGCTGCGTCCGGGCGGTGGCGCCGCGGAGTACGAGATCGGCTGCTTGATGCCGGGTCCGGTCACGATCGAGGTCGACGTGCAGTTGATGGCCGGCGAGACCGATGTCGAGATGTCCGGACGCTTGCTGATCGACGGCATCGAAGCGAGCCGCATCACCAACGTGCGCGCGGGCCAGCAGGACGAGATCCACGTTTGGTCCACGGATGCCGAATTGCCGCGCGACGTGCGGCGCCTGCGCATCCAGGTCTCGCTCGACAACATCGACGGCGCCGACGAGGGCTTCGTCCGCATCAGCGCGGTGCGCGTGCGCACCGTGCCCAAGGACGTGCTCGCATGACCGTCGACCCGTTGCAGGCCTCCCGCAAGATTATCCCGGTCCCGAACGCGGGCCCCGATGGCCGCGGACTCGAGGTCGAGCCCGTCACGCCGCTGACCGACGCCGAACTGCCGCGCGTCACGATGGTCGTGCTCAACTGGAACGGTCGCCAGCACCTCGACAAGTGTTTCGCCAGCGCGCTGGGCCTGGACTACCCCGAGGACAAGCGCGAGCTGATCCTGGTCGACAACGGCTCCGACGACGGCAGTCTCGCGCATGTCCGTGCGAACCACCCCTGGGTGCGCATCGTCGAGAACGAGCGCAACACCGGTTTCAGCGCCGGCTGCAACCAGGGCTCGCGCAACGCCGTCGACGCGGACGTCTTCGTCTTCTTGAACAACGACCTGCGCGTCGAGCCCGACTTCCTGCGGCACCTGGTGGCGCCGATCGTGCGCGGCGCGTGCGAGGCGACGACGGCGCGCATGCGCACGTGGGACGGCCAGGCGCTCGACTCCGCGGGTGGTGGAATGAACTTCCATGGCATCGGCATCCAACGCGGTCACGACCAGCCCGACGACGAACGATTCGCCAAGCCGCGACTGACTCTGTTCGCCTGCGGCGGGGCGATGGCGATGCGCGCCGACGTCTTCCGGAAGACCGGCGGCTTCGACGAGGACTTCTTCGCCTACTACGAGGACGTCGACCTGGGTTGGCGCACGTGGCTCATGGGTTACTCGGTGCGCTACGAGCCCAAGGCGATCTGCTACCACGACCTGTCGAGCACCAGCCGACGCGTGCCGCCCGAGCGCTTGCGTCGCTTGCAGGTGCGCAATCCGCTGCTCGTCTGTTTCAAGAACTACGACGACGCGAACCTCCAGCGCGTGTTGCCCACGATGACGGGCCTGGCCTTGCGCCGTGCGTTGTTGCATCTGGGGCCGATCGATCGCGAGCCGTATCGCATCGAGGACATGAAGACGCTCCCCGGATCCGGGTTCTGGGGGAAGTGGAAGCTAGGTTGGGCCAAACGCAAGCGGACGCAGGTCGTGAATCGCGTCGGTGTCGCCGACCTGCTGTCGCTCGACGAGTTGTACGGCGGTTGGGACCACTGGATGGCCCGACGCCAGAGCATCCAGGCCCTGCGCAAGCGTCCCGACAGCGAGATCTTGCCGCTCTTCCTTCATCCGCATTGGCGAATCGAGCAAGATCCCGCCTACGCGAGCCTCCAGAACGGACTCAGCGCATTCATGCAAGTCGACGACATGTTCGCAGGACTGACCAACCTCGGCGAGGAGCCCATCTGATGAAGCTCTCCGTCGTGATGCCGGTCTACAACGAGGAACGCACCCTGGAGGCGATCGTCGCCAAGGTGCTCGCCACGCCGTTCGACAAGGAACTGCTGATGGTCGACGACGGTTCGCAGGACGCGAGCCGCGAGATCATGGCCAAGCTCGAAGCCGCGCATCCCGAGGTGCGTTGCATCTATCACGAGCAGAACAAGGGCAAGGGCGGCGCGCTCTCGACCGGGTTCCAACAGGTCACCGGCGATCTGGTCGTGATCCAGGACGCCGATCTCGAATACGATCCGGACGACTACGGCGCGCTGATCGCTCCGATTGAAGCGGGCGAGGCCGACGTCGTCTACGGCAGCCGCTTCCTGGGCAAACAGGACGAACGCGTGCACTTCTTCCTGCACACGCTGGGCAACAACCTGTTGACCGGGTTCAGCAACCTGTTGACCGGACTGAAGCTGACCGACATGGAGACCTGCTACAAGGTCTTCCCGGCCAGCGTCGCGCGCGACATGCAGATCCAGTCACGCACGTTCGCGGTCGAGCCCGAGATGACCGCGAAGTTCGCACGCCGCAAGCTGCGCGTCGTGGAAGTGCCGATCCGCTACAACGGTCGGGACTATCACGAGGGCAAGAAGATCGGCCTGAAGGACGCGTTCATCGCGTGCTGGGCGATCTTGAAGTTCCGCTTCACCAAGTGACGCCGCCTGTGCGTCGTGGCGCGTCGCGCAGAAGGAACAACAGCGGTCAGCTGAAGTCGGCCCCGAGCGCTTCGTACGTCGCCCTCAGATGCTCGCGCAGCGGCTTGGCGAACTTGCGCACCGTTCCGCCGGACCAGTTGCGGCCGTCCGCACCGCGCTGGGTGTAGTACGCCGCCGCGACCGCGTCGTGCGCATCGACCTGGCGCAGGATCGTGTCGTCGGTGGGGCAGCGATCCTTGGACCAGATCGCATCGGGCTCGAAGCGCGGACGCGGGTCGGGATCCTCGGCCGGCTCACCGACGCACAGCCCGAACAGCGGAAAGACGCCCTGGGGGATCTCGAGCAGCTCGCAGACCTCGGGCAGGCGCGTGCGCAGGCCGCCGATGAAGCACGTGCCCCAGCCATCGGCCTCGAACGCGAGCGCCAGGTTCTGGGCGAACAGGGCCGTGTCGAGGGCGACGAGCAGGAAGACCTCGAGGTTGTTCGCATGCGGTGCACCTTCACGAATGGCGACGAGTTGGTGCCTGCGAATGTCGGCGTTGACCGTGAAGAACGCGCCGGCCTTGGCGACCTGGGTCTGGTCACCGGTCAGCTCGGCGAGCGCCTCGCGCTCGTTGCGCCGTGTGACCTGCAGCAACCCGTAGCCCTGCGTCCAGCTGGAGGTGGCGGCCATGCGCGCTGCGCGGACCGCACGCTCGATCGCTGCATCGGGGACGGTCGTCGGGCGGAAGGAGCGGATCGTGCGGTGGGCGGTCATCGCCGCGAGCACGGGATTCGGTGCGGACATGACTAGACGTCGATGGGTTCCAGGATTTGGTGCTGATCGGCGATGAGGACGCGCACGTGGTCGAGTCCCATCTCGCTCAAGGTGTGGCGTGCTGCTTCCGCGGCGACCTGGGGCGTGTTGTTCTTCTCGGACAGGTGCGCCAGGATCAGCGTGTGCAGGTTCGGTCCGGCGAGTTGTTCGAGCATCACCTGGGACTGTGCGTTGGACAGGTGTCCGTGATTGCTGCGGATGCGCCGTTTGAGCGCATCGGGATACGGACCGTTCGCCAGCATCTCGTCGTCGTAGTTGAATTCGAGCATCAACACGTGCGCCCCTTGCAATCGGTCGGACACGCGTTGTTCGGGCCTGCCCATGTCGGTCAGGATGACGAACCGGCGCCCTTCGTGGTCCAGGGCGAAGGCCACGGTCGGGTCGCAGTCGTGGGGGAGTCCAGCGGAGACGTAGTGCAGGGACTCGCCGGACGCTTGCTCGAACTCGCCCCGCCCATCGACGGCGACCGTGTCCAGCCGTGGCGCACGCAAGACCGAGTTGTTGCGCATCATCGAGGTCGGGCAGTGCACGGTCGCGTCCTGCTTCTTCGCGAGCGCGCCGACGCTGCGCGCATGATCCAGGTGCGCGTGCGTCACCAGGATGTGGTCGATCGTGCGCATCCCGACGCCGGCCTCCTCGAGCCGCGGCCGCAACCGCCCGAGCGTCAACCCCGCATCCACGAGCACCGACAGCTCTCCCGCGCGGATGAGAGTGCAGTTGCCTTGACTGCCGCTGGAGAGGACCTGAACGCGCATGGGGCGCAGAGGATACTCGTCAGGCGTGGGCCCGTCGCTGACGGATCGCGCCGATCCCGAGACTGAGGATCAGAACGATCGCAGCCACGCCACCGAGCAGCCTGCCGAGGCGCAGACCGGGTGGTTCGAAAACGAACTTCACGTGCGACGTGCCGGGTGGGATGCGCACTGCGGTCAGAACGAGTTGGGCACGGTGGACCGGTTCGTCCAGACCGTCCAGTTTCGCCTTCCAACCGCTCGAATAGCCGATGGGGAGCACGAGCCAGCCGCCGTCGCTGTCGGTGACCTGCACTTCGATCCGACTCGATGTCGGATGTTTGACGTTCAACGTGCCTGGATCGAAATCGCCTTCGCCTTCGCCTGCGCGGAGAGCTTTGTCCTCGATGCACAAGACCTGCATCGGGTCGATCTCGTTGGCGGCCAGTCCACCAAGGAACGTCTCGTGCAGGCTGTTCACGCGCGAGTAGACACGCGCACCCTCGGGCCAAGCGTCGTCGCGCGCGTAGACGTGGAAGCCTTCGCGCTCGAGCACCGGCGTCAGGCTCTTGTGGTCCAACGGCTCCAGCGACACGATCGACGTGACGCGCAACAGGTCCAGCCCGCGATGATCGAGGATGCGCTCGTCCTGGAACGGTCCGGTGCCGCTGCGCGTCGGCGCGAGCGGATCGATGGTGCCGATCAACTCCACTTCCGTGCGCGGCGTGAACACCGCGTAGGGCGCGAGGTCCGCGATGCCATAGGCGCTCGGCAGGTCCGGTCGCGCGAGGCGTTCGACTCCGGCCGGTCCGCTGGACTCCGGCACCAAGCGCGCCATCCGTCCGGCTCCGGTCGCACGCGCGATGGCATCCATCCCTGGACTGTCCGGGAAGAGCGGCCCGGGCAACTCGCGCGGGGCGAGGTGCGTTCGGGCGATCAGGGCGCCGTCCGCCAGAACGACGACCGAGATCAACGCGAATCGTGTCCAGCCGAGTTGCTTGCGCTTGCGCAAGGCGAACCCGAGCCCCAGCAACGCGAGCGCGATCCCACCTTGGATCGTCAGGACCTTGGCGGATCGCTGCCAGCCTTCCACAGCACGCTCGACCAGGTCGGGCGGGAGCCGTTGCTCGACCTCGGAGATCGAGACCTCGAAGCGCTCGGCCGCCAGGGATTGGCGACCCGAACCGTAGTCGTCGGCCCCGGTCACGGTCATGCCCATGATCCCGCCCGTGGTCAGCGCCAGGGCCGCCATCAGGGTGGCGAGCGTCGCCCGGCGGCAGCCTTCGATCAGGGCTCCGGCACCCAGAGCGGCGAGCCAGGGCAAGCCGATCCAGACGAGCGCCGTGGCACGCGTCGGGGCGCCCAGGTCGAAGCCTGGAACGTGCAAGAGCCAGCGGAACGGGTACCACGCGAAGGCGAAGCCCACGCCGCAGACGATCAGGAGGAACGGCACCTCGGACTTGCGCGGACGACCCGCGATGCCCGCGATCGCCAGCAGGAGCGTGGCGACGCCGACGTACAGGTTCCATTCGAGGCCGTTGGCGCGTTCGCCGAGCTTGCGTTCGTCCGCGCCCAACACCCACCAAGCGGGCGGGTTCGCATCGGCGAAGAACGGGTCGTCCGGCCCGCCGAACAGGTCCGGGACCATCATCGTGGCCAGCGCCGCACGCGGCAGTCCTTGATCGATCAGTTCGGAGGCTTCCGCAGGTTGCCGGGCCGAGTCCGACGCCTGGAACGCCATGGGGACCAACGCGGGCCCGCCCAGCAGGCCGCCCAGGATCAGCGTCACGCCGATCGCGGGCAAGCGTCCCGTGGCGCCCTCGCGTATCGCCCGAACGATTGCGACCAGAACGACGGCAGCGAGTGCCGGAACCGCGATGGAGGGGAAGCCCGCGCTGAGCGTCATCGCGATGGCGACCGCCAGGACGATGCGCGCGAGCAGGCGACCGGCGAGCATGCCCTCGACGGCCCACAGCGCGAGGGGCACCCACGCGATCGCGCCGACCTTCATCGACAGCTGCAGGTTCATCAGGCCGAAGCCGCCGGCCTGGATCGCCAGCGCTCCGGCGAAGCGACCGCCCGCGGAAACTCCGCGCGCGCCGAGCAACAGCCACATGCCGATCCCGGCGATCGCCAGGTGCAGCCAGCCGAGAGCGGCGATGCCACGTCCGACCGGCAACGCCGTCAGCAGTCGGTTCGGCGCGTACATCGGATCGATCAACGTCCCGCCTTGAAGGGCGCGACCCAATCCGTGGTTCGGCGCGAAGTGGGCCGGTTCGCCCGCGGTTCGGCGTTGCTGTTGTTGCAGCACGTCGGTGGCGAACGGCAGCGTCGCATCGCTGACCCAGTGGTTGACGCCTTCCACCGCAAGCGCGGCGCGCTCGGCGTCCTCGCTGGCGAGCGGTTCGAACGCCGCGGGGTGGATCGGAAGCAGGGTGCGTCCGGGGAGCAGCGCGCGGCCGACGAAGAGTCCGGGGACCGCGAGCAGTGCGGCCACGACGATGAGCCCGAGCCACATCCGCCGCCACTTCGACGGTAGAGCGGGAGGGCCAGGAGCTCGATTCGGTGCGGTCGCGGGAGACGCCATGCCGGCAGTTTGCCGATGCGAGGAGCCGCACTCCAGGGTCGTCCCGGGGAGTCGATCCAAGGAGTGGACGTAGTTTCGAGTGGGTGCTGTCCCGCGCCCAGACCCCTCTCAGAGACGCATGCCGAGACCGACGCGGATTCCGCCCTCGCGGCTGTCCCACGTGGTCATCGTGCCGCCCAGTTGCGTGGCCATCCTTCGGCACGTCTCGAGGCTGGCGGAAACCTGGGCCTCGTCGCTCTCGTTCAGGTCCGTGCCGTTCGGGGGACGGGGGATGTCGAAGGACACCAGCACGTGCTCGTCCGCGGATTGCGGGAAGGTCTGAATCCGCAGCACACCGTGGCTGGCGTGGCGCAGCGCAGCGGAGAGGTAGAGCGGCAGGACGTGCCCCAATCGGGTGCGGTCGCCCGCCAGCCCGTGCTCGGACGCTGCGACCGGTTCGTGCTCGACCAGGAGTCCGCGACGCCCAGCTTCCTCGCCGTACCAGGTGAGGATGGCGTTCAGGTCCTCGGTCAAGTCCTGCGAGTCCAGGGACCCGGATTCCCGGCCGTCTTCCTGTGCTTCGTCCAGACGCCCGATCAGGCGACCCAGGTGCACGGCCATCGTCGTGGAGCGCGTGACCTGGGTGCTGTCGATCGGGATCGTCTCGGGGTGCGCGAGGGTGAGGGCGCCACGGATCTGGCCGTCGCCGACGATGGGGATGCTGATCCAGGTGCGAGCCCACGCCCAGCGTGCATCTTGACCCTGGGCGGTCGGATCGGAGGCCAGGTCGACCTCCATGCGCGGGCGTTGCTCCAGGACGACGCGTCCGGACAGGGTCGCCTCGACCGGGCGGTCCTGGGGCGGACTCACCTCGTCCGGAAGTCCGAACGTGGCGATGTCGCGCAGCGTGCGGCGGCGCGGGTCGTACGTCTCGATCGCCACCACGGGGAAGGCGGTGGCCTTGGCGATCTCCTCGGCGGCGAGCTTCAGCAGAGGACGCGGAGGTCCAGGCTTCAGCAGCAGCTCCGTCAGCCTGTGCAGGCGCAGGAGCTCGGTGTTCTGGTCGATCAGATCGGAGACGAGGCCTTCGCGCGACACCGCGTAGCGCACCGCACGATCGAGCGCTTGGGGATCGACCTTGCCCTTCTCGAGGTAGCCGGCGGCGCCCAGACCCTGGGCACGCGCATCGGTGGACGCGTCCCCGTGAGCCGTGATCAGGATCATCGGCGTGCCGACGCCCTGGGCGGTGGCCTCGCGCATCAGGTCGAGGCCGGTGCGCGGTCCCAACTGATAGTCGACCAGACACGCGTCGTACTTCCCGGACTCGAGCGCCTCGAGGCCGGACTCGAAGTTCGGAGACCAATCGAGTTGGTGCTCGGCGTTCTCGAGCTTGTCGAGCAAACGCTGCGTCAGGATGTAGTCGCGCTCGTCGTCATCGACGAGGAGGATGCGGGTCCGGGTGATGGACAAGGATTTGCCGGCCGGGGTGGAGTCCCAGCGGGCTGCAGGGTGGATCCTGGACGGGCCGGTCCAGATGGACCGGAGTCGCTCGGAGGATCGGGCGAGTGGAGTGGATGCACCGGGGTGCGGTTTCTCCGTCCGGCTACGGCCTCTGGAGATTCGGATATCCTAGAAATCCGAACCTTCGGATGGCAGCCGATTCGCTATTGCCCAGCCGACCTTCCCCGAGGGACGCCTAGGACTTGCCCTAGACGCGCGGGGCCGCCACCGATCATTCCTTCGTGGGGTGGACGTCCGGAGCCCGCTCCCCGAGCGCCACGGCCATCTTCACGAGTTCTGCGAACGAATTCGCCTTCATCTTCTCCATGGCGTGGGCGCGGTGGACCTCGATGGTCTTCTGGCTCAGGCCGAGCTCGTGCGCGACGACCTTGTTGGGCTTGCCCACGACCACCAGGCTGAAGACCTCGCGCTCCCTCGACGTCAGGGTCGAGCGACGGGCCTCGAGCACGACGAGCTCCTCGAGCTCGGCCCGGCGTTTCGTGTCGACCTCGATGGCGTGATGAATGTGCTCGAGGAGCACCTGGTCCGAGAACGGCTTCTCGATGAAGTCCATCGCGCCGACCTTCATGGCCCGCACCGCCATCTGCACGTCACCGTGTCCCGTGATCATCAGCACGGGGGGCGTGAACCGTTCCTGGGCCAGTTGCTCGTGCAGTTCGAGGCCGGACAGGCCCGGCATGCGCACGTCGAGCACGATGCATCCCGCTGCGCGGGGGTCGTAGCTGGCCAGGAACTCCTCAGCGCTCGCGAAGCACCGCACGGCGATGCCGACGCTGCCGATCAAGAACTTCAAGGAATCGCGCATCGCGGGTTCGTCGTCGACCACGAAGACCGTCGGGATGTCTGTCATTGAAAGGGCAGGGGGCAGCTGAGCTCAATACTGGAACAGGAGTCAGCTCCGCGAGCGAGCGAAACGGGACTCGGCGATAGGGTGGTTCGACCGATACGTGCCCTATGCGTGTTCCGACCGAAACGGGAGGGTGAATCGGAAACAGGTCGTCCCGTCCTCGAGAGGTTCGCACCACAGTCGCCCGCCGTGGGCTTCGATGATGGACCTGCTGATGGGAAGACCGAGTCCGATGCCCTCGGCTTTGGTGGAGACAAAGGGAGCAAAGGCGTCCTCGACGTCGGAGGGATCGAGGCCTGGACCGTTGTCGCAGACCAGGACCAACCCGGCGTGTTCGGACTGGGACAGGGTACGAATACGAATCACCCGCTCGCTCTCAGGAGTTTCCCGTACGGCATCCAGCGCATTGCGAATCAGGTTGAGGAGCACCTGCTCGACCTGGATGCGGTCGGCCAGGACCAATCGGTCCTCAGGGTCGTAATCGACCTCGAGGCGGACCTGGCTCCGTCGGATGCTGAATTCGGCGAGTGCGAGCGACTCCCGCAGGATGTCGTTCAACCGGGTGATTTCGACCTGCTTCTCACCGCGACGGATGAAGGATCGGATCCGACGAATCACGTCCCCGGCCCGCTCGGCCTGGTCCGCCGCGGCTTCGAGGGCACGCATGAGTTCCGGATTCTCGACGTCCGATGCCCTCAAGTGCCGAATGCCCCCGCGCGTGTAGTTCACGATCGCGGCCAGCGGTTGATTCAACTCGTGCGCGATGCCGGCGGCCATCTCTCCGACCGTGTTGAGACGGGAGATGTGCGTGAGCTGGTTGCGGTGCATCCGGTCGCGCTCCTCGGCGTCGACCTCGACCGAGCGATCCCGGACGAATCCGTAGGTGCGGCCGCCCTCGTCGTTGCGATGACAGAACGACACCTCGGCAGGGAAGGGCGTGCCATCCATGCGTTGCAGCGAGACCCGGATGCGGTAGGGGCCCTGGGCTTCCGCTGCACGGGCCAAGCTCTCGACCGTGGCGGAGTTCGAGCCCGCATCGAATGCGGACACGTGCTTGCCCAGGACGTCGTGATGGTCCGCGCCGGCGATCCCCAGGAAGGCGCCGTTGACGTCGACGACGGACAGCGCCTGGTCCAGGACGAAGATCCCGTCGAGAGCGCTGTCGAAGATCGAGGTCAGTTGGCGATGGCTCGCGCGCAGGGCTTCGCGTTCCTCCACGCTCTGTGTGACATCCGATTGGGTGGCCCAGAGTCGCAGGAAGGCACCGTCCTCGAGAATGGGCAGCAGGTCGAAGGCCAGGTGTCGCGCCGGGGCACCCTTGCGAACTTCCGCGACCTCCGCGTGGCCCACCAGGAACTCGGCATCGATGAGCTTGCGCAGGGCCTGTCCCGGAGCGCCCTCGGCGAAGGCGGGCAGCTCGGAGGTGCGCGCACCCACCAGGTCGCGAGCGGTCTGGCGCCCCAAGGTGTGGGCGAACGCGTCGTTGCACTCGACCAGGCGACCGTGCTTCAGGATCTGGTTCGCGACCTCGGTCAGGCCGGATCGAAGGGAGATCGGGTGATCCGTCTCCAGGCACCAGATCGCTGTCGCTGCTCCTTCGACGTAAGCGCGGTACCGTTCGGCGCTGCGCGAGATCAAGCCCGTGTGCTGGTCCGGCGTCTCCACCGGGCTGACGAACTTCCCGACCGAGTGCATGCGCTGGAGCTCGAGCGCGATGCGGCCCGTGCAGAGCCGGAAGAGGTCCTCGACCCAGTCCTGATCGTCCGGGACCTGGCGGAAGACACCCATGACGACGCCGAGCGGTTGACCCTCCGGGGACCCGAGCGGGAAGCACAGGAAGGCCTGGGCCTCGAGGTGTTGGAACAGGGGAACGTTCGGCCAGCGCTCGCGGGGGGACTCCCTGGTGAGGATCGTCCTGCCTTCGAACGCGTCCTCCCAGGGCTCGCCGCGGATGCCGTGCTCCAGGATCTGGACCGCTGTGTGGGGGGCGGCCATCGCGAGCACGCGAGCGCGATCTTGATCGGGTTCCGGCAAGCGCTCGCTGATCAACACCAGCTCGGCGCCCGTCAGATGGGCGAGGTGTTCCACCGAGCGGCCCAAGGTCCACGCCGACGAGCGCGGCTCGGGCGTCGCGGCCCATGCTTCCATCGCACTCGCCAGTTGGTGCTCGCGCGTCGCATCCCGCGCGACGCACAAGAGGCCGTTCTCGTCGTCCTTGCCCGCCAGTGACAAGCGGATCCACTCGTGGCGGTGGCCGCCCGCGAGGCGCAGGTCGATCTCCCCGCCCTCCAGGTCGGCCGCCTCGAGGAAGCGCCGCGCACGTTCCCGGTCCTCGACGCACACCGCCTGCATCCACGACCTGTGTTCGATGCGCGCGTCGCCGTTGGCGCTCCAACCAAGACGCATCGAGAGCGACGAGGAACCGGAGATCCGACGATCTCCATCCAGCTGGTCGGACCAGACGACGCCCCGGCCGACCCCGCAGGGGAGGACCCTGGGCAACGCGTGGTCCGGCTCCCGATCGTGCGCGTTCAAATCACAGTCCTCCGGTTCTTATTTCCATTCCGCGACGAAGACGTTCGTGTCGCCGGCCGCGCCATCACCGCGGTTCGAGGAGAATGCGAGCCACTTGCCGTTCGGACTGAACAACGGGAAACCGTCGAACTGCTTGCCGCGCTCACCCGCGTTGAACGTGGTGATCTGCTCGAGACCTTGGCCGTCGACGCCGATCGACCACAGGTCGAAGTCCATCGCCGGACGGTTCTGGTCGTGATGGTTGCTGCAGAAGATGATGCGCGAGTCGTCGGGATAGAACGACGGGCCGAAGTTGGCGTTGCCCAGCGTCGTCAGCTGCGTGCGGTTCTTGCCGTCGGCATCGACGAGGAAGAGTTCCATGTGGCTCGGCTTGACAAGGTCCCGCGCAAGCAGTTCCCGGTATGTGGCGAGCTCGGCCTCTTCCTGGCCCGGCGTGAACGCCGTCGCGCGGAACACGAGTCGCTGGCCGTCGTTGCTGAAGAACGCGCCCCCGTCGTAGCCGGGGTCGTAGGTGACCTGCAAGAGGTCGCCGCCCTCCATGTCGCACGTCCAGAGTTCGATGTCGCCCGAACGCGTCGACGTGAACACGATGCGATCGCCCGTCGGGCTGACCGTGGCTTCGGCGTCGTACCCGGGTCCCTGGATCAGCGGCCAGGCGTTGCCCTTCTCGAGATCGTGGACGTAGATGTCGTACCCGGCGTGCAACGGCCAGACGTAGCCCTGGGAGCGGTCGGGCGGCTGCGGGCACGACGCGGCCATGCCGGTCGTCGACGCGAACAGCACGCGCTTCCCGTCGGGGAAGAAGTAGGCGCAGGTCGTCACACCTCGACCATCGCTGATCTGGTGCAGCTCGCCGTCGTCACCGGTGACGTAGATGCGATCGCAGTCGATGCCGTCCTTCCTGGACGTACGTTGCAGGCAGAGCTGCGTGCCGTCGGCACTCCAATAGGCCTCCGCATTCTCGCCGCCGTTCGTCAACTGCCAGAGGTGGGCGAAGTGTGTCTCGCCCTCGAGGATCAGGTGGTCCGCATTCACGGCGCCGGCGAACGGCGGCTCGAGGGTCGCGGGCGAGTCCCCGAGACCTGCACAGGAGGTCCAGACGAGGAGGGCGAACGGGGCGAGGAGAAGAGAACGGGACATCATGCTTCGGGGTCGTCGAGAGAGGCCTTGCGGCGCGGGGGTACGGGGTCGTAGCCACCTTTGGAGAACGGCTGGCAGCGCAGGATTCGCCATATCGTGAATCCCGTGCCGCGCAGGATACCGTGCGTCATGACGGCGTCGGCGGCGTAGGCGCTGCAAGTCGGGTGGAACCTGCAGGTCGGAGGTTTCAACGGCGACAGAAATCGTCGGTAGAAGGTGACGGGCAGCAGGTAGACGCGCCGAAGTGCGTAGAGGAACGATCGGACCCGGCTCACGTGACCTCGGGATTCGTGCCAGCTTGGGTCCCGGGGAGCGGATCTTGGGCAGCCTCCGCCGCGAGGGCAGACTCCGCCGCGAGGGCAGCCTCGCTGGCCCGCCGCTTCTCCAGGAAGCGGCCATGGGCCTTGTGGGAGAGCATCAAGAGTTCCGCGGACACCTCGTTCAACGTCGGCCGGATCTGCGGCGCGGCGGGGATCAGAACCAGGTCGACGCCCTCGGGCAGCGCGCCGAAATTCAGCCGGAACGCCTCGCGGAACAGACGGCGCACGCGGTTGCGCTGGACGGCGCCGCGCCAGATGCGGCGCCCGACCGACAAACCCAACCGGCTGTGCCCGAGCCCGTTCTCGACCGCCACCACCAACAGGAAGCGCGCCTTCGCACGACTGCCCTCCCGGTACGCGCGATCGAAGTCGCGTTGCCGGCGGATACGGTGGTGAGGCGGATGCCCGAGGGGAGAGCGCATGGGACGGGGGTGTCGCGGGGAGGCGGAGCCCCTACGATACCGGCCACTCAGGCCGACGGGCGTTCCGACCCGAGGTCCCGAGGCGATCCACTCCCTGCCTTCCATGCAAGCTCCCCACGGCAATCACGTTCGAGGCGAGGTCGTGCCCGCCATGGGGGGGGAGACCTGCCGCGCGTTGGACGGTCAGTCGTGGCCCCGGTCCGGCGCCCCGGACGTCCAGCGTGCGCTTCGAGCCTCCCATCCGGATCGTCGTGGGCCGGACGTGCGTGCGCTCGTGCTCGCTGCGGCGGAGCGCCTGGCGTCCGACCCCGATCCCCACGGCACCGAGTCCGAGGTCAGCGGCCTCGATCCCGACGAGGTGCGCGCCGAGGTCGTCGAACTCGTCCAGGACGTCGAGTGCGCCTGCGACGAATCGGAATCGACGCACAGACCGTCCGCCCCTTCGGCGTCCACGGTCCTCTTCCTGGACGATCCGCGCGAGCGTTGGGCCGACACGCTGGCCGCTCTCGCGGAATCCCTGCGGGGCGGCGCCGCCGTCACGTGGATCACGGGTCACGTCCTGCCGCATCGGGCGCTTGCCACCTGCTGCGCGCTCTTGGACTGCGGTCTGGATCCGCGGCGCTTGCAGTTGTTGGTGGACGACGGGCGCTCCGCCTATCGCGCCGCCCTGGCGAGCAGCGCCTTCGACCGGATCGATCTGGCTTGCGCGCCCGAGGAACGGGGCGACTGGGAACAGGAATCGCGACACCGACCTTCGACCTCGTTCGGCGCAGGACTGGGGGAGGACGCCTCCGAATCCGCGTCCATGGGTTGGCGCGACCTGGTGTCCAGCACCGACCGCGTTCGGTTGGACGAGGACCCCGAGGCGGCCGCGCACGACATCGCGTGGGCCGCGTTCGGTCGGTGCGGCGCGCGGGGAGGCACGCGAGCCGGCGCGGTCGGACGCGTGCTCGTTCACCCGCGCCTGTTGTCGACCTTCACCGAAGCTCTGTTGGCCGAGCTCGAGACTGCGCGCGACCCCGCCCTCGAACCGCTCCGGCCGTGGCTCCGGGCATCCGGGATCCAGCTCGCCCAGGAGCGGGATCGGGGGCTCGACCAGGGCGCAACTCTGATTCACCTCGGAGGCGAATCGGGGTTTGGTGGCTCTAAACCCAGATCGGGTTCGAGGGGGGCGACGGAGGGGTTCCGCGCCCCCCCGAGGGACGCTAGGCTCACGCGGCTCGTGTTCACCAACGTGGAGCCCAGGATGCCCCTCGCGGCCCCCAGGGCGCCCGTTCCCTGCCTCTCGCTCCTTCGGGACGAGCGCGCGGGCGACCGGTGAACCACGACACGGCCCAGCTTCGACCTCCCCCCCGAGGCGGCCCCGGTCCCAAGGACCGCAACGACCGACGCTCCCACGACGACGCTCCCAAGCACCGCGCCATGACCAACCCCCAGAACGTTCACGAAACCCTCACCCGCCATCAGCTGACGGACGGGTACCCGATGGTCCTGGACCTCGAGAAGTCCCACGGATCCTGGATTCATGACTCCCGCTCGGGAGACGAGTATCTCGACTTCTTCACCTGCTTCGCCAGTTGGCCGGTCGGCTACGGCCACCCCGCGCTGAAGGAAGCGAAGTTCAACGAGGAGCTCCTGCTCGTCGCGCGCAACAAGCCGGCGAACTCGGACCTGTACACCACGCACATGGCGGACTTCGTGGATGCGTTCGCGACGCACGCCACGCCCGACGGATTCAAGCACCACTTCTGGGTCGCCGGCGGTTCGCTCGCGGTCGAGAACGCGCTGAAGGTCGCCTTCGACTGGAAGGCGCACAAGGTCGGTGCTGACAAGGTCGACGACGGCAACGCGCTGGTCATCCTGCACTTCCGCCAGGCGTTCCACGGACGTTCGGGCTACACGATGAGCTTGACCAACACGGTCAAGGACAAGGTCGCCCTCTTCCCGAAGTTCGATTGGCCGCGCGTGCACAACCCGGGCATCGAGTTCGACCTGGATGGTGGCATCGCGAACGACATCGAAGCGTCCGAGGCCAAGGCCAAGGCCGAGATCGAAGCGGCGTTCGCCAAGTTCCCGAACCGCATCGCCGGCATCATCATCGAGCCGATGCAGGGCGAAGGTGGCGACAAGCACTTCCGCACCGAGTTCCTGCAGTACCTGCGTGACGTTGCGGACGAGAAGGAAGCACTCCTGCTCTTCGACGAGGTCCAAACGGGCTTCTTCGGATCCGGCAAGCCCTGGCTGTGGCAGCACCACGGCGTCGTCCCCGACGTCGTGGCGTTCGGCAAGAAGAGCCAGGTCTGCGGCATCTACGCCGGCCCGCGCATCGACGAGGTTCCCCAGAACGTGTTCGAAACCAGCTCGCGCATCAACTCGACGTGGGGCGGCAACCTCGTCGACATGGTGCGCTCGCGCAAGTTCATCGAGATCATCACCGGTGACAAGTTGATGGACAACGTCGCGCAACGCGGCGCGGAACTCGTCGATGGGTTGCGCAGTCTGGCCAAGGAGAAGGGCACGATCTCGAACGTGCGTGGCGTCGGATCGCTGGCGGCATTCACGCTTCCCAGCCCCGAGGCTCGCAATGGAATGATGAAGGACCTGCTCGATCGCAAGTTGCTCGTTCTGGCCTCCGGCGAGGACTCGATCCGCTTCCGCATGCCGCTGATCATCACCGCCGACGAGGTCCAGACGGCCCTCGATCGCATCTCGGACAGCCTGCCGGCGAACGTCCGCGCCTGATCCGTTCGGAATCCCGACCAGCGGCCCGGCCGTGGGGGCGACCCCGCGGCCGGGCCGCTTGACGTACACCCATGTTCTCCGTCCTTCGCCACGCGCAGTTCCGTCGACTCTGGTCGGCCCAGATCGTCAGCCAGCTCGGCGACTGGCTGGGGCGCATGGCGGTGTTGTCGATGATCGACGGTGCGAACCTCGGGATGTGGTTCGCGCTCGAGATGGCGTTGCGGCTGCTGCCCACCGCGTTCCTGGGACCGCTCGCAGGACCGGTCGCCGACCGCATGGCGCGACGCAAGTTGATGATCCTCGCCGACGTCGCGCGCGCGGCGACCGTGTTCGGGATGGTGTTCGCGTTCTCCGCAGGTCACCAGAACCTTGTGTTCGTCCTCATCGCCGTGCAGATGGGGCTGGGCACGTTCTTCGATGCGGCACGCACCGGTGCGATCCCTAGCACGGTACCCAAGGACGAGCTGCACGCTGCGTACGCGCTGAGTGCAGCGACCTGGAGCACGTCGCTCGCGCTCGGGACCGGGTTGTCCTACGTCCTGCTGGAGCTGTTCGGACCCGAGGTCCTCTTCTGGATCGACGGCGGCACGTACCTCGTGTCCGCGCTCTTCCTGATCGGACTGCAGCTTCCTCCGGTGCCGGTGCACCCCGAGGCATTCCGTTGGAAGGACGTGGTGTTGCTCAAGGAACTGCGGCGCGCCTGGGATCACCTGGGTGAACGCGGCGCGCGAGCGGCGATCAGCGCGAAGTGGTACTGGGGCGGCGCCGGTGGATTCCTCGCGGCCATCCCGTTGCTGGCGCGGGAGCGTTTCGACGACGGCGGCGACGAGCTGAATCCTGCGTCCGCGATCTCTCTGCTCTACATGGCGCGCGGGATCGGCACCGGTGTCGGACCGTGGGTCGCGCGCGCGTTGGGCACCTCGGACGCAGCGCTGTGGCGCGCCACCGGAATCGCGTTCACCGTGGCGGCGATCGGCTACGGATGCGTCGCGGCCGCGACGTCCCTGTGGGTGGCTTTCGTGCTGATCGTCGTGGCGCACATGGGCGGCAGCACGATCTGGGTCAGCGCGGCCACGATCTGGCAGCGGCGCATCGACGACCCGTTCCGAGGACGGGTCCATAGCCTGGAGTTCATCGGCATGACCCTGGCGTTCACCGCGAGCGGGCTGATCCTGGGGCTGGCGTACGACGCCGGCGTGTCCCTCAACGTCCTGTTGATCGGGTTGGCGTTGTTCGTGCTGTTCGCCGGGCAGACCTGGAGCCGCCGATCGCGTGCCAGTCTGACCGGGGCACCGCTGACCGGGATCGAGACTCCGGGTCGGGCCTGAGCGATGTCGGGGCGCTCATCGGCATAGACTCGTCGTCCTCCCGACGCGCCCTCGCTCCGCTCGCCATTCGCCTTCCCATCCTCCAGCTCGCGCTGGGTGCCCTTCTTCTCGGAACCGCACCCGCCCAGGACGTCCCTCGCACGCGACCGTCCGTGCAGGCGTTGCGCCTGGAGCCAGGCACCCAGGTCGAGATCGACGGCCACGTCGACGAACCGTTCTGGGAACGCGCGGAACGACTGGGAGCGCTGACCCAGGTCGCTCCTGTCGAAGGCGCCGATCCGATCCATCCGACGGACGTGCGCATCGCCTACGACGCGAAGTTTCTCTACGTCGCGATCCGCTGTGCGGACGATCCGAGCGAGGTGCGTGCGCGGCAGATGGATCGCGATGCGTTCGTCCGCTACGACGACGTGATGGAGATCTGGTTCGACACGTTCGACACCCAACGCTTCGCGTACTGGTTCCAGATCACGCCGGGCGGATCGCGCGGGGACGCATTGCTGAGCGAAGGTGGGGGACGCTTCAACAAGGAGTGGGACGGCATCTGGTACGGACGCTCGCGCGTCACCGCCGACGGTTGGGAGGCCGAGGTCGCGTTGCCGTTCCAGACGCTGGCTTTCGATGCGGACCGATCGACCTGGGGCTTCAACATCGCCCGACGACGCGTGGCGAACGGAGAACGTTCGCGGTGGGCCTCGCCCAGCACGGCCTTCAGCTTCTTCACGCTGGCCGAGGGCGGCGCCCTGACCGGTTTGACCGGACTCGAGCAGGGACAGGGCATCGACGTGAAACCGTACGTCCGGATGGACGCATCGCGCGCGGCCTTCGACGGGGACACCGACCTGATCGGCGATGGGGGGCTCGACCTGTCCTGGCGGCCGACTCCCGACGTGAACGTGCGCTTCACCGCGAACACGGATTTCGCGGAGACCGAGGTCGACGCACGTCAGATAAACCTGGAACGCTTCCCGTTGTTCTTCCCCGAGAAGCGCGACTTCTTCCTCGAGGACGCCGGTCTGTTCGGCTTCGGAGCGCCCGGCAACCGCAGCAGCCTGATCCCGTTCTTCTCCCGCACCATCGGCCGGGATGCGGACGGTCGGGCGGTGCCGATCCTGGCCGGCGTCAAGGCGACGGGGCGCGCGGGTGGCTGGAACGTGGGCTTGCTCGACACGTACCTGGACGAGCACGCGATGCTCGGGCGGGAGAACCTGGGCGTGCTGCGCGTGACCCGGAACGTCGGCGCGCAAAGTTCGATCGGCGGCATCGTGACGACCGGGGATCCGGTCCTGGGAGGCGCCGCGCGCACCGCTGGGGTCGATGTGCGTCTGGCTGACAGTCGCTTCCTAAATGACAGTCACTCCGCAAGCTTGGTGGCTTGGTACCTGACGACCGAGGGGCGGACCTCGGCCCAGGAAGGCGACGCGTTCGGCATCGAGGCCTCCGCGAGTTCGAGCGTCTGGAACCACACGGTGTCGTGGCAGCGCATCGAGGAGGACTTCGACCCTGCGCTCGGCTTCGTGCGCCGGACCGGCGTCAGCACCGCGTTCGCCGAGACCCAAGCGACGCTCCGCTTCGGCGATCAAGGGCTGATACGTACGGTCGAGTCGGGCCTGTCGTTCCGCGCGAACCACGACCTGGCCGGCAACGAGGACGGCTGGCAGTTGCCGCTCGACGTCTTCGAGATCGAGTTCCAGAGCGGGGACTCGCTCTTGTACGACATCACGCGCGAGCACGAACGCCTCGACGCCGGCTTCGAGGTCTCACCCGGTGTCATGGTCTCGCCCGGGAAGTACGAGCAGGTGCGCCACGGTCTTCGCTTCGAGTCGAACGATCGCCGGCTCAGCAAGACGAAGCTCTCGATGGAATGGGGCGACTTTTACTCGGGCAAGCTGTTGCAGTGGACCGCCGAGGGGATCTGGATCCCGTCCAAGCACGTTCTGGTCAGTCTGGCCTACACGGACGTCGAGGGGGACCTGGCCGAGGGCTCGTTCCGCACCCAGCTGGTCTCGGCGAACCTGGACCTCAATCTGACTCCCGACGTGTCGTGGAAGAACTTCGCGCAGTACGACACGGATTCCCGGGACCTGTCGCTGCAGAGCCGCTTGCGTTGGATCCTGGAGCCGGGCCAGGACCTGTTCCTGGTGGGCCTCTTCGGCTGGACGCGCGAGGACCGCGACACGTTCGTCGTCGCGGACCAGGAGCTGATCCTGAAGCTGACGTACACGTTGCGGTTCTAGCCACGGCGCATACGGTTCGCGCGCTAGCCCGAGATCGCGCGCCGCAGGGAATCCAGGTCCGCGGCCACGCGCTGCGGTGCGTTCGCCAGCGTCGATTCGATGCCGGCGAGTTCGCCCTTGTGATAGTCGACCACGAGTCCCGGGTCCTTCAGCACATGTCCGGTCAGGATGCCGGCGACGCGTGCGTCCTTGGCGATCACGCCTTCCTGCACCAGGCGGCGGATGCCCGCGACCGTGGCGCAGGACGCCGGCTCCGCCCCGATGCCGGCCGCGTCGACGCGCGCTTTGGCCTCGACGATCGCGACGTCGTCGACCTGGGTCACGACGCCATTCGTGGCATGCAGCCCGCGCAAGGCCTTGCGCCACGACACCGGTGCGCCGATGCGGATGGCGGTCGCGAGCGTCTCCGCGCGCACTGGAACCAGCTCCGCGCCGTTCGTCCACGCCGTGTAGAACGGATTGGCGCCGGCCGCCTGGACCACGGCGACGCGCGGCAGTCGGTCGATCCAGCCCAACGCGTGCAGCTCGCCGAGGCCCTTGGTCAGCGCCGTGACGTTGCCCAGGTTGCCACCGGGCAGCACGATCCAGTCGGGCACCTCCCACTCGAGGTCCTGGAGCAGTTCGAAGCCGATCGCCTTCTGACCCTCGACGCGGAAGGGATTGATCGAGTTCAGCAGGTAGACGTCCTCGACCGCGCAGAGCTCCTGGACCAACGTCATCGCGTCGTCGAAGTCGCCCTCGATCTCGAGCGTGCGCGCGCCGTAGGCCAACGCCTGGGCGAGCTTGCCGAACGCGACCTTGCCCGCCGGGACGAAGACGTAGGCCTCGAGCCCCGCGATCGCGGCGTACGCGGCCATCGACGCGGACGTGTTGCCTGTGGATGCGCAGGCGACGCGGCGCTTGCCCAAGCGCATGGCCTGCGTGACGCCGACGGTCATCCCGCGGTCCTTGAACGAGCCGGTCGGGTTCTCGCCCTCGTGCTTCAGGACGATGGACTCGAGTCCGACCCATGCGGCGAGCGCCTTGGACGGATGCAGCCCGGTGCGGCCTTCCCCGCGGGTCACGATCGCGTCGTCCGCGCCCGGCAGGATGAGTTCGCGGAAGCGCCAGACCCCCGAGCGGTCGTGGGGGTGACGCGAGCGCAGGCGCTCATCGACGGTCTCGCGGTCGATGCCCGGCGAACCCGATTGCACGACGTCGAGCGTGCCGCCGCACGTGCAGCGATAGCGCAGTTCGTCGCCCGGGAAGGTCGACGCGCAGTCGACGCAGACCAGAGTCCAGGTGATCGAGTCGGCCACGGTCAATCGTCCTTCGCAGATTCGCGAGCGCTCGCCTTCGGGCGCACGAGGTTCGCGGGCGCGCGCTCGAGAGCGACGACTTCGCGGTAGCACTTGTCCGCGGGATCGAAGAACTTGCCGTCGATGGAGTGCGTGCGTGCCTTGGCGATCTGCACGCCCGCGACGTCCTGCCATTCCGTGAACGACTCGATGATGGACTGCAGCACGCCGTCGTCGACCCAACCACGCCATTGCATACCCAGAATGCGCCCCGTCTTCGGATCGAGGTGCAAGACCGTCGTCAGTCGATCGTGCGTGACGCGAACCCGTACGGTTTCGAGGTCTTGGAGCCGCCCCGGCCCTTCGTGGACGGCGTGGACCCTCTGATGCAGGAACGCCCACAGATGCGTCACGGGTTGACGATGCGCATGCCGTCGCACCTGTCGCCGCCCGTGCTCGCTGTGGATGGGCCAGAGGTCGTCGTTCTCGGTCGTGAACGCATCCTCTTGGGTGAGTGTCCACGCGGTCCGGATGTCCGGAACGCCGTCGACCATCCGGTCCGATGCGAAGCGCATGTCGCCGTTCTGCATCAGGGTCAGACCGTGCACGGCCGTCAGGACGACGCTGTCGCTGAACGAAGGGTCCACCTCGCGGGACGCCGAGCAGGCGACCCCCGGAAGGGCCCTCAAGGCCGCCTCGCCGCCGTGGGCTTCGACAGCACGGTGCAGCCATCGCTGGCCCGCGTCGAGTTGGGCCTCGGTCGACGCCGTGTCCTTGTCCGACTTCGGCAGGTAGCGTTCCGGTGCCGCCTCGAATCCGCTGCGACAGCCGTCCGAGGCGAAGATGTAGATGTGCTCGTCATGCAGGAGCCAGCGTTGCGGCGATCCGGCGCCGCCCATGGGACTCATGCGAGCACACGCCCCGTCCCATTGGATGCACCAGCGCTCGGGATCCGTCAGGAAGCGATCCCGGTTGGCTTCGCTGGCGAAGCGGTAGGGGAAGCGACCCCAGCGTGCGAACCAGCGGTCGTCACCTGCGACCTCGGTGCCGGCACACAGCTCGATCGGGTCGAGCCCGAGCAACGCGTACTCGCCCCAACTCGTATGACTTGGATGGGCCGGCTCTGGATCCTGGATGTCTTGCGCTCCGCCGAACATCAAGGCGAGCGTCACGAGGGTCGTTTGCAGGATCATGGTGTTGCGAATGTACCTCAGCCCAGTGAGCGTCGCTCCATGCGGCCCGGCAAGACGCAGGTGACCATCGTCGAGCGGACGGTCGCGCGGCGTCTCCAAGTCGGTGAAGGCCTCACTAGGTCCGGACGAGGAACGCGATCGAGGCCGTAGCGGATCCGGTCAATCCAGGTTCCGCGAGCGGAGCTGGCCGCACGCAGCGGCTCCGTCGAGCCCGCGCGACCAGCGCACCGTCGCGACCACTCCGGCCTCCTGGAGGCGCGTCTGGAACGCCTCGACGGCCGCCGAGGACGGGCGATGGAACGGCAGGGACTCGGAGGGGTTGTAGGGGATGACGTTGACGGTGCAGCGGCGCCCGCGCAGCTTCTCGGCCAGGCGTTGCACGTGGCCGACCGAGTCGTTCACGCCGCCGAGCAGCGCGTACTCGTACGTGACCTCGCGGCCGGTCTGCTGGAACCAGTCGTCGCCGGCCTCCAGGATCTCGTCGACCGTCGTGC
>TARA_R110002096_G_scaffold122204_36_pt1 | contig 33951 bp, 33 predicted proteins | sample TARA_R110002096 | Tara Oceans TARA_R110002096 (sample SAMEA4397295) | marine metagenome | biome: Polar Biome; feature: [DCM] deep chlorophyll maximum layer (ENVO:01000326); material: water (ENVO:00002006), including particulate matter (ENVO:01000060) such as... | depth 35 m
ACAACACGCTGCAATTTTCCCGGGCCAATGGCAAGATCGTCTCAGCGCTGGTCAGCCGCTTCAGAAGCGCCATTGAAGGCGAGCATGGCGCGGCGTTTTTCCACCTCAACCGTCTTTACTGCGTTGCCGGCATTGCCCTGTCGCTGGCTGGTGTGGCTGTGCTGCTGGTGCTGTCCAAAGGCAGTCTGGAAAGCCTCATTCCAGTGCTGTTCATCAGCGCCGTGTTTCTCTCAATCTTCACGCTTTTTGTGCTGCGCCTGGTCAAGGCCTTCACCACCCGCGCCAGCAACTGGCGGCTGATCGTCTCCGCCGTGCCGTTGCTGTTCATCACCCTGATTGCCATTATTGCCGTACCGGTTCTGACCTCCGGTTTTGAGCTTGAAAATCCGCTGATACTGGTGGCGCTCAGTGCCCTTGCCGGAATCAATGCGCTGTTCTTCAAGCTGATGCAGGCGCCGACGCTGCTGGGCCAAAAGGTGCTGGCCGCGATCGAGGGGCTGAAAACCTATCTGAAGCTGGCAGAGCAGGACCGCATGAATTTGGCGGGCGCGCCGGCCATGTCGCCACGCCATTTTGAAACCCTGCTGCCCTACGCCATTGCCCTGGAGCTGGAAAAACCCTGGTCGCGGGCGTTTGACCGCTGGCTTGAAACTGCCACGGCCGAGCAGGTGGCCAGCGCCCAATCCGCCGGCTGGCACAGTCATACCGGCCGCGGCCCCGGCCATCTTGGCCGCGATCTGGGGCGCCTGTCGCGCTCGCTGGAAGATGACATGCGTTCCGCCATTCCACCGCCCAGATCCGCCTCTGGCGGCGGCGGGCATTCCTCCGGCGGCTTTTCCGGCGGTGGCGGCGGCAACATTGGCGGCGGTGGCTGGTAACACTTTATCAACCAGCTTTGTCAGTGCGGTATTAACTCTGGCTGCCTATTCTGCAGCCATGAAAAGCAGCCTTCACACACAGAGCGGCGGCACGGCCACACACCCGCTTACCAATAGCTCCGCCAACCGCGCCTTTTCCGGCAGCGGCAGCGGCAGATCCTTTGCGCCCAGAGTGCCGAAACCGTTTAACCTGCAGCGGATTGCCATGGTGCTGGCAATTATTCTGCTCGCCTTCGCCTTGGTCGGCTGCGCCAGTTATCAGGCTTCGCGCGTGCCATTCCCCAATGCCACCGTCACCTATTCTGACACAAAATGGTGTGTGCCGCGGCGCCTCAAAAGAGTGCTGCAGGAAGTCGCCGGCCAGTTCGGCAATGTCTCGGTCACCTCGACCAAGCGCTGGTGGCTGGAAAACTGGCTGAAGGGCGGCGCCCGCAAATCCTGGCACCGCAAATGCAAGGCCACCGATTTCAGCGTTCGCGCCAATCCCGATCAGGTCGTACGCTTCCTCAAAAGCCGCCCCGACGTTGGCGGCTACAAATACTATCCGGCCGGCTTCTACCACATTGATGTCGGCCCAAGGCGCACTTGGTAGGCCAGGATATGGCCGGGTCCTGGGCAGGGCAGAGGCACAACCCGCTATAATCGCCCGCTGCGCGCAATTCCCCGTTGCAGCCCGCATAGGCTTCCGCTAAACAGGGGTCCACACCGCAAGCACCCGTAGCTCAGCTGGATAGAGCGCTGCCCTCCGAAGGCAGAGGTCACAGGTTCGAATCCTGTCGGGTGCACCAATGATTTCAATAACTTAACATAGCTCTGTGCATTCCGTATGGAATGAGTATGGAAAACTGGGGGTAAAATGCCCCCTTGTTTGAGCGAGGCATCCGACGGCGCGGTCCACGGGCAGAAGACTGCTACAGCTCTTCAAACGTTGCTTCGCCCAATGCGAGTACCGCACCGAAATCCGCAAGCATTTGAGGATGTATTACCATCGTCGGTGATCGCTCAGAATACGAATGCGTAAACCAAGGGCGAAAAAAAGTCAGATCGTCTTGCTCTTGTTTGAGCCGTTGATGTTCATCCAAATCCCTCTGCCGCAGGGCTTCCCAGCGCTCGCGTTCAAGCCGCTCATAATCGTCCGCCCGATCGTGGCGGACACTGTAAGGCGGGACATACAGGGGAATTCTATGCGCAAGCGAATGCCGAAATTCATCCACGTGCTGGAACCACTTCTCAAATTCGTCAAGAACGGTGATCAGCTTCGCAGACAACTGATCCCGCACTTGCTTGTTGTTTTTTCGAAAACCAACCCATTTCTGTGGCAATACACTCCCGTCAGGCTTCGTTATGCTTTTCTCATGGACAAGAATCCACGCCAGATCATCGCATGCACCAAAGACGTGGATGATGAAACAATGGAGAAAGATTGTGACATCTTTGGTTTGATCTCTTTTTGGTTTATCTACCAGGTCCGGCGGGATGGTCTCGAAAGTTCTATTTACACAGCGCCAGAGCATTTCGCTCCTTCGTAAAAAGCCATGAAGTGCAAACTCTTCACCCTTCGGTGTGGAGAACTTGTACATTGCAATATTTTCGCTCAGAGCTTCGTATTTAGCTTCAAGTTCGCAGTACTTGGCAGCCATCTTATCGATGTCTTCGTCTTTGTAGTAACCTTTCACCATCTGTGCATCCCCGCTCCCTTATCTTCCTTGATAATCTCGCCCAATCGACGTTCAGCGCGGCGCTATGTGCCTGATCCATGCCAATTAACAGCACCCAGTCAGTCGCTACGGTCCGTTCGTCCCACGGGTAAACTGTTATGGGGGTAATCCCAGCATATGCCGCCGTCAATCGGGCTTATCGCCCCATCAAAGCCGACAGTCGGCTTGTGGTCTCTCAAGCACTGCAATATAATCGCCAGATGTCGGGGCAAATAACCGAAACAACTGCAATGCAGCGTCTTGGCCATGTTTTTGGCTGGACGGGATACGCGATTGGCGGTCTCGCGATATTGGCGGCCATAGTCGCTATCTGCATTAACGCTTGGAGCTACTTCTTCCCGGTAGCAGACGGATCGGGATTTGATGTGGAGTTAGCGGACGGCCGAAAGTACATCGCAATTGGTGCGGGGTCTGCCTATGACGCTGAAAGGGCTATCAGAGAGTACGCGGGCGAAGAAATTACAGCTCGCCCCTACGGCTCTTGGAAAGTGTTCCCGGAAGCCGCAGAAAGAGGTGCGCAGGCCGAAGAGGTTGAGCTTGAGAAAGAAAAGGTACGGGCAATCAAGAGGGCGCGGATTCGCACGGACTCGTTTGACAGCATGACCTTGGCGACACTCTTAGGTATTGTGCCCGGTATCCTGATATTTCTGCTCGGCCTAGCGTTGCGGTACATTTTCGCGGGGCCGATAAAACGACCGCGATAGCTCAAAGTGCGGAGTTCGGCGGATTAATCCCACTAGGTGCCGCCGTGGCGTCCAAACGCCTCGTGGCGGCAGATGGCACCCTCAGACAGTGGCGCGGATTATGGATCGAACTAGTAAGCCAGAGGCGGCGTGAAACGATCTCAACGCAGCTTGGGAAAAAATTACCTTATGGGCGGTAGTGAGTGATCATCAACTCAATTGTTTGACTACGATGTCGGCAAACAGGTTTTTGAACATGTGGCCCGCTATTGCGCTTCGATCATCGGTCATACCCGCAAAATCTGCGACAGTCTTTGCTTCAACGACTTCAGGGATTTCATCCTCATTCTTAAGCTGGCCAACAACATAAAGCGCAACTACGGCGGCTCTATCGGACGCTAGTTTGAAACCTCCACTGTCCTGTTCGGCAAGCGCTGTGTAGTTCCTGGTGATTTCCGCTCCGTTCAAATTTGATAGAGCCTCGAACGCTTCGCTTAGTGCAAATCCCTTATCTGTAACCGACAGGTTTATCCCTGATGTGTGATTGATATGGAAGACAAGCAGGAAGCCAACATACCCAAGAACATATTCATTTTGCCAGAATCCGGCAGGAGATCCGTAATGCTCGTGAAACAGATCAATCAACGGTCGGACCAATCCAACAGCATGTTTCACTGCCTTCTTCCGTTTAGATCCAAACATGCTCGGGTGCTCCTTTGTAAAAACAGACTTTCGCAAACTTCGGGTTAGGATGTCAAAATGGTTCGACCGATTCATTCAATGATTGCTGTGGCACTCTTGCTTTTGACCAGTTCGCCGGCCCAAGCAGAGCGTGTCCAGTTCCCTATCTGCGGCTCAGGCAAGCGCATCACCTGCATGGTTGACGGCGATACGCTTTGGTATCAGGGCGTCAAATACCGCCTTGAGGGCATAGACGCGCCGGAGAAGGCTCCCAGGCACAAATGCATGCAGGAAGGTTTGCAGGCCAGAATGGCAACGGAGCGGCTGGCGGAGATGATGTCAAAGAACGACTTCACCATCACCACGCACGGCAAAGACCGCTATGGCCGGACACTGGCGCGCTTCCACATAGGCGACACGACTGCCGGGCAGATGCTGGTCAATGAAGGGCTGGCAAAGGTCTGGAAAGGCCGCAAGGCGGAATGGTGCCATTGATTGGCGACCCCTTTTCACCGTCGCCTATTAGGTCCATGCTTCCGGTATAAGGCACGCGCCACGAATAGGGGCCACGCACGATGTTTCATAAAGACGTTGAGGAAGATGCAAGGCGGCTTGTAAAAATCGCAACTGATGCGGCCGACTTGCTCGATAAGGATAACGACGAAATTGTTGAGTACGTCACCCAAAACTTTCCTGAAAAAAGTCACCTGATCGAGGAAATGGCCAAAGGCCCCCCTACGATCAACTTCGTCTACCCCGAATTCCCTGAATTCCAATTCTGGTGCCGCAGTGGCCCACCGGGCGTACATGTAAAAGGTCGCTCCAAATATTTCGGGTTCATGATGACTATTAGCTCGAAGAACCCAGAAGATTGGACATCCTGGTGGGATAACTTCATAGCGGCTAAGGCCACACGGAAGGCCCGGAAGCTCCCCGGCAGACTTAAGATACTGTTTGGAGTGACGGACGTCAGCGGAATGCTTTGATGGTCTGGAATGAATCGATACCGCCGCCGCTAAAACGGCACCGGCTCCTGATGGTCTCGACATGCCGTCATTACGAAACGAACATCTCATCGGACATGCTGCATCTGGGCAGCTTCCTTCGCCTTGTTACCGCCTCCCAGCCGCCTTACCCCTGTTCACCACGGCCCCTGCAGGCATGGGGTTCATAGGGTGGCGTCGGAAGCGGGCTGCCGCTAACACGCTATTTCACAGTAACCGAGCAATCTTTCTCAGGTATCGCGCCGCTTCCTTGCTCTCGGCAGATCGCCCGCCATGCTTCCAAGCATTGCGATTGCCTTTTGGCGCGCCAGGATTAGTCCCGCCGTGCATCCTGCATCGCTTGCGCCCTTTCATTGCTGGGGACTGGCAAGCCGTTCCCTTGCGAGTCCGGGCTAGGCAGCGCGGCGCATTCGCCAGCTTTGCCGGTTGCATCGGATTGTTTGACTGACTTTCCATTTTCCGCACCCCCGGTATGCTGGTGGAATTGATCGGCAACAACGGCCTGCCCGCCCTCGTTGACATGCACGTGCCTCACGATTTGCTCGCGCGGCTGGTGGAGCTTTGCCAGCGCCTCCAATGTCGCCCGCGAATTGCTTTGGGCCTTCAGGGCCAACCGCCCGTAGCGCTCAGCAGCGTCAAAATATTCGCCCATGTTGAGTGCCGCTCGCCGAGCTAGTTCCGTAAACATGCTGTCCAGTGTAACGGCTTGAGCGGCGAGCATTCGGCTCACAATGGTCAAATCGCCAGCCTCTGCCTTGGCAGTGAGCGCTTGTACATGGTCGAAATAATCCATGAGTCCTGGCCCTTCAAAGTCTTTGCCCAAAGCTTTTCCAGCAAATGACGATGCACTAACTGCGTGCCGCATGTGGGGTTCCAAAACCATGCGAGCCACCGCCTGTGCGCTGGTTTCATCTGGGCTTCGCTCAACTGTCAGGGTGTTTTCTGGCTGCATGTCGTCCGCATTTTTGGATATTTTCGCCATGATCATTCCTTTGCGTTACGCGCCTTTGCGCCAATGTTCTGTGAGGTGCCACAACGCTTGCCAATCACGCGCCCGCCCGGTTGCAATTTATCTAAAGCAAATTGGGATGCAGCCTCACGGTTTGCCGCCTTCAGAATGTAGGCAAGCGCAGCCTCAAGATTGACCGCATGAAGCTGGGGGTTGCTTATTTCCAACCCCAACCACCCTCCGATCGGCCTGCTTCGGATTACTCGCGGCCTGTACGGATTGCCCGTAATCCTGCGAAGCCAACCCCGTTGCAGCCCCGTAATCACAGTCACGAGATCGGCGGGTATGTGGGCGAGCAGGTGACAGTGCCCGCCTTTTCCGTCGCCGTTTTCATGCGTCCAAAGCCAAGCCGTCCCGCTGCCATGACGGGCCAACGCTTTTGTCAGAAGATCCGTGAAACGCCCTGTTGCTCTCGCCATGCCCGTTAACGGCACTCCAGCGGCTTCCCAGTGAATTGTGACCATTCGGGTGAAGGGTGCCCCGATTGCCTTCGAATGGCGCTCAGCGGCCCTTAAATGAGCAACTTGAGCCGCTGTCAGGGCGATGCTTTCCCGGTCAATCCGGTTTCGCGCGCCTCCTCGGCCTGTGCTGCAAGGCAAATGGGCTGCCACACCTAAGGTAAGGTTATTTACTGCAAGAGCCGTGCCAGTTACGGGGATTGGCGGTTTTCCAGCCGTTTCGACCGATGAGCAAATGTTTGAAACTTCACCGAAACCTGTGTCCCGGTGAAGTTTCAAACTTGGCGCGGTAATGCTGCTATTCGCTGGCATTATCGTCATTGATGATCCAGACTTTTGCATTGACGCCGCTGGCATTTCGCCTGCGTTGCCCGCTGTCTTTGATCTTGCCCAGGCTTTGCAACTCGCTGATGCGCGGTTGGATTGAGTCATTCGACATGCCTAGCTGTGCATAAAGCTCATGCGCGGTTAGGCCATCGGATCCGGCCAAGCAGATCGCATGAAAGGTGAGCGCCTGCAATTTGCCCAGTTTGGGTGCAATTTTTTCCGCCGCTTCCATTGATGTGTCAATGCCGCGATGCCCAGGCGCATGGGGGTATTTGCCTGACTGGAAATTCATGGCCGTTCCCCTTTTTCAAAAGGAGGCAGAACATGCTTTGCCAGTAGCTTTGTGAGCCAATCCGCCTGTTTGTCCGACAATGCCGGAGCAACTGTAACGTGGCCTAAAAAGCCTGCCTCTTTATGCGACAAATTTGTGCGGTCATTCAGCAATGCTAGTGCCGCGTTTCGATGATTTGGAAAGGGCATCTCAGTCATCGCGAGCCTCCCCAAAACAAAGCCGCGCCACTTCCTGCGCAGCCCACGGCGACAAGCCAAAACGGCAAATAAGGAATTGCACCTGCCTTTCTGATGCGGTAGAGGGAAATTGCAACAAGTCTACATATTGATGACGAGAGGCGGCGGGGGGCAACCCGCCGTTTTGCGTTTCTGGTGTCATCGCTCACACTCCCGACCGATAATCAGGCAGGTCTGACAGATAGCGGTCAAGTTCAGCGAAGGAGATCAAGGTGCGCCGTCCTGCCTTTTTGGCAGTGAGATCGCCTCTCTTCAAAGCATCGTAAAGTGAAGATCGCGACAATCCAGAATAAACAACGCCTTCGGGAATGTTTCCATATGCTTTAGTCATTGTAGTTGTCCTTTTGTATCCGCCGCGACAAGCGGCAACGCAAGGACTACCTGCCAGACTGATCTATTCCGATACCCCCGAAACAGATCGATCCCGCAAGTGATCAAAAGACCAGAACATGTCCGCAAACTTGCCTGCAATTTCCTTTTCAGGAACCGGTTGGCCGCCACTATCATCGATGTTGAAAGCAGAGGTTTGAATCCGAAAGTCTGCCCACCATAGCTCCACCTTCTCGCGAACGCGGTGATGACGTGGTGTTTCAGATTCCAAGCACCATCTCTGCACAAGCTGCCAGCGCACATCCCCGCCATTTCGGCCTGAGCGCCCGCTTTTAGTCAGTCCAGTTGCGATCCGGCGATAGGCTTCCACCGGCTTGAAGTCATTTGCTCTGAGCACAACAAAAGCCGCCCGAACCCAAACCTTGAGTTCAAGTTGAGCGGTTGTGGTTATGTTCGTGCCACCGAAATTGACAGGTGCAGACCAAGGATGGTCCCGGCCACGATCAAGATCGGCCAAGAACAACATCAAGTCCTTGAGCGGCAAAACCACGGGTTCATTCTTGAACGCGGGCAGTTCCAACAGGGAGAGAATGACCAACCCCAACATGTTTCCGGCCTTGTAGCGCTTAAGAAGCGGGTCGGTTTCGGTATCATAGACTGACTGCCGCTGCGCCATCTCCTCATATAGGCGATTGACCCAATCGGTTGGATCAGGCCAACCGACATTTGTTGGCTTGGGGCCGCTCACAGCGCCAACTCGCCCAGCGCTTTCACCGCTGCATCGCTTGCAAGGTGCCCGTAATGCCGTTCGATCATCTCGGCGCTTGTGCCAGAAATTTGGGCGATGGTCAGCAGCGGAAGGCCTGCGCTCACAAGGTCGGTAATTGTGCTGTGCCTGAGAGTATATGCCGTGGCCGCACGGGGCAGTCCAGTCGCAGAAACTGCCGCTGCTATGGGTAGTTTCCAACTATCCTTATCCCATGCCTTGCCATTCAAACGCATAAAGAGCGGAGCGCCGGGCAGCTTGTTTTCAGCTTGAGCGGTCAGCAACATTGCTGAATCTACCGGCAATTGTATGCGCCTGGGCTTGCCTGTCTTGTCCTTGCCAATGGTCAGTTCCGCTGTGCGCTTGTCAAAATCGCCGACGGTAAGCGCTGCCAGTGCACCGGGTCGCAATGGCAACAGGCAGAGCGCGCGAACAAATGGAGTTGCCTCGGGATTGGTTTTTTCCACAAGCTTCCGGCGCTGGCCCCGGTCAAGATAAAGAGTTCGCCGCCCGTTGGCATTCGGAATAGCCTTTAGCGGCTCCTGCCATGCTGCTTCGCTACTCGGTGCGCCGGGTGACAACACTTTGGCCAGTGCGGCCCTCAAAATTGCCATATCGCGATTGACCGTCGAAGGCGCGCGCTTCCGGTGGATGGCTTCGCCATTCTTGCGGCGACTCACCAGTGCGGGTTGTTCTTCCAGTCGCTCGCGCCATTCTTTGACATGGCGGCGGCGCAGCTTGGCCAGCTTCACTTTGCCAATCGGATCACCATAGACATAGCGCCGGAAGCGTTGCCCGGCTTCGGGACGGCTTTCTGCATATTCCCTGCAGGCATCCGCGACGGTTTCGATCTTGGCGCGGACTTCGCCGCCCGTCTCCACCAACTCCGCGTGCGCCTCGGCTTGCTGCTTGGCGGCTGCAAACATTTCATTGCCTGCAAATGTGCCAAAGTCGCCAAGCGATTTAACGCGATATTTTCCGGTATCCTCGTCATAGGCGCGGGCAATCCATGTCCCGGTGCCGCCACGCTTTGAGGGCCGGAAGCCAAGAAAGCACCCAGCGCGCAGTCTTTGCCAGTGCGGCTCCCGTTGCGCCTTGAGATTACCTCGGTTTCCAACCCTGCTCAGATCCAGTGCCATTATCATCACCCTGCTTCATATGGAATGAGTATGTAATACACTGGGGGACAGGTCCGGACAAGGCCGGATCATATCTGTCTGTTTTATATAGTAATTTCAATCCACGACCGTCCACGTATGAACGATCACCCTGCACTCCGAAGGCAGAGGTCACAGGTTCGAATCCTGTCGGGTGCACCAACAACTTACTGTAACTAATAACAAAAATTGATGTGCTCGCTAATGTCGAGACACGCATCGATGCTAGGGTAACACCGGGGTAGCACGCGGGCTGATTTTGGCGGGTTACCGCAAGACATCCATTTCGTAACGAAAAGCATTTGCACACGCTTACGGGCGGAAGCTTTCATTGCGCGGGATGGAGACTGCGAATGCGAGAAGGCGGATACCGAATGAAATAAGCTGCCGTTCGTGCTGGCGCGAACCTGAGTGCAGCGATTGATCGTCTGTCAGTTGTACGTAAGCGCGGCGCTTGCGCCTGTATATCCTACGAATTCGCCACTATGTTCCAACCTGCTATGAAAGGGAGAGGCGCAAGGCATGTGCAAAGAAGACGCTGACAACGGGGAGCAACAGCCTACACCAGGCATCGACTACATCGTCACGCGAGAGCAGTTAGACCTTTTGGACTTGAACCGAACGCTCGCTGAGGTCGCTAGCGTCGAATGTTTCGATGTCAATCGATGCGTGACAGACCTTGATGGAGAGCGCCCACAAGAACAGTTGGCTGCCATCAGGTTACTGTCTGGTTTGACCAGCTATCATTTCGTCCCTGACCATCCGACTGAACCATTCAAGCAAATGTTGACGATGGGTGATCGTCGCTCGCTTGTGCCAACGGACCTCCTTCAAGAGCAAATCGAGGTAATCGCGGAGTTCGCACCATCCGTTAGCCACCTGGGATTGCGCGCTCGACTATGTGACGTTTCTTGGTTCATGCAGCGAAGGCGCCGCGATATGGCAGAACTCGCAATTGCCGCATACTGCGAGCTTGTCGAGGCAGTACGTGCGGGTCAAGCAACCTTCTCTTTTAATAACAGTTCGGCTTGGGGCATCGGAGCAAAGAATGCCTTAATACGAGCGGCTCGGATTTCGCACGCGACACGTTGGGAATTACCGGTTTCTCAACGCCTGCGTGACCTATTGGCAGAGTTAGTAGCTAATGCGTACGACGACCGACGCCATGATGATTTTGGGCGCATCGCCGAAGTGGACCTAGACCACGAAATCACGCCGCCCACTGAAGTAGCTGCCATGGCTGAAGCTCTCGTTGACAGTGAGCAATTGACAGACAATCCCGATGCCCGACTCAGTTTGTGGCAACTCGCTGCACGCGGCTACCGTCGTGTCCGAGACGAGGAGAATGCGAACCGATGCATGGTTGCCTCCGCTGAATGCCACGTTCAGAAGGCCGACCTTGCGGGCTCACCAATGCTCGAAGCGGCATTTCTTCAAGATGCGATACAAGTCCTCCGCAACTTACAAAATACACGAGAACGCCGCGAGGAACTAACTGCACGACTCCGCGATGTCCAACTCGGAATCCGAGACGAGATGGGACAATTTTCGACTGAGATCAACTTGACCGAAATTGTTGAGCATTCGGTCGCAGTCGTTCGTGGGCATTCATGGCCTGTTGCCTTGTTGTCGCTAGTGCTTTGCGACCAGCCTCCAACTCCGGAAGAAATTAGGCAAACTGCGAATGATCACGCGCAGGAGTTTCCGTTGCAGGGCATTATGCCTATGCAGGTGCACGACTTTCAGGGTCGGGTTGTCTTCCGCGCTCCAGGAATGAGCGGCGATGTCGCTGCACAAGAAGAGCAACTTCGATACCTGATGGCTTTCCATCGCGGGCATTCACGAAAAGTGACTGTGGCCGGTGCGATCAATCCGATCAGACGAACGATAGCGTCTGAGTACCTGGTATCCGACGAAACAGTCCTGGAACTGCTGCGTGACAGCCCTTTCATTCCGAGGGGGCACGAGTACATCTTCGCGCGCGCAATTTGCCACTTTCTCGCAGGCGAAGACATCGAAGCGGTTTTACTTCTAACACCACAACTTGAAAATTCGCTGCGCCACATCCTTGCACTGAAGGGGCACGACACGACGAGTGCAAACGCAGATGGGATACAAACAGAAGCTTCGTTGTCTATTCTGCTGAACACTGATCGGCCTTGGCGTAACCTACTGGAGCAAATCATTCCAGCGCGATACATCCACGAGATCGACTTACTGTTCAATTTTTCAGGAGGGCCGTCCGTTCGCAACCAGGTAGCTCATGGCAAAGTCCCAGCAGCCGGATTTTGGGATCACGATTTTGTCTACGCCGCTTGGATCATTATCCATTTAGCAATCCTCCCAATGGCGCGTCGATGGGGCAACGTGGAGGAGATATTCGCCCGTGTTACCGGTCTTTACAGAGCTGCGGATGTTGACGAAGGGGCTGAGCAGTAGACGGCACTTTTCTGGCGTTTATGCCACCCGCAGCGCATGACTGCTCCGGGCCGAAATTTGCGCTGCAACCCAGTTCAGAAAAGGTCTGAAATGGGCGGAATGCCGTCATTCGCGGGATCTTCGATGAACGACCGAAATGGGTCCAGGAGCGGCCTGTCCGCTCTCAAAACCCAAACCGCGAGAGCTGCTTTCCCGTGGTTAGCGATGGTGTTGCTGAAAAGCGGTATCGCCTTTCAAGGCTGAGCCAAGACTTCACATCGAACATCTAACAGGTGTACTTTGCTCGGAAATATAGGGAGACGACCACATGTTGGCAAACACCGCGATCTGGCTACCGCAGCATTCCACCGACTTGGCAGATGCATTCGAACGTTTCCAGGCTTCGTTTCGGGGCCAATGCATTTATGCGCCCGGTGGGGTCGAAAACAGTTGGTTGAATGCCCTGCGAGACCGCGCTCTTCGTCATCGCGAGCAGCCCCTGCTCGATCTGACCGAGCAGTTGCTAACGCTATTCACGAATCCCACCGGTTCCGCCAATTTCAAGGAAAAAGCTGAGACTGCGTATAGAGAAGCCCTGCTGTATGCGTACCCAGTCAGTTGTGCCCTGATAAATGAATTTCACCTCCATAGCGGAACTACATCGGACTACACGCTCAACTGTTTTGATCTCGGACAGGTACGAGCAATCGAGGACGATGCACTAACAGATGCCTCTATGAAGGTTTTCGCGAAGGATATGTTGAGCAAGCTCAATGCTCAGACCAAGTCGCCGCGTCACGAAGTCTACCGTTCAGTTTTCGATGTCTACTCGGAGGCCCTTGTCTGCCGTCTGCTTCGTGAGCGCAGCGGAGGACGTTTGCAAATCAAGAAGATTGCCGAAACCACCCAGGCTGGTCCGGACTTTGAGTGCGAACTGGATGTGGAACACAATAGTCAAAAGCAAGTTCTTTCATTCTTTATCGAGGTTAAGGCGCTCGACATCGTTCATGCTCCGCAACGCCTTCCTGAGATACTCGACGAAGGCATGGACGTACAGATTGAGCTTGAACGTCAACTGATTAAAGGGCGGCGCGTAGCGATGGCTGAAGGGGTCTTTGCGCCTCATCGCGGCTATGGGAACGATCCAGATTATGATCATAGGTCAATCCGTGTAGCCATTGAGAACCTCACTGGGAAGGCTGCTGGAAACTTCAAGAACACTCAGTTCCGCCGTGGACCAACGTTTGCATTAGCAAACTTGCTTCGCCTGCCGTTGCCAGGGCAAGGAGCTGGGACAATGTCCCCCTTTTACTATGATCCAGCATTTGGCGGTGCGTGCCTGAGCGGTGCTCTATGGCACATGGCTTTTGGAGAAGTCGGCGCGCCCATTCATAGAGCACCAGATTTCGAGGGAGAAGGCACGGTCGACGGTACGCTTCAACGCGCCGGCATTTTGGTGGATCAGGCTCTTGGGCTCAAAACACCGGGCCTCATCGCTTTTCATTTCGATCAAGGAGCGTATCGCTTCGACGGTTTCTATGATGCCCGCTGGGGCTCGGATGAGTGGAATTGGAATGATCCACAGACCGAGGAGGTGATGCATGCGCTCTGCGGCGATTACAATGATCGAACGAATAGGCGCGCGCACGACTACGCGCGCTATCGTGACCGCAGCGCAAAGAACTGATCGGCGCTGACAACCAAACGCTTGACGTCCGCTTGCATCTCTTGGCAGTCAAAAGCTGACAGGCAGGCCGCCGCCCTCATTGCGAATCTTGAAGGCAGCTTTCAGGTAAGCCACAACGAGGTGTCAACGACCCAAATTGGGGCGCAAAGCTGTCGCTTGCCAGCAGCAGATTGTCCGGAATGGGCCGGAATCCACTAAACATCGTACTATTCCTTCATCCGCCCCGCAGCTAACATCTTCCGTCCAAGTTCCAGCGCCAGTTTGTCTTCAGCGTTTATAAATGCTGCTGCGCGGATGAGTTCGCGTTGACGGTCCACAGGAATATCTCCGTAGCTTCGCAGGGTCGTTTGAATGTCCTCGTGGCCAAGGTTCTGCGACCAGGCTTTCATCGTCTCATCGCCGATGCCAAGGTGCATACCAAATCGAGTAAGCGTTTTCCGGAATGAATGTGGATTGAAGTACGGAAGCCCTGCGGTCGCAAACGCTTGCTTGAAGATGGCGCGAACCGGTGCGCTGGTAGACCAGCACGTCTTTTGAAACCCTTCAGCAACAAAATTGCCATCTGGCCCTTTCACCATTTTCACCGGAGGAAACAGTGGGTCATTGGGACCAAACCCATATTCAACATTCAGGTCATGAACCCAATTAGCAACAATGGCTTTGATGTCGTCGCCAACCGGAAAAAAGAAGGTTGGGAAGGTTTTGCGGTTCTTTGTCCGCATTTCTCGAGCATCCTGAAAAACGGTTTCCTCATCGAAATCTATGTGTTTGATTTGCATTGAAGCCATGGCATCGGCACGCGGGCAGGCAAGAAAATTTAACGCGAACAGAGCTCGATTTCGGTTGTCGACACCTGAGACGGTCGGCATTGCGGCGAGTGTTTTGCGAATTTGTTCCACCGTCGGCACGCGCTGCTCCCGCCTTGCCTTTGCAATGGCAGTATCTTTGCGGGATAGGTTGAAAAAATCGGAGTCGCCGTATTGGAGCTTGGATTTGTAATTCGGTCGCCCTGCTAGCCAGAAGAAGAAAGCCTGCAGAGCTTTGAGCGTCGCATAGACTGTTGGCTTGCTCAATTTGTCGCCGGTTCGCATGTTCAATTGAGCCGCAAGATTTTTTTTTGAAACCAATTGCTTGCTCGCGATGGAATGTCTTGAAATCACGATTCGTCGTATAGACTTCAAATCGGGCGAGGGCCTTGGCAACGGCATCCACCGACTGGCTGTCAAGCTGCCGGGCTTCCTTCAGATACTCGAAGTATTCGTGCTTGATCCGTTCATTTGCTGCATTTGTCTTCATTGTTCATACCTTTCTGTTCGAAGTCACAATTACCGAAGGGCTCGGCTCTATCTCTTATTCGTCGTTGAGCCAGCGGGCATTCTGCCTGAAGTGGCTCTTCGAAGGCTGCGAGACGTACCGAGCCGACTCTTTGAGACATGACCCCGCAACAAACTGGACAAATCGCTGTTACCGTTCCCACCGCCCCATTTATTGGAGTGTATTCAAACAAACCCGGCGCTGGTTTCCTCTGCTGTCCGCAACTGAAACAGTAAATCTCGCCTGGTGTGCATGGGCGTTTTGCATTCGCCCGGCGCTCGGCATGGAAGGCGTTCAGCACTGCGCCGGAAACCATTATGGGTCGCCGTGTGTCTATCGGCTCAAGACCATTGTTCAACCAGTTGCGCACCGTGTTTTTATGACAGGAATAAAGTTCCGCAGTCTCAGGTACGGTGTAGCAATAGTAGGATTTGGCAAGCCTTGGATTGTAGAGTTTGGACATCTGAACACCCTATGCTTCGACCGATGTGGACCTGCGCGGAACGCCAAGCCGGGACTCAGCCCAATTGTCGAGATCATCAGGTGTGTAAAGCGGGAAGCGTCCGGCTTTGCGGTAGATCGGGCCTCCACCAATCACAGCCAATTTGGCGAGCCATTTGGTGGAGCAGGGAAGTCCCCACGCCTCTCGCACATATAGAGCGGCGGCAGAGCGGCGAAGGTAGCGAGAAGGCGATGTAGTCATCTGGGAATCTCCGGGTCTTGCAGTGGGTTTCCACTGCTTCCTGAGATTCCTTTTCAGCTACTTTTCACGCCCAAAAAAGTTGCCCAAAACTATGCCCGAAATGTTATTTTTGGGCGTTTTTCAAGACTCTGAATTGTGAGCCAATCTTGTTCGAGATTGATTTTGGCGTAAGCGGCGGGTGTCCTGGATGACACTTGGCCAGCCAATCGGAGAGAACGCTGGCCTGCTGTCGGATACTCGGTTCTAGACTTCCCTCCTCACCTAGGCGATCCAATTCGGCCACGACAAGGTGCATCGATGTGGGACGACCCGGCGCACCGGTTTTCGTAAGTTCGACAGATGTAAACGGCCAGGCGGTTTGCACGTCGCCCTTCTCGACCATCAACTGGACCCAAAAATCTTCTTTCCGACTGACGAGCGCATCATCGAATCCTTTCCGCCAACGCTCTTCGTTGATGTAGGGGTAAGATCGAAGATACATCGACTCACTCATCAAGAGGTCCAACGTCGCTTCAACGTGGGGATAGTCGACAACACACCCCGCAAAGCGGAAGCCGGGAATTTGCTCGCGCGCACCTGAACGCAGTCCCACCACCCTGACCTTTTCAGACGCGACGGCTCCCAGCAACTGATCGAATGCAGCACGCCATCGAGCCGCGTCTTTGGGATCGAAGTCTACTTCACCACCTTCCGTTGCGATCCACTGTGCAGCGCAATAGACAGGCATATAGCCATCACCCTCCGGGCGCATCAGTTCGGGAAGGCTTTGTCTTTCACGGGGAGGACCCCAAAGATGGCGCATGGCACCCGAAGGCAGAAGCGGGTCGGCATACTCCATGCCAATACCATCGCGGCCAACTTCATCGCTATGATCACTGTGTAGTGGCTTCATTGCCAGCCATTCAAGTGGAGGTATGGGAACGCGCCCGCCTCCGTTGCGTGCAATTCCCGTAGAAGGGAGCATCGATTCGCCAAGGGCCACCCACAACGCTTCTCTTGCCTCAGAGACCGACATAATCATCGGCCTGCTATCTCCCTCAATACTGTGGAAAGCGGACATGAACTCAAGGAGCGTCAAGGTCGGAAAAGCTCGCTGTTCCAGAAACCAGCCTTCGTGCACTTCTCCGTCTGTTCCAATGCGCCAGCGCCGCCAATGCCAATCCCAGCATTCCTCGCAATATTTGTTCCAAACCTCCCGCACCGCGTTATTTGACCGATATGCAATCCATGACACCGCCATAGGCAGTGTCCACTGTGGAATAGATTCGGGACGGAATTCATCAGGGTCTGGGCCGTGCGATAGGCTTCCAAGACCTAAGCGGATCGCCTCTGTGTCGGCCTCGTCCCCAGTGATCTTGCCGTACTTGGCGCGTTCAAATAGATCTTCCCTTTGTGCCTGCTGTTTTGTCGAAAACTGCAATGGTCGGTTGCCACTTGCCATAAGCGCTCTCATTATAAGGCTTTGCCGTTGCAATTGAGTCGTTAGCGCATAATCTGCAATAGAAGGTCGTTTTGCGAGTAGAAATCTGAGGAATTCACTGAAGCCTGCTGTCGATTGACGAAAAACGGTACGCGAAAAGCAAATAAACAAAATAATGTCGCTCTCCCTAGCAACGGCAACAGGCAAGAAACCGGTGTTCGACTGACATGAACCTGATCAAATCGAAAAAGCGCGTCGCCGATCACGGGGAGGTCTTCACACCGCCTTGGCTGGTCGACAAGATGCTCGATCTTGTCAAGGGCGAGACAGAGCGCATAGACTCTCGCTTTCTGGAGCCCGCCTGCGGGAGCGGGAATTTTCTCGTTTCTGTTTTGCGACGCAAGCTCGTCGCCGTGGAACTCAAATTCGGCAAATCCGAATTTGAGCGGCAACACTATGCCTTGCTGGGCTTGATGTGCTGCTATGGGATAGAGTTGCTGGCCGACAACATCGCCGAATGTCGTGCGAACATGCTGGAAGTGTTCACAGATTATTTGGGACTGGCTGAGGCAGACGAACTATATCAAGCCGCATATTTCGTGTTGTCGCTCAATCTCGTTCATGGCGATGCCATGACCATGTGCGACCAGAACGGTGCGCCGATCAGCGTGGTGGAATGGGGCTATCTTGGTAAAGGCAGGTTCCAGAGACGTAATTTTAGGCTGGACGTGCTGACCGGCATGGCGAGTTTGAGCGCAGAGGGCTCGTTGTTCGCTGGCCTCAGCAACCACGAAATTTTTAGGCCAATCAAATCCTATCCTCCAATGATGGTGCGCGATCTTGCGGGCGAAACCAGCGGCATCGCTTCGGGGGAAGTCGCATGAACGAACAGGCAGGATTTACGCTGCGGGGGCGCAACCCAGATGTTTTGAATTGCATCGCCAACCTCTCCAACGACGAGGTATTCACCCCGCCCGAGTTTGCCAACCGGATGCTTGATTCGTTGGCCGAAGCATGGGCGGAAAATAATGACGGTGCCGAAATCTGGGCGGACAGTTCGGTCAGTTTTTTGGACCCATTCACGAAGTCCGGCGTTTTCCTGCGGGAGATTGCCAAACGCCTGATCGCGGGGCTGGAGGCAGAAATTCCCGACCTTCAAACCCGCGTCGACCATGTGTTGACGCAGCAGGTTTTTGGCATAGGGATAACTCGGCTTACTAGTCTACTTGCCCGGCGCAGCCTCTATTGCTCCAAATATGCCAATGGCCCACATTCAGTCGCCAGAGGTTTTTCCAGCGATCAAGGCAATATCTGGTTTGAGCGGCTTGAACATACTTGGTTTAATGGGAAATGTCGGTTTTGCAGGGCTAGTCACGGAATGCTTAATCGTGGCGAGGAACTGGAAACTCACGCTTATGCTTTCATTCACACTGACGACATTATGGCTCTCATTGCCGAGCTTTTTGGAGGCGAAATGCAATTCGATGTAATTATTGGTAATCCGCCATATCAACTAAATGATGGCGGCCATGGTGTGAGTGCCTCGCCGATCTATCAGAAATTTGTAGAGCAGGCGAAGGCTCTAGAGCCGCGCTTCTTGTCTATGGTGGTGCCGTCAAGATGGTTTGGTGGTGGAAAAGGCTTGGCGGATTTTAGGGCATCAATGCTTGCCGACGATAGAATTCGAAAGTTGGTAGATTTTGAGAACGCAAGGGACGCATTTCCGGGCGTAGACCTTGCAGGAGGTGTTTGCTACTTCCTTTGGGACCGCGATAATGGCGGCCTGTGCGATGTGATAAACATTGCCGGTACCGCGCCACAGACATCCACCGAACGCCGCTTGGACGAATTCCCAACATTTGTGCGGCACAGTGCTGCCGTCCCGATCATTCGAAAGGTTCTATCAAATGCTCAAGGGCGAATGAGTGAACAAGTATCTAGCAGAAAGCCTTTTGGGCTTCCGACTACCGCTCGACCTGAACAGTCTGGGGAGTTGGTTCTTCGCTGGGAGAAAGGGGAGGGACCATTTCCGCGTGGTAAAGTTACTGTTGGCAAATCGATCATCGATAAATGGAAAGTGATTACGTCCTATGTCGCCTACGACCATGCAGGCAATCCAGGCAAGGACGGGCGGCGGAAAGTATTTTCTAAAATTAATGTGTTGCCGCCGCAAACTATCTGCACAGAAACATATCTAGTGGTTGGCGCTTACAAATCAGAGATTGAGGCAAAAAACCTAATAGAGTATATGAAGACTACTTTTTTCAGATTTCTTGTTTCCCAATTCATGTATTCACATCACTTGACGAAATCTGCTTACGAATTTGTTCCAATTTTGGATATGAAGTTGGAATGGAATGACGAAAAATTGGCCGAATATTTTAATTTGAACGAAGAAGAGGTTCGTTTCATATTGGAAAAAATTCGTCCATTTGCCAATTAGAAATTTTCAGCGAGTATGTCTATGTCCCGTTTTCCAACCCTAGATACCGATGGTTTTCTGCTTGAAGCAGAGGTGGCCCCAAAGGGACACGCAGAGTTTGAGGCTCGTTACTCAGCTGCAACGAAACGAATAGTGTCACCTGGGAGTCCTATTCATTACCAAAATCAGTCAAATAAATGGGGGGCTGAATTGAGAGTATACTTTAATAACGATGATGTTGCAGCGACTCTCAGAAAAGCGGGATTACATGTGGAGCATCCGCGTCTTGGCTACAAGTCGGGAGACTATAAATACCGAGCGAATGACAATGAACTTTGGTGGGAGCTTGTAGAGTCGCACGGTCTGCATTTGGGCCTTAACTGAAGAGATTTTGGGCTGGGGCGGAAGCGATCGAGTGAGTAATGAATAAGCCCACAATCGACGAAATTCTAGCACCCAAGCCAGAAGCGCGGCCTCGCATCTATGCCTATTCGATTGACGCTAGGACACATGAGGGCCTGCTTAAGATCGGGCAGACGACGCGCGAAGTGAAGCAGCGCATAGCCGAACAGGTAAAAACCGCTGCCATTCCTTACCGGATCGAACTCGATGAATCCGGCGCGCGGGATGATGGCAGCATTATCACCGACCACGCCGTTCGAACTGCCTTGGTCAAAAAAGGGTTCGCCAACCCGATGTTGGAATGGGTGCAGTGCACGGTTGCCGATACGAAAACCGTTCTAGCCGAGCTCCGTACTGGCCAGCAATTCACCGGCACGCATCACGAAAAATTCCCGCCCCGCAAGGAGCAGATTGAGGCTGTGGAACAGACCCATGCCTACTTCCATTCCCGATGGCAGCAGGATGCGAACGCCGTTCCGCGCTTCCTCTGGAACGCGAAAATGCGTTTCGGCAAAACCTTCACCAGCTATCAGCTTGCGAAGAAGCTTGAAGCGAAGCGAGTGCTGGTGGTGACATTTAAGCCCGCCGTGGAAGACGCATGGCGGACTGACCTCGAAAATCACGTCGATTTTGACGGTTGGCAATATCTGTCGCGCAGCTCCGGGCGTGACCCAAGCCAGATCGACGTTGACAAACCAGTGATCTATTTCGGCTCATTCCAAGATTTACTCGGGCGCGACAAGGCCGGAAACATCAAGGCCAGGAATGAATGGCTTCACGCGATCAACTGGGATTTGGTTGTCTTTGACGAATACCATTTCGGCGCATGGCGTGAGACGGCAAAGGAGCTTTTCGAGGGCGAAGATGCGACGGTCGCCAAGAAGGAGGTCAGCCTCGAGTATACCAGCGATTTGGAGGTGGTGAACGATGACCTAGGGGTGCTTTCGGAGAACGAGATTGAATTTTTGCCCATCACCACGCGCGCCTATCTCTATCTGTCTGGCACCCCTTTCAAGGCGCTAGCGACGGGAGAGTTTATTGAGGAACAGATTTTCAATTGGACCTATACAGACGAGCAGCGTGCAAAAGCGAATTATACCGCTACCAATCCGAGCCAGCGCAATCCTTATCGCGCTTTGCCGCAAATGCGCCTGCTAACTTATCAGATGCCCGATGAACTGACGGCGATTGCCAGCGCTGGGGAATTTGACGAGTTCGATTTGAATGAGTTTTTCGCTGCCACCGGCACAGGTGACGATGCCGCGTTCAAGCACAAGTCCGACGTGCAGAAATGGCTGGAAATCATTCGGGGGTCATATGCACCGCAAATGGTGGATAGCCTTAAAGCCGGAACGCGTCCTCCATTCCCTTATTCGGATGCGCGCCTGTTGCCCTATCTTCAACACTCGTTCTGGTTTCTGCCCAACGTCGCTGCCTGTCATGCCATGGCCAATCTGCTGGCGGAGCGGCACAACACCTTCTGGCATGGATACACCACCGTTCTGGCAGCGGGGGCAGGGGCGGGCATCGGGCTTGAGGCAGTGCCACCCGTTCGACGCGCCATTGGCAGCGGCTTCGATACGAAAACTATCACATTGTCCTGCGGAAAATTGACCACTGGCGTGACCGTGGCGCAATGGTCATCCATCCTCATGCTGCGTAATCTTAAGTCGCCGGAAACCTATTTTCAGGCCGCATTCCGGGTGCAGTCGCCTTGGGTGATCAAAAACCCCAATGGCGACAATCCGAATGAGGAGGAAATCCTCAAACCCATCTGCTTCGTATTCGATTTCGCGCCTACACGCGCGCTGCGGCAATTGTCGGAGTATGGCATCGGCTTATCACCAGGTGAAGCGAACCCGGAAAATGCAGTGCGAGAGCTAGTCTCATTCCTGCCGGTGCTGGCCTATGACGGCGCAAATATGACCCAAATCGACGCGGGCGGCATTCTCGATATTGCGATGGCAGGCACGTCAGCAACGCTGCTCGCGCGAAAATGGGAATCCGCGCTGCTGGTGAATGTGGACAACGACACGTTGCGGCGGGTGTTTGACAATCCAGAAGCGATGGCTGCAGTCGAGCGAATCGAAGGCTGGAGGGCGCTTGGCGACAATGTCATCGAAACCATCATCAACAAAAGTGACAAGGTGAAGGAACTCAAGAACAAAGCCAGGGATGGCGAACTGACTGCGAAAGAAAAGAAAGAGCTGACCGATGAGGAAAAGGAGTACAAATCCAAGCGCAAACTGGTCCAGGAAAAGCTGATCAAATTTGCTACGCGTATTCCTGCCTTCATGTATCTGACCGACTACCGTGAAAACACCCTTCAGGACGTCATTACCAAACTGGAGCCGGACCTTTTCCTAACCGTCACCGGCTTGACCGTGGCGGACTTTCATCTCCTGGTGCGCTTGAGGGTATTCAACACCGAACGGATGAACGAGGCCGTCTTCGCTTTCCGCCGCTATGAGGATGCTTCGCTGCGATACACCGGCATCGAAAGTCATGAGGGACTGACGCATTACGGGTTGTACGACACCGTGGTGGCGAAGAAATAATTCAGGCCGGTCTTGACAAAAGAGCGCATCGACTGAGAAAGACGATGAAGCAACCTGCTTGCGCTTGGCAATGCTTGAGCGCACTGCGGAAATTACGCTCCCCTCAGTAGAGGGGGCTGCCCAAAGGGCGTTACCATTTATGCGATTGAGCCAACCCAATTGTTCGGCACGCGTAACTCTCAAGTGATTGAATTGCTTATCAGGCGAAGCAGCGCGCCGGAAATCAGCTTTTGAGCGGCACGACGACGGCGCTCCGACTTTGAGTAAGAGCTGCTTTGATGGACTCTGATATTCCGTCGGCGGCTTGTCTTACCGGGTCGTCCGCAAGGTGCGCATAGCGAGAGGTCGTTTTCACATCAGTATGGCCGAGGATTGCGCCGATAACTGGCAAGGCGTCTCCCCGCGCCAAGCCCATGGATGCGTAACTATGGCGCAAATCATGCAAGCGCAGCTTTGGGAACCCCGCGCGTGTTTTCACCTTTGCCCAAACACGTTCAACCCCCTGAAATTGCTTCTCTCCTGTGCTCGCAGGGAAGATATAGGGGCTGTTGTTTATTGCAGATTGTGCGGCAAAAACCTCACGGGCAGGCGCGCCTATGGGGATAACCTTTGCGCCGGTCTTTGAATCGCCCAATCGGAGATAACCGCGTTCGAGGTCCAGTTCTGACCACTTGAGAGAGGCGATCTCGTTTTTGCGGGCACCAGTGAAGGCGAGAAGGCGAATAATGGCGATGGCACTGGGATTAGCACCTTCTGTCTCCATTTCTGCCAGTGCCATGCCAAGCTTCGCAAGGTCGGCAGGCGAGAGGAATGTTTCACCCTTCTTGTCCGGGTAGCGCTTTACACCGCGCACTGGATTATCCGCGCGAAGTTGGCGTGAAACAGCAAATGTCATGATACCACCGAGCAGGCCGACGGTTCGAGTCGCTGTTCCCTTTCCGCCTTCAACAATGGCGCGTCCACGCGCCTTTGTCCTTTCATCAGTTGCCGTTTTACCATTGGCAACATCGCGCATGAATTTCTCAATGTCTGTTCGTGTGATCTCGCCAATGCGCTTCTTACCCAACAATGGCTTGATGTGGCGTTCAATGCGCCCCTTGTCGGTCGCTATGGTACTCGGCTTCTTCGTGTCGCAACCTTCTGCCAGATAGAGGTCACAGACCTTACTGAATGTCATCTCCGCCCGCGCTTTTGCTTTTTCAGACGCATGGTCAAATCCGAGTTCTGATTGGCGGATGATCCGTTGGGCTTCATTTCGTGCAAAGCTGGCTTCAATCTTTCCAACTGCACCAATTGTAACCTTACGCAAAGGCGTGTTGCGACCTCCGGTTCTGTAGACCGCAATAAAAGATCGTGAACCGCTTGGCCGCACGCGCACGCCGAAGCCGGTCAGTTCGCCGTCCCAATGTACATATTCCTTGTCCGTGACCTTCAGCGCATCCACGGTGCGTTTGGTGATCCGTCCTGCCGCCATTGTGCCTATTCCTTGTTTCGCGAAATTTCTTTGGGTAACACCTGGGTAACACCCTTTTGGTCACTCGCAGAAATCGTCAGAAACTGAATATGCCATTATTTTATTGATTTACAAGATGTTTTGGAGGTTTTATGAAACTGCAGAAACACCCATAGGCGCTGCACCATTGCCCTCCGAAGGCAGAGGTCACAGGTTCGAATCCTGTCGGGTGCGCCAAAAACTGCAGAAAAATCAATCGGTTATTGAGACGGACTTTGTGACCAGTCCGTGCTCACGATTTTCTGGCACAGATTTGGCACACCCGGCACAGCACGGGAGTGTTTCCAGATGGCCAATATCCGCGAGAAAGGTCCTTACCAGTGGGCGGTGCAAATCCGCCGCAAAGGCTGGCCGACTCAGAGCGCGACCTTCCGCACGAAGAAGGACGCGCAGGCCTGGACGCGCAAGATCGAAGCCGGCATGGATCGCGGCCAGTTCGTCGATCAGGCGGACGCGCGAGCGGTCACGCTCGGCGATCTTATTCGCATCTACAAGAACGAGGTTACAGCGCATCGACCGAGTGCGGATTCGCGGATCGCGGAGAACGCGCGCCTTGATCGGTTCGCGCGTGACGAGCCGGCGCTGTGCGCCTATGCCGCCGCCTATCTCACGCCGGAGCATTTTGAAGACTATCGCGACCGGCGGCTATCCCAGACGGTAGGACGGACCGGCAAGCGGATTAAACCGGGCACGGTCCGGCGCGAGCTGACCTTGCTCAAGCGCGTTATCGATTACCGCAAGCGCAGGCTCGGGCTGCTCATCAATCCCGTCAACACCGAGGATGTGAAGCGTCCTGCTGTGCGTGATGAGCGCGATGTGCGGCTGAGTGATGAAGAGAAAACGCGCTTGCTCGCCGCTTGCGACCAGGCACGCAATCCTTGGCTGCGGCCTTTCGTCGAGCTGGGATTTGAGACCGGGGCGCGGCGCGGCAGCTTGCTGAAACTGCACTGGGCAGATGTCGATCTCGCGGGCCGCACGGCGCTGCTGCGCGGTGTAAAGAACAGCCGCAATCCGGAGGTCGTCATCGATCATCCGATCGGCCTGTCACCGCGGGCCGTGGAAGTCCTGAAAGCGTTGCCGCGCGAGGATCAGAGTGATGGCCGGGTGTTCCCGGTCAGCGCCAATGCGCTGCGGCTTGCCTTCAACCGGGCGCGGGAGAAAGCCGGTGTGCCGCATTTTCGGTTCCACGACACGCGGCACGAGCGGACCTCCAGCCTGTTCGAAGCCGGCTGGTCGATGATCGAGGTGATGGCGCAGACCGGGCACAAGGACCCGAAGTCGGTCAAGCGCTACGCCAACCTGACACCCCGGCATCTGGCCGACAGGCTCGCGAGCCTTGATCGGATTTAGCGGCGGTCAGGACTTGCGGTCAGGAAGGGCGATCGAATGCGGCATCGCGCAGCATCTTTTGCGCGATGTTCGGCCGGCCGCGGCCGCGCTTTGCAGGTGGGGACGTTGGTGTCGGCAGCGGCGCCGCTTCCCGGTGGCGGTCAACGAACTCTTCGAGGTCTTTGAATGCGAACAGGGTACGCCGTCCGATCCTGGTGACAGCCGGACCACGGCCTTTGTAGACGAGGTCCCGCAGCGCCGCGCGCGAAAGCGACAAAGCGCTGGCGGCCTCATCATAATCGAGCAACAATTTAAGCGGTGCGGTCATCGCGCATGTCAGCCTGAAGGAAAGGGTCTTCAGGCTAGATAGCCACTGCCGGAGGTTGTTTCCTGCGCACAGACTGGTCACGCATCGCGCCGCGAAAATGGGCGCTATTTGTCTGTGGCCGCCGTTTCCCGGCCTTTTTACTTTTGACATAACACAATCTTATGTAGTATTCTGAATGTATAGTTTAGTTATATTTACGAGTATTATATGGGCGATGACAAAGCATCGTACCGGTCACGAGGGCTGGTTATTGATTACAGCATGCTGGGCACGATCAACATCGATGAGCTGGCTCATGCCATTGTCGAGGATATCAAAGCGCTAAAGGACGACTGCAATATCCATTTTGTGAGAGCGCCGCGCCTGCGGTTTCTGCCGACAGATGAGTTCGGCGACGAAGTCGTCGTCCGCATGCCGGCAAAAGGGCCGGTGAGCTACCTGCGCACTCTGCATCATCGCCCGGCCTGCAAGGATTATGAGCTATGAGCCGGCGCGGAAATTCCAGGCCTTCGGAATTGTTCGGCAAGGCGGCTATGGAGATCGCCCTGACCGGCCGTTACGTCACGAAGGCCGAGGCCCTTGAACTCTTGCGCGGTATGAATGTCGTTTGGTCGCAGCGTCAAATCGACTGGACCGCCGAACCCGATGCCACCGGTCAGCGCAAGTGGCCCTGGTTCCTGGACGTCAAAGGCGTCCTGCGCATCGACGAAGGATTTATCCGCGCGCAATTCGCGCAAAGACAAATAAAAGCATTGCAGGAGTGGAATCCGTAAATCTATAAATAATAATGTCATTTATACAAACAATAGAGAAGAAAACGGGTCGCCGTTATAAAGTCCATTATATAGAGCCGCTCACTGGCAAGCGCCGTTCTAAAGTCTTTACGCGCGCCAAAGATGCGCATCATTTCAAAGACAACGTCGCAAAATCGGATTATCTGCACAGCCGCGACAGTGTGAGCGTCGCGGACGCCGCCGACAAATGGCTCACTGTCTGCGAGACGATCGGCCGCAAAGGCCATGAACCAGTCGAAAACGCTACGTTGCGTCCTTACAAGCTCCATGCCCGCTACATCAAAGACATGATCGGCGGGCGCCATCTGACAGACCTCACGCCGCAAGTCTGCGAGCAGTTCGCTGCCGATCTGCTCGACAAGTTCAGCCGTGCCTATGCCCGCAAGATTCTGACCTCATTCAAGGGCATTCTGTCGGAGGCGCGGACGCAAGGCTGGCTGATGAGCGATCCAGCGGAAAATGTCCGCATCATGCTGTCTGAGCGCGACCGCCCGAAACACGAAACGTGGCTGAAGATCGCCGACGTGCGCCGGCTCCTGCAGAAGGCAGACGAGAGAGCAGCGAGCACCAACAAGCAGATCGCCAAGCGGTGGCAGCGCTATCGCGCCTTCGTTTACGTCATGACGTTTGCCGGCATGCGGCCCGGTGAGGTCCTCGGTTTGCCGTGGCGCAATGTGCTGTTTGACGAGTCCGCAATCAAGGTCGACCAGGACATGGATGATGATGGCAAGATCGGCCGCCCGAAATCGCGCAGCGGATATCGTACAATCCCGGTCGGCACGCAGGTCATGGACATCTTGCGCGCCTGGAAGAGGGAGTGCCCGAAGAGCAAACTCGATCTGGTTTTCCCGAACTGGCAGGGTAATCCGGAAAAGCTGCAGAATGTTTATCGCCGCTGCTGGTACACGTTGCAGAAAGAGACAGGCCTGGTCGATGAGAAGGCAAAGCCCGCTATCCGCTGAAGGACCTGCGGCATGTGCGCGCCAGCCTGGAGATCGACAACGGGGCCAACCCGAAAGAGATCACCACCCTGATGGGCCACTCATCGGTCAAGATCACCTACGACGTCTACGGACATCTGTTCAGCGACCACACCGACCGCCGCGCGCAACGCGCCGTTGAAGTCGAAAGTCAGCTCCTGTCACCGTGAACTTGTGCCCAAATTGTGCCCGACAAAAAATATTTCTTTCTAAATCAATAAGTTACAAGGTTCACCCGTTAGATTGAAAATCCTTGTGTCGGTGGTTCAAATCCGCCCCGAGGCACCATTTAAAATCAATAGCTTAGCCTTCTAGCAGGTCAGTTTTCCACCATTCTATCCCCAGTTTTGTCCCCCGCTGTAGCCCGCGGAAACTCAGGGCTTCACAGTCGGGCACAAATGAACATGTGCCCAATTTGTGCCCGGCTACGGTTAATTCGATTTCCAATTCGAATTCTAGTCTCGCCCGTCCGGCCACGCCGTAGCGGCAATTTTGAACTGGTCGGCGGATCGCTTTTCAGTGGCGTTCTCATCCCAACGCACATGCTCACACAGCTGTTTGTTGAGGAACTGAACGCTGTGATCGCGTAATGCCTCGCGCTTTCCGTTCTCGTCCTACTTTACAATCTTGTCGATGAATCCAAGCGTATTCGCATTTTCCAGCAGAGTTCTGACCTTCGCCCGGTCGAATCCTCCTGCGACTTCGGCGTCGATTTCAAGCTTGAGCGAAACCTCGCACCCCGCCAAGGTGGTCAATTGTTCGACGATAGCCTCAACAATCTGATGCATGTCGCGCGCTGGCCTTTCGGCTGAAATCATCACCGTGCCAATGAATCTGGTCGGACGTTTCTCTGCCTCCGGCGTTGGCGCGCTGGTGCCATCTGTTTCGCCTGTGCCCTCTTTTCCGCCGGCGGAGCCGCCTCCGCCCGCTTCCGTGCCCGCGCCACCCGTATCCGCCGGTACCGGGGCGGGACGATGTTGCTCAGCGACTTCCGGCTTGATGATGACGCTATCCTGGTCAATCACGATGTGCGGGTTCGGCGCCTTTTCGATAAGAAGTCCGAGATACTTTTGCGTCGCTTCGTCCCAGCGCTCTGCATAGGCGAACGGTCCGGGGATCATGCCTGAAACCGCAGCCTGGACGGCCTTTACCAGCACTGCTTGGCTCTTGACCCGCGGCAGATAGGTGTAGCGATTCAGATATTCCCACAGGTCTTTGAGGAGCAGGTGAGGCTTGCCATTCCAGATGTATTTTTGAAGATCGCGATCTAGCCGTGTCGGTCCCAGCTCCGGCAGCAACCCTTCGTCACTGACAAGTTTCTTGCTGGCACGGGACAACAGCCCATCTTGCGCCGGAATCTTCCCTGAAGCCCATTCAATCTCTGACTGAGCTGTCTCTTGGTGCGGATAGATCAGATAACACCAGCATTCGCGCAGGCGCGTTTTCATGGTGTCGTTGGCTTCCGAGAGCTTCGCTTCCGCCAGCGCTATATCGCTCTTTTTGAGATCGAGCCTTTTGTCGTCTCTAACAATGGACGTCCACGCGATCGATGATCGCACGGCATCCTTCAAGCTATCGAGCTGGCGCGATTCAGCAGCCAGGAAGACCAGCGTGTTGCGGTAGACGCGGGGCGTCGAGCCGCGCTGCATCAAAATATCCTTGGCTTCCGCCATCGCTTCGGAGCCATCGCGGCCCGAGTGCGGATAGGCTACGCCTAGTACGACCGCGCGAACGCCGCCGAGTTCATCGGGAACATCGGCAGATGATGACGGTGCGACCTGAACTGCATCGAAATGACCCCGATCGCCAATGCTGTTGATGTATTTGTTGAGCTCCTGATCGATAGTCATGAGAACAAGCGCTTCTTCGAGCTGTCCGCCACGATCGGCAGCCAGCCTGTTGAGACTCGCCGCCATCGAGTACCAGTAGCGGCCAAGATCGCTGTGCATGAACTTGGCCTGGTTCGTCAGGCGACGGAGCGCATCGCCGAAAATCGCCGGTCGCTCGCCGGGCTGCACAACGCCAAGGTTGATCTGCTTGTCGTCGAGGCCTTTGTTCTCTTCCTGATAGGTGGGCGCGGAGCCCATGAACACCGCGCGTGCGACGCGGCGCGTCGCCGAGTAGCGGTTCAGGTTGGGCGCGGACTGATCGATTTTATATGGCGTCGAATTCGCGCCGTCGACATCGGCTGCGATGATCGATTGCCAGTTCACGTCGAGATAATGCAGCAGCTCCGGCTCGACGCGTTGAGAACTGATCGCCACGCTGCCGGGCATGATCATCACCGACGGGTCATTGCTCATCCACAGCTCATGAATGACCTGCGCCATCAGACGCAGAACGCCGCGCGTTCTCTGGAATTTTTCGAGCGATCCCCAACTCGTGTAGAGCTGGTCGAACAGCTCAGGATGGATCGGGTAGGCCTTTTCAAGCTTTCGGCGATAGTCCTCGTCGGCGCATCCCTGCGGGAAATCATTGCTGTTTTCCCGGTAGAGCTTCACGAATTGCTTGAGCGTGTTGTCCTTGTGATGATGCCTGTCGCCGGGGATTTCCTTGAAAAGACGCCGCCGGACAATCTCATAGCTTTCTTCCTGCGACGCAGGGCGCCAGGAAGACTCGACGCGGGAAAATGTCTGCTTGAGGCGCGCCAGAGCCTCCTGACCACCTTCACCACCGACCTCAATTTGAGACGCTGGTAGCGACGCGACAAGTAACGTGCCGGGGCTCGATTTAACGGCCTCGGTCAGTGATTGGACAAAGGAAAGGTTCGCATCGAATGAGCCGGAAGGCAGGCCTTCCACTTTGTAGATTTGGCGTAAGTAGGCGACCCATTCATCGATCAGGATCAAACAGGGCGCGCATTTCTTGAATATCGCCTCCAGCAGGTTCGATCCCGGCGCGATGCCGTTCGCATCATTCTCGGCAATCATGTCGAAGGCGTCCGCACCGCCAAGTTGCCAAGCTAGTTCGCCCCACGTCGTACGGATTTTTCGCCCGTCATCGACGCTCAACACATCCTGGGGACCGCGCGACGTTCCTACGAGCACGGCCCGGCTGATCTTTTCCGGGACTTTCACTTCATGCTTTGAAAGCAGCTGGTCAAGGCCCGGCAGGTCCTGGGCGGCAGTGCCGCCGACCATGTGATAGAGCGCGAGCATCGAGTGGGTTTTGCCACCGCCGAAATTAGTTTGGAGTTCGACGACCGGATCACCACCGGCTTTGGATAACCGTTTGGCCGCGCCAATTAGCAAAGTGCTGAGACCGTCTGTGAGATAGGTCCTGCTGTAGAACTCTTTCGGATTACTATATTCCGAGGGCGCACTGCCGGCATAAACCTTGCCGAGGTCTGCCGCGAATTCAGCTTGCTGGAATTCCCCGGTGGCAACGTCCTGATGCGGCTCGACGACCTCACGCCAGGGCAGCAGGCCGGCGACCGTCTCAACTGAAATACTGAGTCGCTGCGTCTTGCGCCGCTCCTCATTGCGCTGAAGTTCCGTGTATTTCGTGCGCAAAATCGTATCGCGCATCTTGCCGATTTCGGCGGCTGTCTCACCGGCGCTGATCGATTCCATCAACCGGCGCATCGTATCGAGCGCCCGCTCAGCATCGTCGTAGGTGAAGGTCTCGTTGTGCGATAGCTTGTTGCGCACATCGAGAAGCTCGGACACGTAGGAACGCTCGGGATGGCCAAGCACCATCGCAAAAGCGTCCTTCCAGAACGCCATCATGGTCTTGAGGAGGCCCTGCTGATCCCAGGAGACCGCGCCGCCACTGGCCTTGAGGCCGGAAACACGTTCGACCACCTCAACCTGCCAATGGCCCTTGATCGCGCTCTCAAGTCGCTTTTCAACAAACGGGATTAGGGCATCGGGCAGAAGCTCCATACCGTCAAAAACATACTGTCGTGTACTCTTGGCCATGCTACGCGCCCCCTTAGAAATTCATTGTGGTCTGGCGTGCACCGCCAATATCGATGTCGTGAATAGATGCCGCCTGGCGGGTCAGCTCGGTCCATACCGCGATCAGCGCGTTGTAGGACGTGGCTTCTTTTGCGTCCTTCCGCTTGTTCGAGCAGACGTCGTAGAGGCAATAGGCAAGGTCTTTCACGGCGTCGGCCTTGTCCGGGCCGATCTTCTTCAGCAGGATGGCGGCTTCGTGCTCTCCCTCGGTTTCGAGCTTTCTGATGAGATACTGGCAGCACTCCCAGACTGTCAGGTGCGCATCCGTAGCCGGGTCCCAGTCATCGACCAGCTCATCTCGTCTGAGAATGCGCACCCTGCCGGCTGCGCTCTCGACGATGCCGGCATGCTTGACGCTTTCGACGGCAATTCCGCGCGCTCGCGCCAGATTGTCGGCTGCGCCGTATTCGCCTTTGTCCATACCATGCTGCTCGAACCAGGTGATGGCGAAGCGGGTATCCGCGTCAAACTCGCCCTGCACATCGCTGAGGAATTCATCGAGCTCACGATTGACGAGCTGTAGCGCCGCTTTGACAGTCATTGGGCTGTCATCGGCTTCGAGCACGGCCTTGTAGCGCGAGAAGACGCCCATGCCAGGGCCGATGGCCGACTGCGGCATATCGGCTGGCGCGATGTTAGCGGCCTGAAGTTCGGCGATCGCGGGCGGAAGCTCACGTTTTAAGGCGCGGATGAACTCGGCTCGGGTGATGATCTCGGCTGTAGCTTCCTTCTTGCGACAGACGAGGACGACCGAGTTGGCGAGAGCATTTGCTCCTATCCCCCGGATCCTATTCGCAAGCTCGGTGCGAACTGGCCAAGTACCAACGACGGAGAAGCCAGCCTCGAAAACGGCTTGAAGAAACGTTGCCCAACCAGTCGAACTTACGCCTTCATCGACCATTTCACTTTGCTTGAAGGCGTAATAGATGGTTGCTGGAAAATCCGCAGAGACCTGACCAGCTACGTTAGTGATGGCCCTACGCATGCCAGAAAGGAAAAAATCTTCTGCCTTGTCCCGACCGCCATGTCGGTACGGCGCCGCAATCAACTCATCGCTCTTGGGCGCAGAAAGCGTGGAGAACAAGTCGGGATACACATCGTGCAGGTTCTTCCTAAGCCACGCCAAGAAGAAGTCCGACAGATCGGAATAGCCGACATTGTCATAGTAGGGCGGGTCAGTTGATAGGACCGCTCCTGCGGGCAACTGGGTCGTTTGTGCGTCATGCTGACGAACCGAGCCCACGCTGCCTGACCCCAGCGTACTCAGGGCCCTCATCATGTTCGATAGCGTGACACCAAAGTCACCAGCTGAATTAGAGAATAGGTTCGGCTCCGCAAAGTCCCATACGATTGGGATGGCTTGTCGAGTAAATAAATGAATCACTTGGACCATTGACGGCTTCCAAGAAACGAGTGAATTTTGGATGTCACTCAGCTTGCTTATCGCCAAAGCCAAATATACGCATACCGCGTCAGAGTACTCTCTCGGCGCATCAATCTTTGCTTCTTCTGCGTCTGAGCGAGCACGTTCTCGTGCTTCAGCAATTAAGTTCGAGTAGGTGTTCAGGGCTACCAGCTGACGCTTTGTAAATAAATTCCCGAATGTTGCCATTCCAAAATCGGGCGGGGTGAAGGCCCGTCGATCAGGCGAAATTCTCTGATCCGGCATCCACTCAGGCGTACAGGACTCTGCTATATCCTGATGCTCTGAATTAGGCGCAATGAATACGCGACCACCCTTCCGCTGAACGACTATTGCAATCAGCTTCTGCCCTAATTGGCCTGCCGATGCCTTAGCTCGAATGTACTCGGTTGTGATAGCACTATCAGAAATCAAACAGCGAAAATTTGACCCAACCCCTGCCTTCGTGCCGGTCTTGGCGGCCTCCCATTCGGCAGAAGTACCACTGGTTTTCACGCAAAAAGTAATCGATCTCGCCGTCCTATCGACATTCGTTTCAATACGAGCCTCAGAACCTTTCTTTGTGCTCAACATGCAGCTTGTAATTAGCGGGACATGCACATCTGCAAAAGCGGGATCTGGACTTGGAACGGTCCGCGCCCAGATCCATGCAACAACAGTTCCTTTGCCACCTCCGTATTCCTTCGGCATTTCTACCTGCGGGTAAAGGTGCCCAATGCGTTCCTTCGCATTTTCGCGCATCCAGTCGCCGTAGTATTTCACATCCTCTGCTAGCCCTTCGGCATTTCGGTAAAATGACCGCTCCTTGATGCCGGGGTGGATGGGCGGCATGTCCTTGAACTTCGGTGGAAGCTCGATCATCGCCTTGCCGATCATGACAGCGACCGGGTTAAGGTCGGAACCGTAAGCAGGTAGGCCGAGACGCTGGGCTTCGAGCGGGATTGAGCCGCCGCCGGAAAAGGGATCGTAGACCGGCGGAAGTTCGCCGTTGCAGCTGCGGCGGATTTCGGCGCGTGCGCGTTCGAGCACTTCTTCGTTCGTGGAATTCTCCCAGAGTACCAGATCTTCTATGATCTTGAAGAGACGCTTACGCTCCAAATCGACGATCACCTCTTCGAGCGTAACCGGCTTTTCATCGGCTGGAATTGACTTGCCATCAGCT
>TARA_R110002096_G_scaffold3981_2_pt1 | contig 33747 bp, 33 predicted proteins | sample TARA_R110002096 | Tara Oceans TARA_R110002096 (sample SAMEA4397295) | marine metagenome | biome: Polar Biome; feature: [DCM] deep chlorophyll maximum layer (ENVO:01000326); material: water (ENVO:00002006), including particulate matter (ENVO:01000060) such as... | depth 35 m
GCCACGCCGCCGCTGCCGATGAAACTATCACGGGACCGGATCAAATGGCACGCATCCACCAGTCCGGCCTTGAGAAAAGCGCGGGCAACCCGCGCCCCGCCTTCAATCATGACAGTCTGAATGCCCTGCTGCGCCAGAGCTTGCAGCACCTGCTCGCAGGATTGACCCTGGAAAATGCGCGTTTCGGCAATTGACTGATCCTGCAATATTCTGGCGGTTGCAGGCAGACGATTGCCGGAATCCAGCACGACGCGCACTGGCGAGCGGTCGGCAAGACCGGGCAAGCGGCAGGTCAGAGAGGGATTGTCGCTGATAATCGTGCCAACACCGACGAGGATGGCATCATTGGCTGCACGAAGGGTATGAACATAATTCCAGCTTTCCGGCCCGGTGATAGCAACCTGTCCGGTATCAGGCAACCCGATCATGCCATCTGACGAGACCGCCAGTTTCAACACCACATGGGGGCCCTGGCCCAGCCTTGCCGCAATGTGGCCGGCATGAAAGCGGCGCGCTTCGGGTTCCAGTACAGGGGTCACGACTGTCACACCGGCGGCGGTGAGCCGGGCAAATCCGGCACCCGCAACACGCGGATCGGGATCTGCCATGCAGGCCACGACCCGGGCAATTCCGCTGCTCAAAATGGCGTCCGTACACGGTGGCGTCATGCCATGATGACTGCACGGCTCCAGGGTTACGTAAAGCGTTGCTCCTGCTGCTTCTGCCCCGGCCTGCAACAAGGCCTGCGCCTCGGCATGAGGGCGGCCTCCGGGGCCAGTCACACCTCGACCGACCACGCGAAACGCATCGCCGGTTTTGCGCACCACGATAGCGGCAACGCAAGGGTTTGGACTGGTCAGGCCTTCATGCCGCCTGCCAAAGCGCAGTGCAGCGGCGGCAAAGCGCAGATCGAGACTGGAAACCGGGCTTGTCATGTTCGTCGATCACGCAGACAGGACGTGGTATCAGCTGTCTCTGTCATCATCTCCGCTGTCCTGGGCATCTTCCTCCATGTCACCCAGAAAACTGGAGAAGTCTTTTGCTTCACGGAAGTTTTGATAGACCGATGCAAAGCGCACATAGGCTACATCATCGAGATGCTTGAGCGCTTTCAAGACCATGGTGCCGATTTCATCGGCGTTGATTTCCGGCTCGCCGCGGCTTTCAAGACGCCGCACAATGCCCGACACCAGACGCTCGATGCGTTCCGGCTCGACATCGCGTTTGCGCGTTGCCACCTGAACTGATCGCACCAGCTTGTCACGGTCGAACGGTGCGCGCCGGCCGCTCTTTTTCAGCACAGTCAGTTCGCGCAGCTGAATGCGTTCAAATGTAGTGAAACGCCCGCCGCAATCGACACAGATGCGGCGCCGGCGGATCGTGGTATTGTCTTCGGTGGGCCTGGAATCCTTGACCTGTGTATTGTCAGCTCCGCAATAGGGACAACGCATGACTGGCTAACCCTGGTAAATCGGGAAGCGGTCTGTCAGCGCCAGAACCTTGGTCTTCACGCCGGCTTCGATGTCTGCATTGCCATCCTCGCCATTTGAGGCGATTCCATCCAGAACCTCGACAATCAGTTTTCCGACATCACGGAATTCGGCAACTCCGAAACCGCGGCTTGTGGCCGCTGCGGTGCCCAACCGGATGCCGGATGTAATGGTCGGCTTTTCAGGATCATTGGGGACACCATTCTTGTTGCAAGTAATGTTGGCCCGCTCCAGCGCCGCTTCCGCAACCTTGCCGGTAACATTTTTCGGCCGCAGATCAACAAGCATCAGATGATTGTCAGTTCCACCGGATACGATAGCCAGACCTTCTTCCGTCAGACTGGCTGCCAGGACTTTTGCGTTATCGGCCACGGCGCGGATGTAACTCTTGAAGTCATCGCTCAGAGCTTCACCGAAGGCCACCGCCTTACCGGCAATGACATGCATCAGCGGACCGCCCTGCAATCCGGGAAACACTGCAGAATTGATTTTTTTCGCGATGGCTTCGTCATTGGTCAGAACCAGACCGCCGCGCGGTCCGCGCAACGTCTTGTGCGTGGTTGAGGTGACGACATGGGCATGAGGAAACGGGCTTGGATGCAAGCCGCCCGCCACCAGCCCGGCAATGTGGGCCATATCGACCATCAGATAGGCACCGACCTCATCGGCAATTTCGCGAAATTCGGCGAAATCGATAATCCGCGAATAGGCCGATCCGCCGGCGATAATCATTTTTGGCTGATGCTGGAGGGTCAATTCGCGGATCTGGGCAAAATCCATCAAATGGCTGTCGGCCTCGACACCATATTGAACGGCATTGAACCATTTGCCGGACAAATTGGGCCGCGCACCATGAGTCAGATGCCCACCCGCATCCAGGCTCATGCCGAGAATCGTGTCGCCCGGCTGCAACAGCGCCAAAAAAGCCGCCTGATTGGCCTGGCTGCCGGAATTCGGCTGAACATTGGCGTATCCGCAACCGAAAAGTTGTTTAACCCGGTCTATGGCCAGAGTTTCCGCAATGTCGACAAACTCGCACCCGCCATAATAGCGTCGTCCGGGATAGCCTTCCGCATATTTGTTGGTAAGCACCGATCCCTGAGCTTCCAGAACTGCGCGGGAAACAATGTTTTCCGAAGCAATTAGTTCGATCTCATGCTGCTGCCGCCCCAGTTCGCGGGCGATAACATCGGCAATTGCCGGATCTGCCTGCGACAAATCTTTTGTAAAGAAACCGGAGAAAAGATCGGATTGTGCGGGATCTGAACTTACGGACATGGGCTTGACCTTTTTCATGGGTTGAGCGTGGCGTGGTTTGCGTCTGTGGGAACCAAACCGGTTTTCGGACGATTACCCTTTGGGATGCGGGCGCGGACATTGGTCCATTGCTGCTGGATTTCAGCCAGATAACACAAGCCAAACCACAGTCCAAGCAGGGATGACCGGACAGACAATTTATTATTTCGCAGTTTACCGCTATGACAACTCATTGTAACGCCCCTCCCTCACCATATTCACCGACACACGCAACGTTTACTGGAAAACATGAATGGAAAATCTCATAACCCTGTTTCAAGATCCGGCTGTCTGGATTGCGCTGATTACTCTGATCGTGATGGAGGTCGTTCTGGGGATAGACAATCTGCTGTTTATCTCAATTCTGACCAACAAGCTGCCCGAAGGCCAGCGCGACCGTGCAAGAAAACTTGGCATCGGCCTGGCTTTGATCCTGCGTCTGGTGCTGCTCAGCGCTGTCGCGTGGATCGTCAAGCTGACAACGCCGGTTTTTGAACTGTTCGATCAGGGCTTTTCCTGGAAAGACCTCATTCTGATTGCCGGTGGCCTGTTTCTGGTGTGGAAGGCGACCAAGGAAATTCACCATACTGTTGACCCGGAACCGACACCGGATATGTTCAATTCACGCACAGTCAGCATGACCTTCACTGCCGCAATCGGTCAGATATTAGTGTTGGATGTGGTGTTCTCAATCGACAGCATTATCACCGCAGTCGGCATGACACCGCATATTCCGGTGATGGTGATCGCCGTCGTCGTGGCCGTTCTGATGATGTTGCTTGCCGCCAATCCGCTGGCACGTTTCATCGCCGCCAACCCGACGATTGTCATGCTCGCCCTGGGCTTCCTGTTAATGATCGGCATGACACTTATTGCCGAAGGGTTTGGCGTCAAGGTGCCGAAAGGCTACGTCTATGCAGCGATGGCGTTCTCTGCCGGCATCGAGGGGCTGAATATGCTGTCGCGTCGCTCCAAACGCAGAAAACGCGAAGCCGGAATACAAAACCCATAGGGCTGACAACAATGCTGCTCCGATATTCGGAGCAGCATTCGGGCATCCCTATTCAGCCGTGACCTCAATTTCCAGCAGGTCGATCAGGGCACCCGGCGCTGTTGCGCCACCGGCGATGACCTGCATGATGGAAACCGGCGCGCCGGGTTTGGCAGTGGCTTTCAAAGTGCCACCTTCATCGAGCAGTTTTGCCACCACATTCCCGACCTCAGCGACAAAATCAGGATTGTTGAGGGCCCCCAGCAAAAATGGGAGCGCTCCGACCACTTCCTGTTTCAACTGCTCGGGTGCCTTGCCCTGCTGCTCTGCTGCCGCCGCCACCGCACGGTCCAGCAGCGAGTCGTCGTCAAACACGATTGAGGCCGCGTTGAAAGTCAGAAATGCCAGCACATTCTGCGCGGTTTCAGGATTTTCGAAAACACTTCGGGGAATGCCGCCGATTTCCAGATCGGCATCCAGCGTGCCGCCATCCTCAAGAGCGTTGCGGCTGATCAGCGACAGCACTTCCCTTGCTTCATTCCACAGAAGGGAAAGCGAATAGGATACATTGATTTGCTCATAGCCCATTCTTTCGAAAATCTGTCTGGCGTCTTCTTCCAGACCGGCGACTGCAATTTGAAGATTTTCAAGTGTTGAGGTGACTTTGGTCGGAATACGGTTGATGAAATCTGCCATTTCCAGACGGTTCACGTCCATTTTCAGACGGGTCCCGCCCACGACATTGATATCAACACCAAGGAATTCAATCAGACCCAGTGTCGGCAGGGTTGCGATGATTGCGCGAATATCGTTTTCTTCGTAAGCGCGTTCTGCATCCAGCAAAGCGTCAAAGGACGGGAAACCAACATCTTTGATCTGAAACACATCCGTGCGCACAACATCGCCAAACCGCTCAACATTCAAACCTTTCGCCGACAACTCGCCAAGTCCGCCGGACCATAAATCCGCGATGCGAAAACTTTCGAGTTCAGCGCTTATTTTGGTCTGATCCTCGGCTTCGATATCATCCAGTTTGATGCCGTTCATCTCGAACGCGCCGAGGCGAAACATGGAATAGAGCGAGGCGACCGCCCGCACTATGGTTTCATCTTCCGGTTCCGATCCCTCCTCCGATGCCTTCAGATACAACTCGTCTGCCAGCGCCAGTAATGGCTGACCTGACGGACGAATGCCGATATCAGTGTACGAGACTTCATCGAGTGTGACGGTCATATCTTCACGACCACGCAGTTTGCTGCCAAGTATAGCGAATCTGTCGAGCAACGGTTTGAACGGTGTGTTGCGCTGGCTCGCGGGTAGCTCAGGGTCAAACTGGCGCAGCAAGGTGCCAATATTATAGCCATCGCTTTCCAGCCGGGTGATGGTCAGATCAAATTGTTCCGCGTCTGTCTGGTCTGACTCCGGCCGTGCGGCGGTCCTGATGGTCACGCCGTCAACTGATACGCTGGAAAGATTACTGGCTTTCACCTCACCCACGACCATCGGTCCGTACTCGGAAATCAACAAAGTGTCCTCGTCCAATTGCTGTGCGCTTTGCGCCCCGGCAATGGCAAGTGACCCGAAATTCACATCAGCCAGGGCGGCAAAGATCGGATAATATTTCGATATCGGCTTTTTCGGGTCATTCACGATGTCAGGCTGTTTGGCCCACTCCGCGCCGCGCACCACCATGCCAATATAGCTGCCACGGGTTTCACCAGCGGGCAACTCGCCAGAGCCATCGTCAACGGAAAGCGAAAAACTGACTTCCTCCGCGACAATCAGTTCGGCAAGATAGCGGCTGCTGTTTTCGGTCAGGCCGGTGTAACGCAGCGTTGGGGCTTCGAAGGCGTAGCTGACACCAAGAGCGTCTTCACCGTCAGGCCCAGGAGACATCAATTCGGACGTAAAAACCGCCTTCAGGCCGCTCACCGATGTCACATCAGTGGCCTCGTCATAGCTCAGCCCCTGATAGGACAGCTCAAAAAACGAAAAAGCTTCTGACTCTGCCACCCAGCGATCAATGATGGCCGGTCCGTCGCTGGAGGCAAAAGCTGCCGGAGAAAACAGCAAAGGCATAATAACGGCAAGCCTTTGATATATATAGTGTATTTTGTGACTTACAGACATGGCAGCAGATCTCCGTATTAGTGCTCGGTCTTATCCTGTTCGCGCTCATCCTGTACGGCAGCATCGGGAGCTTTTGGAAGCAAACCAAGACGTGCGGCGCGTTCTTCCCACTGCTTGCGTGCCTGTGCCTGAAGGTCTTCTATAGTGTCTGCCTCGTCAACAATTTCAAGGCCCAACAAGGTTTCCACAACGTCTTCCAGCGTGACAATGCCGGCGGTGCCGCCAAATTCGTCGACCACAAGTGCTATATGGCGGTCATTCTCCAACAGCAGTTCGAACAATTCCCGCAGATGCATCGTCGCTGTGACATGGCTCAGATCCCGCCTCAGCTCGGAGACCGAGATGTCGTCCTTGTTCTGCACCGCCTTGATCAGAATATCGGTCTTGAGTACGAAACCGGTGACCTGGTCAACCGTCTCTTCATAAATCGGAATCCTTGAAAAGCGCATTGCCTCCAGATCGCCGAGCAAGGAGCCAATTGTTGTCGTCTGCGGCAGCGCATAGACAACGGTTCGCGGCGTCATGATGTCAGATACGGTCAATGCGTCAAACCGCAGAAGGTTCTGAACAATGCGTGTCTCGCTTGCATCGACAACCCCTTCGCGTGCGCCGACTGTCGCCAAAGCGGACAGTTCTTCACGGCTGATGACATGCCGCTTGTGCCCGCGCGCCAGAAATTTTGTCAGGATCTGCGACATTTTCACCAACGGCCACAAAGCCCAGATGAGCGGCGGCAATATTCGCGAGACGATTGGAATAAGGGCACTCCAATAGGTTGCTCCAAGCGTTTTGGGGATAATTTCAGACAGCACCAGAATCAGAAATGTCAGAACAGCCGAAAACACGCCTAACGAAGCATCGCCGAATACCACCGCAGCCTGAGCCCCGGCCCCTGCCGCGCCTACGGTATGGGCAATTGTATTCAACGTCAGAATGGCCGCCAGAGGACGGTCGATATCCTCTTTCAGCCGCGCAATCCGTGCTGCCAGAGCGGGCCGGGAATTTTCCAGCGCGGCCATATAGGATGGGGTAACACTGAGCAGAACAGCTTCCAGAATTGAACACAGAAAGGAAACGCCGATCGCCAGCGATACAAAGAAAACAAGAAGAATCATAAACAGGGTCCCTGCAGAGGCCGGCCCGCAACTTAAGTTGCGCAGTACTTATACCAGTGTGCAGGACCCGGCGCGGTGACGCAATCGCCTGCTTTAGCCTTTTTGGTCAAGACGCTCCAGAGCGCGTTGCAGTTTGCGCACTGCCAGGGTTTCCATATCTTTTCGCAAGGTTACGCGCGGCGCAATAATGCACACTTCGGTGCGCGTAATGGCGTCAATGGCACTTACCTTGACTTGCGCCCCTATGGGCACAAATTCAAAATAAACCTGACGCGATGGCTTCCCGTCCGACGCACTCGTCATATCGTGAACCCACTCCAACCGCTTCACCAATGAAAAACGAGTGGACCATCTGGATTCTCGCCAGCGCTATCATCGCGGAAATGCAAGCTGCCGTCTATCGTCCATGATATGTTCCATGCAACAGAGCGGCATAAAGGCACAAAGGGGTTCAAGCGCTTTGCACCAGTCAGGGTTACAGTAACGAAGGATGCAAAGCTCCGATGACGTTTGCATTTCGTCAGAGCGGATATTTTAACCGGTCGCTGACACTGCCGGTGGGCAATTCCGGAGCTGGAATTGCATCCACGAGCACAGCATCAAGTCTTGAGGGTACGGATACTCAGACTTTTGCTAAAGCCGGTACAGGATCTGGTCGGTCCAGAACCGTTCGAGCCGTTGCAGGGATCTGTTGAGATTCTCGAAATCTGCTATGGCCAGGCCACCGACCTTTTCGATCGAGCGCATGTGGCGCTTGTAGAGCCCGTCGACAACGGCAGCAATTTCCTTGCCCTTCTCGGTCAGCCGGACGCGGACCGACCTGCGGTCTGTGCGCGAACGCTGATGATGGACATAGCCCATATCGACCAGCTTCTTAAGATTATATGAGACATTTGAACCAAGGTAGTAACCGCGGCTGCGCAATTCACCTGCCGTCAGTTCCGCATCGCCAAGGTTGAACAGCAACAAGGCCTGAACCGCATTGATGTCGCCTTCGCCAGTGCGCTCAAATTCGTCTTTGACCACATCCAGCAAACGACGGTGCAGCCGCTCCACAAGCGTTACGGATTCCAGATATAGGGGGAGCCCGGCTTCTACTTCTTTGTCGCTTCCCGCATCAACCGGGGCTAGTTGTGTTGTTTGTTTCATCTTTTATCCAGCCAGTTTTTTCTTACAAATATGAAGGGAATATCCCTCGTTGATAAGTACAAACTAGGCATGGCGAGTCAAAAACCGCTTAAGTTTCAGGCTTAAGGAAACCTTACTCCCAAATGCTTGATTTGATGGTTTAGGATTTATGTATTGCGGATTCATTTTTCATTTATATTACTGAACCTTAACCAGATATTCTGAAAAATTGAATCATCCCGGGGAAAGCTGCTTTACCGCCCACACAAACCGGCGCTGCCTCTGGCGTTGAGATCGGTTTCAACGAAGCCGTGTGCGACGTATGAGCATGGTCAAAGTGACATAAATGATAATCATGATCAGGTGAAAAATCAGCGTCAGCGGCGAAATCCCGAAGGTGCCGGAAAAGAAAACCTGTGAGAAAAAGTCCGCGCCGACCGTTATCAGCCACACGACAATGCCCCATGGCATCTTGTTCCACAGCCCTACAGCAGCCGTGAAATTGAAAATTGTAAAGAAAATCAGCAGGACACGGCGCTGCATCGACAGCGCCAGAAAAGCGTCCTGCGGGTCGGACACCACGCCGAATATGACCATGGCGCGCATCAGGCCGGCCAGCAGCAGCAGCACGCCGAGAACACGCATGAAATTTTCCAGCGCTGCCACCAGATAACGCCGGGCGGAGAGATCGCCTTCGAGAATTTGTTCAAACATGAGTGCATCCTTGCCAGAAGCTGTGACCGCTGCCAAGTCGCTTATCAAGTGGAATTGGACATGCTATGGCGGTTTTGATTATTTTTTGGAGTTAGCCATGACAAATGACGAATTGCCACTCAGCCTGAGTGCTGCGGATGTGGCAGGTCCGATCCGGATGCGGCGCAACCGCCGGCATGACTGGTCACGCCGTCTGGTTCAGGAAAACAGGCTGTCGGTCAATGATCTGATCTGGCCGATCTTCGTCAGGGACGGCGACAATCAGAGCGATGCGATCGCATCAATGCCGGGTGTCTTTCGCTACAGTGTCGATCAGGCAGTGAAGCAGGTCCAGCGTGCCGCGCGTCTTGGCATACCGGCGGTCGCCCTGTTTCCCTATACCGATCCGGCTCTGCGCGATGAAACCGGCAGCGAAGCGCTGAACAGTGCCAATCTGATCTGCAAAGCCTGCCGGGCGGTCAAGGCTGTGGTTCAGGATGTCGGTATCATCACCGATGTGGCGCTCGATCCCTACACGTCGCACGGCCATGACGGCCTTCTGGTGGGAGATGAAATCGTCAATGACGCTTCGGTGGAGATGCTGGTCCGGCAGGCGCTGAATCAGGCTGCAGCCGGTGCCGATGTCATTGCACCCTCCGACATGATGGACGGTCGCGTCGGCGCGATCCGGCACGGGCTTGACCAGAATGGCTATCAGCATGTTCAGATTCTGGCCTATTCGGCCAAATATGCCTCGGCGTTTTACGGTCCGTTCCGCGATGCGGTTGGCAGTAGCGGCACTTTGAAAGGTGACAAGCGGACCTATCAGATGGACCCGGCCAACAGCGACGAGGCGTTGCGAGAGGCTGAACTCGATATTGCGGAAGGCGCTGACATGCTGATGGTCAAACCCGGCATGCCCTATCTCGACATTGCCCGCCGTCTGAAAGATACCTTCCAGATGCCAACCTATGCCTATCAGGTGTCCGGCGAGTTTGCGATGATTGAAGCTGCGGCTGCCAATGGCTGGATCGACCGCGAGAAAGCCATCATGGAAAGCCTGCTCGCCTTCAAACGCGCGGGTTGCGATGGGATTCTGACGTATTTCGCAGCGGAAGTTGCCGAACTGATCGGACAATAAATAGTTTTGGCTCTGCCGCAACGCTACCTATATCGGTGTCAGATACCAACACCCAAGGATAATCTGAATGTCAGTGCTGGAAGAAATGGATATCACGTCGCGGCGCGAGCTTTACGATGGAATCCTGTCGCGCCGTGTCTTTGCATTTGTGTTTGATTTCATCGCCATCTCGATCGTTTCGGTGGTCGCTGCCCTGGTTGTGTTTTTTCTCGGCATTTTCACCTTCGGGCTGGGATGGGCGTTGTATCTGATCTTCATGCCACTGGTCATCGCCGGATATCTGGCATTTACCCTTGGCGGGCCGGATGCGGCCACTCCAGGCATGAGAATCATGGGAATCCAGATGCGATTGCACGATGGCAGCCGAACCGGGCCATTTGGCGCAATGGTGCACGGTTTGTTGTTTTATCTGTCAGTTTCCTTCCTCACACCGTTTGTTCTGCTGGTCGGGCTGTTTACACAAAGGGGTCGACTGCTGCATGATCTGGTTCTGGGAACCTATATTGTCAGAAGCGACTATCTGTAACGCATCAACACTGAATTCCAACGTGGCATTCGAACCCATGACAGAACAGCCCTCTCATACCTCACAGTTCTATCTGACGGCACCGTCTCCCTGCCCCTATCTGAAGGGTCAGGAAGAACGCAAGGTGTTTACCCATCTCGGCGGCGAGCGGGCCTCGGAGCTGAATGATATTCTCACCCAGGGCGGATTCCGGCGCAGTCAGAACATTGCCTATCGCCCCGCCTGTGAGCGGTGTCGTGCCTGCATGTCGGTTCGAGTGGTGGTTTCGGAATTTGAAGCCAACAAATCAATGCAGCGCATCGTCCGGAAAAACCGCGATCTGATTGTGCAGGAACGTGCCGCCGAAGCCAGTTCGGATCAATATGATCTGTTCCGCACCTATCTGGAATCGCGCCATCCGGGCGGCGGCATGTCGGATATGAGTGTGCAGGATTACGCCTCGATGGTGGAAGAAAGCGATGTGGAAACCCGGGTCTTCGAGTTTCGCAAACGCGACGTCGATAGCGGCATTACCGGACGCAGCCAGCAGCCGCTTATTGCCGTCGCCCTGACCGACATTCTGGGTGATGGCCTGTCGATGGTCTACAGCTATTTCGACCCTGCAGAATCTGCCCGCAGCCTTGGCACCTATATGATTTTGGAGCATCTGGAACGGGCCAGACGTCTGGGCCTGCCCTATCTCTATCTGGGTTATCTGGTCGAAGGATCGCCGAAAATGGCCTACAAGGCCCGGTTTCAGCCGCAGGAGCGGCTTGGCGGCAAAGGCTGGGAGCGCCAGCAGATACGGGATTTTTTCTAGAGCACCTTTGAGACCGGCGTGCTATCCGCCAAACTTATTAGTCCGCGGAAAGCCCTGAGGTGCCATCCTGCCGGCCTGGGCACGTTCACCGACCCATTCCGCCAAATCGTCCAGGCTGCGATTGAACTGCCGCCCGGAACTGTCGGACCATGTCAGCCCGTCTTCTGCGGCGAACACTTTGATATCGGCGACCGTGCCATCCTTATAGCGTTGCAGGCGGACGCCTTTGCCGCGGCTCATCTCGGCAATCTGCTGCAGCGGGAAGATGAGCAGTTTGCGGTTTTCGCCGACAATCGCGATGCGGTCACCCATCGCTGGCGGGCACAGGACCATTTCGTGCGGTGCCGACATGTTCAGCACCTGCTTGCCTTTGCGGGTATTGGCCAGCAGATCATCTTCTGAGACAATAAATCCACGCCCTTCGGTACTGGCGACAAGACGTTTGCGGCCTGGCTGATGGGTAAAGATGGTCAGGATGTCCTGGTCTGATTCCATATCGACCATGATCCGGACCGGCTCGCCGTGACCGCGTCCGCCGGGCAGCTTGTCTGCGCTCAGCGTGTAGAATTTGCCGCCGCTGGAAGCGACCAGCAACTTGTCGGTGGTTTCGGCATGGAACATCAGTTTCAGAGCATCATCCTGCTTGAAAGTCAGGGTCTCGGCATCGGCGAGATGGCCCCTCAGAGCGCGCACCCAACCCTTTTGCGACAGCACAATCGTCACTGGTTCGCGCTCGATCATGGCTTGATGAATATCATCGAGATTGTGTTCAGGCGCGATTGCAAAGCTGGTCCGGCGCTTGCCAAGGGGGGTATCGGGTCCGAAGAACTTCTTCAGATCCCTGATCTGTTCGGTGATACGAGCCCATTGCAGATCTTCTGAAGCGACAAGTTTCGCCAGTTCGGCGCGTTCGGCGGTCAGATTTTCATGTTCCTGGCGCAGCTCCATCTCTTCCAGCTTGCGCAAGGACCGCAACCGCATATTCAAGATGGCCTCGGCCTGAATATCCGTCAGGGCAAAGGACTTCATCAGATCCGCCTTGGGATGGTCCTCTTCGCGGATGATGCGGATCACTTCATCCAGATTGAGAAATGCCACCAGATAGCCGACCAGAATCTCCAGCCGGTGATCGATCTTGCGCAGACGGAAATTGGCGCGCCGCACCAGCACCACCTTGCGATGATCCAGCCATTCGCGCAATACACCGCGCAGACTCAAGACTCTTGGTACCCGCCCATGAGACAGCACGTTCATGTTCAGTGAAATGCGATTTTCAAAATCGGTCAGCTTGAACAGCGATTCCATCATCAGTGCCGGGTCGACGGTGCGGCTTTTCGGCTCCAGAACAACGCGGATATCTTCAGCTGATTCATCGCGAATGTCAGCCAGCAGCGGCAACCGCTTGGCCTGAAGCAATTCGGCGATTTTCTCGATCAGTTTCGACTTTTGAACCTGATAGGGAATTTCGGTGACGACTACCACATAGGCGCCGCGCGACAATGTTTCAGCGTGCCAGCGCGCGCGCACGCGAAATCCGCCGCGCCCGGTTTCATAGGCGGTGCGGATCGAGGCTTCGTTCTCGACGATGACACCACCTGTCGGGAAATCGGGCCCTTTGACAAACTCGCACAGTTTTTCAATGCCGGCATTGGGGTATTTGACCAGATGCAATGAGGCATCGCACAATTCAACAATGTTGTGGGGCGGAATCGAGGTCGCCATGCCGACAGCAATGCCGGTCGAGCCATTGGCCAGCAGATTTGGAAAATTCGCCGGAAGAACAATCGGTTCCTGTTCCTCGCCATCATAGGTCTCGCGAAAATCAACTGCATCTTCATCGAGGCCTTCGAGCAGGCGATTGGCCACTTCGGTCATGCGCGCTTCGGTGTAGCGCATCGCGGCTGCATTATCGCCATCGACATTGCCGAAATTGCCCTGCCCGTCGACCAGCGGATAGCGCACCGCAAAATCCTGGGCCAGACGCACCAGTGCATCATAGACCGACTGGTCGCCATGCGGATGATATTTACCGATTACATCACCGACAACGCGAGCCGATTTCTTGAAAGAAGATTTCGGGTCCAGCTTCAACTGGCGCATGGCATACAGCAGGCGGCGATGCACCGGTTTCAGGCCATCACGCACATCCGGCAGTGCACGATGGGTAATTGTGGACAGCGCATAGGCAAGATAGCGCTCCTCCAATGCGGATCGCAGGTTGATGAGTTCTATCTCGCCTTCGGGAATCAGTTCTTGGCCCATGGAATAGAATTAGCCGGAACGCTGCGCTGCGGCAAGGATCAGACGCACAGCTTCTTCACGCGCTCCCGAGGCGCGCAGACCACGGGGCTGATAGACGTGGCGCTGCAGAAAGAAATGCGACAGGGCAAAGCCGTGCGACAGGGCTTCAGGCGTCCGGTCCGCACTCATCGCATGCTCCCTGGTCAAAAACGAAGGCAATGGCAATAGACGGTCCTTATAGGGTGCACCGGCATCAGATCCGACCGCTCTGCCCGACTTCGGCGACACATATGTGAGGCCGGCCTTTGCGCCGGTCTGGGCGCAGGCCTGAAGATCCAGGCCAAACCCAAGTGCTTCCAGCATCGCCAGTTCCAGACGGACCAGTAATTCAGCCAGCAAGGTTGGGGCCTCCAGATGTTCCAGGCAGACCTGAAACGCGGCAAACAATTGGGTGTTGGGCTCTCTTTCCGGCAGCAGGCGCAGCAATTCGATCTGCATTTGCAACGCACTGAGCGCCATCCGGTCCTGCAGGATGGCCGCAGCACGGGATTTGAGCGGTTCGATGGTCATAACGCCGAGATGTTCGTCGAGACGCGCCCGCCAGACCACCGTGACGTCATTTCCCGGTTGCAGCACCGGCTGCAGTCTCTTTGAACGGCCTCCGCGCACCAGCCCGAGATGGCGGCCGCGCAATTGCGTCATCAATTCCAGAATGACACTGGTTTCGCCGTGGCGCCGTGTGCCCAATATTGTGCCGCGGTCTGTCCATTCCATGCATCAAAGCCCTCAGGCTATTGAGTTACTGTGTGAAATCAATTCCCATTTCACGGTAACGTTCAGGATCATCGATCCAGTTTTCGCGCACTTTGACAAACAGGAAAAGATGGACTTTCTGGCCGTAAATTTCGGCCATCTCGCGCCGGGCATCACTGGAAATGCCGCGAATGGTCTGCCCTCCCTTGCCAATGACGATCTTTTTCTGGCTTGCGCGCTGCACGTATATCGTCTGCTCGACCCGGGCGCTGCCATCCCTCAATGTTTTCCAGTCCTCGGTTTCCACTGTAGAGGCATAAGGCAGTTCTTCATGGAGACGCAAAAACAGCTTCTCACGGGTGATTTCAGCAGCAAGCTGGCGCATCGGCAGATCCGATGCCTGATCCTCGGGGTAGAGCCATGGCCCGATCGGCATCTTTGCGCACAGATATTTCATCAGATCGGCGACACCATCGCCATTCAGCGCGGAGACCATAAAGGTCTCATCAAATTCGCAGATGGCATTGGCTTTTTCCGTCAGTTCCAGAAGCTCGTCCCTGGGCACCAGATCAATTTTGTTCAATACCAGCAATCGCGGCTGGCGAACTGTTTTCAGCCGTTCAAGGATTTCAACAACAGACTCGGTAATGCCGCGTTTGGCATCAACCAGCAGGCACACCACATCGGCATCCTGGGTGCCGCTCCAGGCGGTCTTGATCATGGCGCGGTCAAGCCTGCGCCTTGGATCGAAGATGCCCGGCGTGTCGACGAATATGATCTGGGTCTCGCCCTGCATGGCAATTCCCCGGATCAACGCCCGGGTGGTTTGCACCTTGTGGGTGACAATTGACACCTTGGCACCAACCATATGGTTCAATAGCGTCGATTTACCCGCATTTGTTGCCCCCAGAAGAGTGACAAATCCGCACCGGGTCTGAACATCACTCATCGCTGACCTCATCTTCTTCGGCCTTGATCACGCCTTCACGAAGCAGCAGGCGGTAAGCCGCTGCATGTTCGGCGGCGCGCTTGGATGCACCTGCTGCGAGCATCGGTTCACTGCCTTCCACAAATACGCTGACGAGAAATTCCGGGGCATGATCCGGCCCGCTGCGGCGGACAATCTGATAATCTGGAACCGCCTGTCCTTTGCCCTGCGCCCATTCCTGCAACTCGGTCTTGGAATCCCTTTGAGCCTCGTTGTAGCGCCGCATTTTCGGCTGCCAGTGGCGCTCGATAAATTTGCGCGCCGCTTTCACACCGCCATCCTGGTAGATCGCTGCAATCACGGCCTCGCAGACATCGCCCAAAATTGCCTTCTTGCGGCGCCCACCGGACCCGGCTTCGCCCAGCCCGAGATAGATCGCCGGACCCAGATTCAGCTCGCGGGCCACTTCCACACAGGTTTCATTGCGCACCAGAGCCGTCAGGCGGCGCGCAAGATCGCCTTCATTGGCATGGGGGAACTCGGCCATCAGCATATCGGTCACCATCAGCGCCAGCACCCGGTCGCCCTGAAACTCCAGCCGTTGATAGCTTTCGCTGGACTGCTTGTCGCCAATCACGCTGGAATGCGTCATGGCGCGTTTCAGCAGTTTCAAATCCTTGAAGTCGTGCCCCAGACGACCGGCGACTTCTTTTAGCCTTGCAGTATCCTTACTGGTCAGTCGTTCACTCAAAGCGTGTTCATCAACCGGTCGAAACGAACGTCATTGGGCCAGCGCCAGATGTGGCGCGCGCGCGCTGGCGGCTCAATGGAGAAGAATATAATCTGGGCCTTTCCGACAAACAGCTCCAACGGCACGGCGCCCAGACCAAAACGGCTGTCGCTGGAGCCATCACGATTGTCACCCATCATGAAATAATGCCCTTCGGGAACGGTGAAAACCGCCGTGTTTTCGCCGGCAGTACTGATCGGACTGTCGAGGGTATAATGCGTCACGCCATTGGGCAGCGTCTCCACATAGCGGCGCGATCTGAGCTTACTTCCATCCGGCCGCGTCATCGAAACATCATCGAGAAACTCTTTGGGAACGGCCTTATCATTGATGTAAAGCACTGCGTCTTTCATCTGAATTTTGTCGCCAGGCAAGCCGATTACGCGTTTGATATAGTCCTTGTCACCATCAGAAGGCACACGGAACACGGCAATATCGCCACGCTCCGGCTTGTCTTCCAGAATCCGCCCTTCGAAAAGATCAGGCGCAAACGGAATTGAATAATTGCTGTAGCCATAGGAGAATTTCGACACGAACACATAGTCGCCGATGAGCAGTGAGGGCATCATCGATCCGGACGGGATATTGAAAGGCTGAAACAGAAAGGTGCGAAAGATCACTGCAATCAGCAGCGCCTGAATGATCACCACGATCATTTCGCGGACACCGCCGTCTTTTTTATCCGCTTTGGAATGTGCCGTGCTCATGAAAACTCGCAATTCAGAGAAATTGACGGTCCATATTGCTGAAACGGATCACAGTCTGCAAACTGCCATTTGAACCAACAAGGACGCTTGTTGAGGCCGTATGTAACCCCTCACTTACGGTTTCGCAATGTGTAATGGGTTACAATTCAGATAGACCTGTTTATGGCGGTAATGATGACTATTGCCTGGGCAAGAGGATAATCATCGGTAATGGTGAGATCCAGCTGAGCAGTCATGCCGTCCGGAGTAATCTGTTGCAACCGGGCCAGCGCACCGCCGGTCAGAATCATCGTTGGTTTGCCGCTGGGCATGTTTGCAACGCCGAGGTCACGCCAGAATACACCTTTGCGAAATCCGGTGCCCAACGCCTTGGAACAGGCTTCTTTTGCCGCGAACCGTTTGGCATAGGAAGCGGCCCTTTGATGGCGCCGCTCGGATTTGGCAATTTCAATCGGCGTGAAAATCCGCTCGATAAAGCGGCGGTCAAATTTCTCCAGGGTTTTTTCGATGCGGCGGATGTCGCACAGATCATTGCCAAGGCCGATGATCACAGGACTGCCCTGTGCGACGCGGACTGGCGTGCCTGCTGCATCAGCCGCCGCATTTTGGCAATGGAGTGTTCCAGGCCGACAAACATCGCCTCGCCCATCAGAAAATGACCGATGTTGAGTTCGCGGATTCCCAGAATGGCAGCAACGGGCTGCACCGTATCATAGGTCAAGCCATGTCCGGCATGCACTTCCAGACCCTTTGCCACCCCGGCGTCAGTCATGGCCTGCAGGCGGGCGCGCTCGCGCTCGAAAGCATCCATATCGCCGCAAAGCCAAGCTTCACAATACGTCCCGGTATGCAGTTCAACCACCGGTGCGCCCAGCAGAACTGCCGCATCCAACTGGGTTTCATCAGCCTCGATGAACAGTGAGACGCGGATACCGGCGTCGCGCAACTGCCTGACCAGCGGCGCCAGCCGGTTATGAGATGAGGCGGCATCCAGACCGCCTTCGGTGGTCCGTTCTTCACGTTTTTCCGGGACAATGCAGGCAGCATGCGGCTTTTGCGCAAGTGCGATGTCGAGCATTTCTTCGGTGGCCGCCATTTCAAAATTCAACGGGATGGTCAGATCGCGCCGCAACCGGTCAATATCCTTGTCGCCTATGTGGCGGCGGTCTTCGCGCAGATGCGCCGTAATGCCGTCAGCACCAGCCTTTTCGGCCAGAAGCGCCGCCCGGACAGGATCGGGATGCGGGCCGCCACGGGCATTTCGCACTGTGGCAACATGGTCAATATTAATGCCCAGTCTCAACTCCGGCACATTGCCGGAATCGGGGCCAGCCTCATTGCTCGGAAGGTTTGCTTGGTTCGGCATGGCCCTCTCCTCGGTGCAGCATCTTGTCCAGAACGCGCTTTTCTGTCCGCCTTGCAATGGCAGCCAGTCTAGAACGTTGGTAGACAAAGACAAGCCGCCTGACGATGAAATAAGAGATGAAAGCCGCCGGAACGCCCAGCAATATGCCACCGATAGTCATCGGCTTCAGCAGCTCGATGAGGTTGCTGAAGGACACATGCAGCAGCCGGCCGGAAATCTGCCCCATGGTCAATGCGCCTTCATTGCCATGCAACACCAGATTGCCCAGTTTGTAGGTATAGAACCATATAAAGGGAAAGGTGAACGGGTTGCCGACCCAGGTTCCCAGCGCTGCTGCAACCAGATTGCCGCGCAGGAAATAGGCTAGAACGAAACTGATCGCGAAATGAAACCCGATAAAAGGCGTAAAGGATGCAAACACACCGGCGGCAAATCCAATCGCCACCACATGGGGCGATGCGGACAGGCGCAGCACACGTTTCGACACATATTGCAGTGACCGCCACCAGTTCCTGCGCGGCCAGAACGCCACCCTCAGCTTCTGCCAGAATTGTTCAGGTTTTTTGCGTCTGAAGAGCATGGGTTTAAAAAATCAACGCGCTGACATGGATCTGGTTTCAGGTAAGGATAGAAGGGCGACGAACAGGTTTGCAACTCTCTGAAGCCGGAATTTGCCAGCGGCCAAGCGACCACTCTCACCCGCAACAGGCAAAATGATGGCAGTTGAAATTTTCTTGTCCGAAGAAACGCCATTCTGCAGCGCAAAGCGATTGTCCACATCGTTCAGACCTTCAGCTTGTCGCATCAATTGTTTCCTTTCTGGCTTGCTCTTCACTGCCGGCTCGTCATTCACTGATGCGCTCGACAAGCGACACCATCCTGAGAGCACGCACTTCATGTATGATCCGCATCAGATGTTTCAAATCCCAAACTTCCAGATCGATGGCCATTTCGGTGAAATCGTCTGCCCGCTTGGTCATTTTGATATTGTCAATATTGCCGTCAGTCTCACCAATAATATTAGCAACCTTGGCCAGTGAGCCGGGCTCATTGATCATCGACACGAACAGGCTGGCCGGAAACCGTTCATTGCTGGCTGGATCCACATCCCATTGAACGTCGAGCCAGCGGTCGGGTTCCTCGTCAAATCGCATCAGGCTTTGTGAATGGATCGGATAGACCGTGATGCCTTCACCCGGCGTAATGATACCGACGATGCGGTCTCCCGGAACAGCCCCGCCGTCCGGAGCAAAATGGACGGAAAGATTGCCGGCCAGTTGACCGATGTTCAGCATATTGCGGTCGAGATGGCCGGGGTGCTCTCCGGTATCAAGGCCGTTGGGGAGACGGAAACGCATGGCGTGGTTGGTTTCCAGACTGAACCAGCCTTCACTTTCCGGCAAAGGCTTGATCATGGCGCGGTTCTTCTGAAATTCAGGAAAAATAGTTTTCATCACCGTATCAATGCCAAGGTCGCCCTCACCCAGGGCTTCCATCAAATCTTCCCGGCTGCCGCGTTTCAATGTGCCAACGGCTTTGTCGATCAGTTCCGCATCAAAACTGTGATCGACCGCGCGGAAGCCCCAGTCCAGCATCTGCCGACCGAGCGAGACGAACCGTTCACGCTCAATCGCGCGGTTGGCCCGGCGGATGGCAGACCGGGCGCGGCCGGTAACGGCGATCTTCTCCCAGGCAATGGGCGGCGTCTGGCCCGACGACGTCATAATTTCAACTTCATCACCATTCTTCAAAGTGCTGGCAAGTCCGATGATCCGGCCGTTGACCTTGCAGCCAACGCAAGTATTGCCCACATCGGTATGCACTGCATAGGCGAAATCAACCGGCGTCGCGCCGGTCGGCAGCGCAATCAAACGGCCTTTCGGGGTAAAGCAGAAGACCTGATCGTGAAACAACTCCAGTTTGGTGTTTTCCAGAAATTCTTCCGCGGTGCCCCCGGTCGAAAGCGATTCAATGGTGTGGCGCAGCCAGGAATAAGCGTTTGATTCAAAAGCGACTTCGCCTATGCGCTCTTTGGCGACCGGAGGGTCCTTATAGAGGCTGTGGGCGGCAATTCCGTATTCTGCAATCTGATGCATCTCTTCAGAGCGGATCTGCAATTCAACCCGTTCCCGGGCCGGTCCGACCACTGTGGTGTGAATGGAACGGTAATCATTCTGCTTCGGCACGGAGATATAATCCTTGAACCGGCCGGGAACCAGCGGCCAAGTGGTGTGGATGATACCCAGAACGGCATAACAACTCGGCTCGTCGGCGGTGATGATCCGAAAGCCCAGAATATCAGGCAATTGCTCGAAGCTGATCGATTTGCGCTCCATTTTCTTGAAAACGGAATAAGGCTTTTTATGGCGGCTGGTGACCCGGGCCCGGATGCCGGCCTTTTCCAGCCGCTGATGAAGTTCCTGCTCGATTTTCTCTTTGACGGTTTCGTTTTGCTCCAAAAGTTCCGTCAGCTTTGCACTAACGGCATTATGGGCCTCGGGATTGCTGTGGAAAAATGCCAGATCCTCCAGCTCCTCCCGCATATCCTGCATGCCCATCCGGCCTGCCAGCGGGGCATAAATATCCAGGGTTTCCTGACCGATCCGGACGCGTTTTTCCGGTGCCATATGGTCAAGCGTGCGCATATTATGCAGACGATCTGCCAGCTTCACCAACAGGACCCGAACGTCGTCAGAAATAGCCAATAGAAGTTTGCGCAGATTTTCCGCCTGCTTGGCTTTCTTGGAGACCTCCTGGCGGGAATCCAGATTAAGCTGCTTGATCTTGGTCAGGCCGTCGACGAGGCGGCCGATTTCTCCGCCGAACAGATCGTCTATTTCGTCGCGCGTCGCATCGGTGTCTTCGATCGTGTCGTGCAACAGGGCAACGGCAAGGGTCGCATCATCCATCTCAAGGTCTGTGAGAATGGCCGCAACTTCAAGAGGATGGGAAAAATAGGGATCGCCAGATGCACGTTTCTGTTTGCCGTGCTTCTGCATAGCGTAAATATACGCCTTGTTCAGCAAAACCTCATCGGCTGCCGGATTGTAACGCTGAACGCGTTCGAGCAGTTCAAACTGACGCATCATGGGCGTCCAAACACCTTTTCATTCCCACAATTGACGGCAAGTATTCCCTTGCCTTGTAACATTGTGCAATTGCGAAAAGGTTACAAGATAAAGCCGCCCCGGAGTTTGTTCCGGCGCGGCTGAATGTCTTTAAAACCGGACTGTTTAATCGTCTGAACGCTCCGGTGGAACCAGACCTTCCAGACCGGCCAGAAGATCATCTTCCGACATCTGGTCAAACGTCACTTCCGGCTGGTCACCGTTTGCGGGGGCGGGCACCGAGGCATGTTCCAGCAGCGGGACGGGAGCGGTTTCAGGCTCATCCACTTCAACATATTTCTGCAAAGAGTGGATCAGCTCTTCCTTCAGATCATCCGGTGAAATTGTCTCATCTGCAATTTCGCGAAGTGAAACGACGGGATTCTTGTCGTTGTCGCGATCAATGGTCAACTCCGAACCGGTGGAAATCATCCGGGCACGGTGAGCAGCCAGAAGCACGAGATTGAAACGGTTTTCGACCTTATCGACGCAATCCTCAACGGTTACGCGTGCCATGATATACTCCTTGTATGGGAATTAAAGGCCGATATACGCGCCCTGTATGGCAATTGCAAGGCGTGTTGATGCAGCGCAGGCGTTTCAGGATGTTTGCCTGAGCAATAAAGAATATAATGATGTCACCAAAACAGCGAAAATTTGGTTGATGCCTCCAGATTGCGCAACATCGATGCGAGGAAGCTGTGGAGACCGGTACCGACCGAAGTAAAAAAATCGAGTCTTGAAGCGGTACCGCCGACACGCTACCGATACCAACAAAGGGCCCCCTTTCCGGGTCCTTTATTTTGTGAGGAGGCGTCCTGCCAATCATGATTGCCGATCAGACAAGACTGACAGATCCTGAGCGTGACTGTCCGCGATGCCCGCGGCTGGTGGAATTTCGCGAGAAATGGCGCGCTGCTCATCCGCAGTGGCATAATGCGCCGGTCGCGACCTTCAGCGCACCCGAGCCGCGGCTGCTGATTCTCGGTCTGGCACCCGGCATCAGAGGCGCAAATGCCACCGGACGGCCCTTCACAGGCGATTATGCGGGTGATCTTCTATATGCGACTTTGCAAAAATTCGGGTTTGCCCGTGGGGATTACCAGGCGCGGGTCGATGACGGTCTGACACTGATCGATAGCGCAATCACAAATGCGGTGCGTTGCGTGCCGCCCGACAACAAGCCGGTGGGCGCAGAAATCAACGCCTGCAGGCCGTTCTTGCAGAACACGTTGCATGCCGATACATCGATTCAGATCGTGATGGCGCTTGGCCGCATTGCCCATGAGACTTTTTTGCGGATGCTCGGGCTTCGGCTGGCAGCCTACAAGTTCAGTCATGGTGCGATTCACAAATTGCCAGAGTGGCAGTCCCGATCATTCACGCTCGTCGACAGCTATCACTGCTCGCGCTACAACACCAATACACGGCGCCTGACACCAGAGATGTTTGAAGCTGTATTTAAGGATATTCGCGATCTTGTTGACAGAGGCAATGCAGCCTAAACGGCAACTGGCAATGGAAATCGACGAAAAACGCCGCGTTACCCGAAATTCTTCAGCAATCGGCTTTTTTCCCGGTTCCAGTCACGCTGTTTTTCGGTTTCGCGTTTGTCATGGCTTTTCTTGCCTTTTGCCAGGGCCAGTTCAACTTTCACCAGACCGCGCTCATTGAAATAGGTTTTCAGCGGCACGATGGTCATGCCCTCGCGCTGGATGGCGTTCAGCATGCGGTTGATTTCGCGCCGGCTCATTAGCAGCTTTCGCGGACGCCGCGGTTCATGATTGTTGCGGTTGCCTTCGGTGTATTCGGGAATATGGAAGTTGAACAGATACAGCTCATTGCCATCCGGCCCGGCATAGGATTCCTGAAGATTGGCGCGGCCATTGCGCAACGCTTTGACTTCTGTTCCCAGAAGCATGATGCCGGCTTCGACCACGTCACCGATAGCATAATCAAACCGCGCCCGGCGGTTGTCGGCAATAATATTGCGCTTTGGCTTTTCAGCCTGCTTGGCACTCACGGCAACAATCTCTCAGTCTTTGGGGCTACAGCAATCCGGCATGTTGCATTGCAGAGCGGATTTCAGCTCGAGTGTTCTCGGATGCGGGCACCATCGGCAAACGCAACTCCTCACCGCATATATCTAGGAGCGACAAAGCGTATTTGCTAGGCGCGGGATTGGGTTCGATAAACAGCGCCTTGTGCAGCGGGTATAATTTATCCTGAAGCTCCAGAGCACGGGCATAATCTCCTGCCAGACAGGCTTCCTGAAACTGCGCGCATAATGCGGGTGCGACATTTGAGGCCACTGAAATGCAGCCATGGCCGCCATGGGCCATGTAGCCGATTGCCGAGCCGTCTTCTCCCGACAATTGAAGGAATTTGTCCCCCATCGCAAGACGCTGATCGCTGACGCGGGTGACATTCGCGGTCGCATCCTTGACGCCTACGATATTGGCACATTCGTCGAACAGGCGCTTCATTGTTTCGACCGACATATCCACCACGCTGCGGGCCGGGATATTGTAGATGATGATCGGAATGTTGATCGCATCATTGACCGCCTTGAAGTGCTGGTAAAGCCCTTCCTGGCTTGGCTTGTTGTAATATGGTGTCACCACCAGAACCGCATCGGCACCGGCACTTTGCGCATGTTGGGCGAAATCGATGGCCTCAACAGTATTGTTGGAGCCTGCGCCGGCAATCACCGGAACGCGGCGGTCGGCCAAGGCCACAGTCTGAGTCACCACACGCTTGTGCTCGTCATGGCTGAGGGTCGGCGACTCTCCGGTTGTTCCCACCGGCACCAGACCATGTGTGCCCTGATCGATCTGCCAATTGATGAGGCGCTCCAGGCCCTTTTCATCCAGTGCTCCACCTGGCGAAAATGGAGTCACGAGCGCTGTCAATGAGCCTTTAAACATGATAATTTCCGTTGTTGGATGCGGCTCTGATGAAGAAACCGGCCTGTCATGGTCTGAAAGTGAACGGGACCATAGAGGGGCGATCCTGTTTCTTCAAGCGCTTAGGAACAGCGCAAACGTGCCAAAGACGCCACACCAGGGTGACTTTGTGTGGCAAATGACAGAAATTTACCCCAATTGTCTGGTTTCAAAGCCTCGGTTAACAATTTTCAGCTACAATCAGCCACACAGAATCTTTCGTTGAAAAGGGCTCTACCGCCAATGTCTCTCCGCACGGCTTCAGACCAATCGTTTCACTCTGCGTCGAAACGCTTCCCTTTGTATTCTTTGCAACTCGTTTTGCTGTTTCTGTTGTCCTTGGTCACAGTGCACAGCTCTGTATCCAACGCCGCGCCTCAGGCGGCCACTATTGCCAGCCTGATTGAAAGCTCCAAAATACCCTTGCCGAAGCCGCGACCGGCGGATGCACCCAAAACATTGTTGTCCTATCTTCCGGATATCGCATCCAGTTTGCCGAAAGTGACCGCCCGTAGCGGCAAGCTGAAAGATGCGCTTGAGGCCGTGGACAAGAACGACATTCTCGATGCTCTGGCCATTCGCGCAGGCATGAGCGACCCGGTGGACAAGGCTATCCTGACCTGGCGGCTGATACGATCCGGGGATCCCCTGATTCCGTACGACATGATTGTGGAATTCCAGACCCAGTACAGTGACTTTCCTTTGCAATCGACGATGACCAGACGGGCCGAAGAGGCTCTGGCGCGGCAGAAGCTGGGTAGCAATCTGGTTCTGTCTGTCTATGGAAATGTCAATCCGATTTCTATTCAGGGCATTATCCAGAAATCTGAATCCCTGATGGCAGCAAACCGTAACAGTGAAGCAGCCACTCTGGTGCGGGAGCTCTGGCGGACAAGCCGCCTGTCGTCGGCGTTTGAGAGTGAAATCAAGACAAAATTCAAGAGCCTGCTGCGTGAAAGCGACCATAAATGGCGCACCAACATGCTGCTCTACCGCGAGTTGACGTCCGAAGGCCTGCGGGTCGCCGGACTTGTCAGCAAGGATTATGTGACCCTGGCGAAAGCCCGCCAGGCGGTCATTCGTCGTACAAAAGCAGCGGAAAGCCTGAAACAGGTCCCTGCATATCTGCGCAATGATCCCGGTTATATTTTTGCCAAAGTCCAGTATCTGCGGCGAACCAACAACCCGCGGGATTCCGCCGCACTTCTGCAAACAGCGCCATCCGATCCGGAGTTGCTGGTCGATCCGGATGAATGGTGGGTCGAACGGCGGCTGGCCTCGCGGGAAATGATGCAGTTGGGCCGTTTCAAGCAGGCGTATGATATTGCTGCATCTCATCGTGGCGGTTCGCCTGCCACGGTGGCAGAAGCTCAGTTTCATGCCGGGTGGTATGCCTTGCGGTTTCTGAAAAATCCCAAACTCGCCAAACCGCATTTTGAAAATATTGCTAAAATTGCAACCAAACCGCGCAGCATCGCAAAAGCCTATTACTGGATGGGCCGTGCCGATGAGGCCATGGGTGACACAACGCAGGCCAGACAGAATTTCCAACGTGCAGCACGCTATCCCACAGTTTTCTATGGCCAGTTGGCCAATGAAAAGATTGGCAGCGCGACCCTGTCCCTGGCAGGTAATCCAAAAATCACCGAGGAAATCCGGCAACGCTATCAGTCCCGGATTCCGATTCAGGCGATCACCCGGCTGATGAATATCGGGCGGGAAGACCTGGCCGGCACCTTCGCGCGGTCTCTGGCGCAGACCCTGAGAGATCCGGCAGAGATCGTATTGCTGGCGCAATTTGCCGAGAAAACCAAGCAGCACCGGCTTGCCCTGCAGATTGGCCGCCTGGCTGAAGATGAAGGCCATGAACTACATCTGTTGTCGTTCCCGGTTGCGGCAATCCCGACGAAAACGCAGGTACCGCGCACGGTCGGCAAGGCGCTGGTGTATTCCATTGCTCGTCAGGAAAGCGGCTTTAACCCAACGGCTGTCAGCGGTGCGGGCGCGCGCGGATTGCTGCAACTCATGCCAGCAACTGCGAAAGAGGTCTCCCGCGGGCTGAAACTGCAATACTCCCAGGCACGTCTGACCAGCGATCCGGCTTATAACGCCACATTGGGTGCGGCATATCTGGAAAAACTGCTGGCCGAATATAATGGCTCTCTGATCATGACGTTTGCCGGCTACAATGCCGGCGGAACCCGCGTACGCAGATGGATGAAAGCCTATGGCGATCCGCGCAAAATGCAGGTTGACGATATTGTCGACTGGATAGAGACGATCCCGTTTACCGAAACACGAGCCTATGTGCAGAAAATCATGGAAAATACGCAGGTGTATCAAGCCAGATTGAACGAGGGCCGACTGAGCCTCGCCAAAGATCTGCGCCGAGGCGGATAATTGCATGATGGAGGACATACATGATGCTGGCGCAGGCGCGCAGGGAGACGCGCCTGCTGACGAAGGTGAGGCCCGGATCGACGAGACAGCCGTCAATTCTGCTATGCCCGCCACATCTGCATCTGCGTGGCGCGATGTTTTTCTCCACGCCCAGGACGGTATAGAACTTCATGTCAGAGTGTATGGCGAAAGCCATACAAAGATCCCGTTGGTGTGCCTGCCAGGTTTGACGCGGAACGCCAGAGACTTTCACGACATTGCAACTTTTCTAAGTACTGAGGCCAGTCCTGCCCGCAAGGTGATTTCAGTTGATTACCGGGGACGCGGCCAGTCGCAACCGGATCCTGACTGGCGCAATTACACAATCGAGCAGGAAGCCAATGATCTGCTCACAACTCTGGCACGTTTGAATATCGAACATGCCCATTTTATCGGAACATCGCGCGGTGGCCTGATTCTGTTTGCGCTGACGGCGATGCGACCCGGGATCATGAAGTCGGTGGTGCTGAATGATATCGGTCCGGTGGTGGAAGCCAGCGGTCTGGCGCGGATCAAGTCCTATTCAGATAATATGAAGCCGCAAGACACGATCGAGGAAGCTGCGGCCTATATGCAGACAGTGCACAACCAGCAATTTCCAGAGCTCGATGCTGATGGCTGGCTGAAGCTGACGCGGCAACTTTACGTGCAGGGAAAGAAGCGTGCGGAGCCGGATTATGACAAGCGTCTGTTGAAAAGTTTTGACTATCTGGATCTGAGCCTGCCATTGCCGACAGTCTGGCCGCAATTCAGCGCTCTGAAACATGTGCCAACTCTGGTGTTGCGTGGAGAGCGCTCGGATATTCTGACGCGGGAAACAGTCGATCAGATGAAAAAGGCCCACCCGGAGATGGTGGCAAAAACCATCAAGAACGAAGGGCACGCTCCGCTGTTATGGGACAGCAGCACCCAGAACGCAATTCTGCAGCATCTCAATCGCGCTGAACCGATGGCAAGCCAGGACTGATCCAGCCTTGGCTTACCCAGTATTGGCTTACCCAGTATTGGTCAACCAGTCCGGGTCATGCCGTTCAGATGTTTGTGAGCCGCTTCAGACCGTGCGCTTGGAAAATTCCGTGTCGCCGCCGGACGCCAGCACCTTGGCCTGCTCGATCCAGTCTTCCCGTTCAATACGGCCCGGAAATGACAGTTCCTTGCCGATCCACTCAGCCTGGGCCGGGGTCCAGTTGCCGACCTGGTCAAAGTGATAGATGCCGAACGCGTTGAGCTTTTTCTCGTTGGAAGGTCCAATCCCCTTGATGCGCTTCAGATCGTCCGCGGTTCCATCGCGCGGACCGTCCAGACGTTCCGGCTTGCCAGGATCAGTTGCAACCACCGGCTTGGCCGGTTTGACAGCGCTGGCCGCTGTTGGTGAGGCACTACCGGCCATCGCCTTGTCCGGCTCAACTTTCGTTGTTGCAGCGGTGGCAGCGGCTGGTTTTGCAGGTGTTGTCCGGCTCGGCGCGCTTGCAGCGGACCCGGAAGCGGTGTGAGCAGATGAGGTTGCTGAAGCGGTCGCCCCGCCCTGCTCTGCCTGTTTTTTAGACCACCACCAGCGGGCAATCAGCCAGCCAATGACAAAAAACAGAATATAGAGCAGTATCGCCGAAATGGAGAACATGGCTCCTATCCCTTCCTGTCAGTTGATTGTGGACGTGTGGTCCAACCAGCATAATATCCGATCGCTAAAAAAATCAGCGCCAGAATCCAGGTTCCAAAAGTAAATCCCATCGCAGCCTATATCCCCTCGTAACAGTGAAAGATCGCCGACAACACTGTATCAACACCAGAGGATTGAACATCGGACGCCATTCGTCAACTGCCACGTCTTCAGCACGGGCGATTTGCCGGGGCAGTTTCGGATGCAACAGGCCGGCAATCGCCTGCCAGAGTATCAAGTGTGGCGGTGGCCCATGGATATAAAGAACGGGTTGGCAAAGGGTGCATCATGGCTCTGCTGCTGCTTGCCATAGGCAAAGACTGATCCGTCAGCGCAGGTCGTCGAGCCACCGGCCGCGCGCAACACGGCATCGCCAGCCGCAGTATCCCACTCCATGGTGCGGCCAAAGCGCGGGTAGATATCGGCATCACCTTTTGCCAGAAGACAGAATTTGAGAGACGATCCGACCGAGACACAATCGCTGATGTGACGGGATTTCAGAAAGGCGTCGGTTTCCTCGGTGCGGTGTGAACGGCTGGCGACCGCCACTTCCGGTGTGGCTTTACCACTGACTTTCAAAGCCGTCTTGCGGCCAATATGCCCTTGAGCGACCTCTGCCTCGGTGGCCGTTGAGCCGAATCCGGAATAGATCGCGCCGCGCACAGGCGCATAGACCGTGCCGGCAACCGGTTGACCATCCTCGATGAGCGCGATGTTGACGGTAAAGTCCGAGCGCTGATTGATGAATTCGCGGGTGCCATCCAGCGGATCGACCAGGAAGAAGCGCTGACCGACAGCTGCCGGCTTGTGTCCGGCCGAAATTTCCTCTTCCGCAACAATCGGTATCTCGGGATAGGCCGCGCGCAAACCGGCGAGAATAACCTCTTCAGCGGCGTGGTCGGCGGCGGTGACCGGGGAATCATCCTGCTTGATCTGCGTCTCGCAGCCATTTTCGTAAAATGGCATGATCACCGCGCCGGCCTGCAGAGCCAGCTCTTCGAACAGGCTGATCATGGTTTGCAGCGCCGCATCGCTGAGTTTTTCCGGCTGCGCGGAGGTCATGCCATAATTCCTCTGGCGCGCAGCGCTTCTTCGAGAATGTCGAGCAGTTCGGCCGGTGTCCTGCCGGATGTCTCAAGATGAATATCCGGGTTCTGAGGCGCTTCATAAGGCGAATCGACGCCGGTAAAATTCTTGATTTCGCCGCGCAGCGCCTTGGCATACAGGCCTTTCGGATCGCGCCGGGCGCATTCCTCAAACGGCGTATCAACGAAAATCTCGATGAATTCGCCCTCTTCCAGCATGTCATGGACCAGTTGCCGTTCCGCTCTGAACGGCGATATGAACGACACCAGCGTGATCAGACCGGCATCGACCATCAGTCTGGACACCTCACCGACGCGGCGGATGTTTTCCACCCTGTCCTCTTCGGTAAAGCCAAGATCGCGGTTGAGCCCATGGCGCACATTGTCACCATCGAGAATGGTGCTGTGACGGCCTTCCGCCAGAAGTTTCTTCTCCAGCAGATTGGCAATTGTCGATTTGCCGGAGCCGGACAGGCCAGTGAACCACAGCACGGCGGCTTTCTGGCCCTTCTGCTCGCTCCTGGTCTTCTTGTCGACATCGATTGCCTGCCAGTGAACATTCGAGGCGCGGCGCAAGGCATGGACAATCATGCCGGCACCGACAGTGGCATTGGTCAGCCGGTCGATCAGCACAAAGGCGCCGGTGGCGCGGTTTTTGGCATAGGCATCAAATGCGATTGGCGACTGGCTGGAGAGATGGCAATAGCCGACTTCGTTGAGCTCCAGGCTTTTGGCTGCCTCATGGGCAAAGCTGTTGACATCGATGCGGTGACGCAAATCGTTGATTGAAACGGTGGAGCGGTCGGTTTCGGTGCGCAGAATGAACTGGCGGCCCGGCAACATGGCGTCTTCGGAAAACCAGACAATGTTCGCGGCAAACTGGTCGGCAACCTCGGGACGGTTGTCCGGGGCAACCAGCATGTTGCCGCGTGAGACCTCAATCTCGTCCTCCAGCACCAGCGTCACCGCCTGACCTTCTATGGCTTCATCCAGATCGCCATCCATGGTGACGATGCGTTTGACATTGCTGGGTTTTCCCGATTTGGCGACGACGACGGTGTCGCCGGGCTTCACCCTGCCTGCCGCAATAGTTCCGGCAAAGCCGCGGAAATTGAGGTCCGGCCGCACAACATATTGCACGGGAAAACGGAACGGGCCCTGAATGCGCTCGGCTTCAAATTCCACGGTTTCCAGATGCCCGAGCAGCGTCGGGCCATTATACCAGTCCATATTCGGCGATGGCGCAGTGACATTGTCGCCATAGCGCGCCGACAGCGGAATTGGCGTGATGCTGGCAAAGCCCATATCAGCCGACATGGCGCGGAAATCCGCGTCAACCTTGTCAAACACCGCGCGGTCGTAATTCACCAGATCGATCTTGTTGACCGCGACAATGACATGGCGGATGCCGAGCAGCGAGGCAATGAAGGTGTGGCGCCTTGTCTGGGTGAGAATGCCCTTGCGCGCATCGACCAGCACCACGGCAACATCCGCTGTGGACGCGCCGGTGGCCATGTTTCTGGTGTATTGCTCATGACCGGGGGTATCGGCGACGATGAATTTGCGTTGCGATGTGGAGAAAAAGCGATAGGCGACATCAATGGTGATGCCCTGCTCGCGCTCTGCTTCCAGACCATCGACCAGCAGCGCAAGATCGATATCATCCCCGACAGTGCCCCATTTGCGGCTTTCATTTTCCAGCGCGGCCAGCTGATCTTCGTAAATCAGCTTGGTATCATAAAGCAGCCGGCCGATCAGGGTGGACTTGCCATCATCAACCGAGCCGCAGGTGAGAAACCGCAGCAGGGTTTTCTGTTCCTGCTCGGCCAGAAACGATTTCAGAGCGACAGGCGTTGCCAGACTGTCCATCAGAAATACCCCTCGCGTTTCTTCTTCTCCATCGAGCCGGCTTCGTCGCGGTCAATCAACCGGCCCTGGCGCTCCGATGTGCGGGCAATCAGCATCTCGCCGACAATCGCTTCCAGCGTATCGGCATCGGATTCAATGGCACCGGTCAGCGGATAGCAGCCAAGGGTGCGGAAGCGCACCAGTTGATTGCGGGCGCTCTCGCCCGGCTTCAGCTGCATGCGCTCATCATCCTTCATGATCAACATGCCGTCGCGCTCGACCACCGGGCGTTCGCGGGCAAAGTACAGCGGCACAATGGGAATGTCCTCCAGCAGAATATATTGCCAGATGTCCAGCTCGGTCCAGTTTGAAATCGGAAACACGCGAATGGATTCACCCTTCGCCACTCGGGTGTTGAAAATCTTCCACATTTCCGGGCGCTGATTTTTCGGGTCCCAGCCATGCTGGGCGTCGCGGAACGAGAAAATGCGTTCCTTGGCGCGGCTTTTTTCCTCGTCGCGGCGCGCGCCGCCAAAGGCCGCATCAAAGCCGTATTTATCCAGCGCCTGGCGCAAGGCGGCGGTTTTCATGATGTGGGTGTGGGTGTTGGAGCCGTGATCGAACGGATTGATGCCCTGGTCGACGCCATCCTGATTGATATGCACCAGCAGATCAATGCCAAGGCGTTTCGCGGTTTCATCGCGAAATTCAATCATTTCCCGGAACTTCCATGTGGTGTCGACATGGAGAAACGGAAATGGCGGTTTGGCCGGATAAAATGCCTTCATCGCCAGATGCAGCAGAACGGAGGAATCCTTGCCGATGGAATACAGCATGACCGGGTTTTCAAACGAGGCGGCGACCTCACGAAAAATATGAATCGCTTCTGCTTCGAGGCGTTTGAGATGAGACAGTTTCTGGGACATTTAACCACGCTTTTTGAGATATGGCGCTGGGATAGCGAGTGTGGCACCGATTTGCCAGACATGGAATTCTATTGTGAAGTCATTTTAAGGAAATCGGCGCGCTTTCCGGGTGTCAGCAACCCCTCTATCGTCATCCCCGGACTTGTTCCGGAGATCCAGACACGGAAGCGCTCACGCGCGGCAGAACCTTCTCAATTCGGGCTGCTGGATCCTTTACATTACACGCAGATCGAAATCAACTCATCCAACGCACGCACCAGCCAGACAGCGATGAGTTGTTTTCGCCTCGGATTTGCGACAGAATACGTCATGTGAACAAACAATGGGTAAGGCAAGGAATTGTCCCGACAAAACTCTTTAACAGTGGATGATTCCAAACTCGAAAAAATCATCTCAACTCTGGAAACAAAACTTCGGAACCGGCCGAACGACGCGCGTCTTATCTTCAGGTTGCTGGCAATGCTGGATTGCCAATCGCCGCGGGTTACCGGGGACAGCCCCTATTCCCGGTGTCAGCGGGCGCTGAGTGCGCATTATCACGCAAACGAAGGATCTCTCAACGGTCTGACGTTAGACATTTTTCGTGACAATTATCGTAACTGGAAATTGATTCTCGATGAACACGAATTAAATAATGAAACTATTGTACCGCAGATTTGCGAAGGGAGTGAAATACAAATTAATGATACACCTGCATACTGTGGAAAATATAAGGATTTGTTCAACAAAACCGGCGTCGTTCCCGGCATATGTTTTAAATGTTTTAAGGTTATAATACTGCCTTCTGATTTATTTTCTCTTATACATATTTATTTCGTATTGAAAAATAGTTTTTTTGAAAGAAACAATTTCCGTAAATGCATGGTTGAACTTAGGGAAGAATTTAATTATCCTTATAAGGGATTTATTTACTGTCAATCCGAGGATGAGGCGCTATATTGCCTGCAAAAAATAAAAACTGAACTAAAGATTAACGGGCTATCTGACACCATTTGTGAAATAAGTCACGGCTGCTTGGAATACAGCTCAAAATATCCGGATTTTAGTTATTCTGCAGAAGGTACGCACCGTTCATTTGAACAGCCCCAATACTGGCAGGCAATTGAAACGGATTATCTAACTAAAAATACACCGCCCGGCCCGAGAATTCTCTATCACGGCAACAAGGAAATTACAGTTCGCGATATGATCTGTTTTGAGACCTGGATCAGATATGCAGAAACAATCGGGGATGAGTCTTACAAGCAGCTGGTTGGTAATAGACCAGTCCATCGAAATATGAAAATGTTTACCGCACTTGTGGCGAAACAGGCGGCACAGAGAAATGCCCAATTGGTAGAGCTTCGTGCAAGGCAATCTCAGCACGAGTAATCGGTATTCACGCCGGGCGTGCCTCCGGTGTCACAACACCCGCTTCACCCTTAAGTAACTCGCCTCCGGCTTACAGAGATACCCAGAACCCATGATCGCAGGGTTAACTGACTGAGGCGCGGATACCGCTGCGTGCGCAGAAAAGGCCCGGCGGAAACCGCCGGGGCCTTCAAGTGGCATGACTGACTGGTGTCAGCGCCCCCTCTATCGTCATCCCCGGACTCGTTCCACTACTGTCCGGTTAAGCTTTTTGAGGCTGCACTCAAGTAACT
>TARA_R110002096_G_scaffold154_6_pt1 | contig 33673 bp, 33 predicted proteins | sample TARA_R110002096 | Tara Oceans TARA_R110002096 (sample SAMEA4397295) | marine metagenome | biome: Polar Biome; feature: [DCM] deep chlorophyll maximum layer (ENVO:01000326); material: water (ENVO:00002006), including particulate matter (ENVO:01000060) such as... | depth 35 m
AGTTTGATAACGAGGGGCGCTATCTCGAGGTGCAACTCGGCGGAATCAGTGTCGTGTCGCTGTATCTCCCATCGGGGTCGTCAAAAGAGGAACGGCAGATCGCGAAGTATCGCTGCATGGATTCGTTTACCGAGCATTTGAAAAAACTTCACCGTCGGCAGTCCGAGTACATTATCTGTGGTGACTGGAATATTGTGCACAAGGAAGGCGACATTAAAAACTGGAAACAGAACCAGAAGAATTCCGGCTGCCTGCCCGAAGAACGTGCCTGGCTTGACAAGGTTTTTGGTGAGTACCGCTACACCGACGCATTCCGCGCGATTGAACAGGAGCCGAACCAGTACACCTGGTGGTCCAACCGCGGCCGCGCCTGGGACAACAATGTGGGATGGCGCATCGACTACCAGGTCGTGACGCCGGGACTCCGTGACAAAGTCCTGCGTACTGACATCTATCGCGAGCAACGTTTTTCCGATCATGCGCCTCTGACGATGGACTACGACTGGGACCATGGAGGCTGACGCCCAGATAGACCGAACGCGCAAGGAAAGCTTCAAAGAAGCGATCCTGAACCGGCGTATGCTGATCTGCGTCTTTACAGGCTTCACGTCGGGTTTGCCACTGTATTTATTGTTTCAGCTGGTTCCGTACTGGCTGCGCACCGAGGGCGTCGGGCTGGCGGAAATCGGATTGTTCGCGCTCGTGCAGTTTCCCTACACCTGGAAGTTTCTCTGGGCGCCGATCATGGATCGCTATACGTTGCCATTTCTCGGCCACCGGCGCGGCTGGATACTGTTAACGCAGGTGCTGCTGCTCGTTTCGATTGCCGTAACAGGCTTCCTGAACCCGCAGGTTTCGCTCTGGACCATCGCGTACCTGGCAGCCGCCGTCGCGTTTTTTAGCGCGAGTCAGGACATCGTCCTCGATGCCTACCGACGCGAACTGTTGCCGGATGTCGAACTCGGGCTCGGAAACTCGATCCATGTACAGGCGTATCGGCTGTCAGGGCTGATTCCCGGCGGGCTCGCGATTGTCATGTCGGACTATTTGCCGTGGCACGTCGTCTTTTTCATTGTCGCGATGTTCATGCTGATTGGTATCGTGATGACACTGGTCATTGACGAGGCGATCAAGAATCCTACGCCACCACAGTCATTGAAAGCCTCGGTCATCGACCCGTTTCGCGAATTTATCGGCCGATCCGGCCTGAAGCCGGCGTTACTGGTCCTTCTTTTCCTGTTCCTTTACAAGCTCGGCGATAACATGGCGACGTCGCTGCAAACGGCATTTTTTCACGATGTCGGATTCTCCGGAACGCAAATCGGTACGATCGCAAAATTCGTGGGTACGAGTGCCGCGATTTTTGGCGGCATGGTCGGTGGTTTGATCATGGTCAAGTTGCCGATCAATAAAGCGCTATGGGTGTTTGGCCTGGTACAAATCACGAGCATCCTTGGCTTCGCACTATTGTCTATCGTTGGTGCCAATCCGTGGATGCTCGCGTTAGCCATGGCATTCGAATACCTTGGTGTCGGGTTGGGAACCGTTGCGCTCACCGCATTCATGGCGAAGTCGACCAATGTTGCATTTGCCGCCACACAGTTTGCCTTGTTCACCGCGCTGGCATCTGTGCCCCGGGTTCTCGCCAGTGCGACGACAGGCATCATTGTCGAACACACCGGGTGGACAAATTTCTTCTATCTTTGCACGCTGTTCGCCATCCCGGGCATGTTGCTGTTGTTAAAGGTTGCGCCGTGGAATGAGGACAAGGTGTGAGCAATAAAGAAGTCGTTGTCGGCCGACTCGACGAACTTGACGATCCCGGTTGCCGGGAGTTTCAGATTGGTGACGGCGACTGGCCGTTGCGGGGATTCGTGGTGCGCAAGGGCGACGCGGTGTTCGCGTACCAGAATGTTTGCGTGCATGTCGGGCATCCGCTGAACTGGTCACCGGATCGATTTCTTACCAAGGATAAATCGGCACTCATCTGCGCGTCACACGGGGCAATGTACGAAATCGAATCAGGGGATTGCATTGCCGGACCGGGCAAGGGCCGTACCCTGCAGGTGGTCGACGTGGAGGTCCGCGACGGTCTGATCTACGTGAGCGGTCCGGACGGTCTGCGCTGAGGCACGGCAGCTTTGCGCGCCGTGATGTCAGAGTTTGTCGAGAAACTCCAGCGGGTCGTGATAGCCGTTGGGAATATCGTTTTCTTTGGTGCTGACGTAGTCTTCCGGGTCCATATCCATTGAGCCGGACCAGTCCTCCGGTGCACTGACCTCGACCAGCAGCAGGTTCGGCCAGTTCTCCATGTCGATTTCACTGATCGTGCCATCGAATAGTTGAATTTCGACGGTGCCGGCGTCGTCATCAATCGCAACGACCTCAAACAACGTGCCGTTCGGCCGGCGGAACCAGTGACCGATTGCGGGAGGTTGTATAGCTGTTGCCATCGCCAGCGTCCAGAATAAGGTGTACCTCTATTAGTTATAGTGTAAGCCCGTGCAAGTTCAAGCGATATCCGTAATTATCGCAATTTGCAGCACCAATCCCAGATGCGGTGTCCTTTTTTGAGTCCACGCTGTTCGAATTTTGTGCGCGGACGATCAAGCGGGTTTTCCCCGTCGTGTTCTCGCCGCTCTGCACAGATGAAAAACTCCGATTCATCGAGCAGTGCGTCGATATGTTCGGCATAGCCCTGCCAGTCAGTGGCAATATTGAGGCTGCCATCCTCGCAGAGGCTATTGGCAACCAGTTCCAGGAATGCTGGCTGCACGATGCGACGCTTGTGGTGCCGTTTCTTGGGCCAGGGATCCGGGAAGTAGAGATTGACACGGTACAGCGATCCTTTCGCAACCTGGTGTGTCAGTACGTCGATCGCATCGTGTGATATGAGGCGCAGGTTCTCGACGCCGTATTCCCTTGATTTCAGCAAGCAGTGTCCGACACCCGGTTGATGCACCTCGATACCGATAAAGTTCAGGTCCGGCCGCTCGCTGGCCTGTTGTACGAGTGTTTCGCCGTTGCCGAAGCCGATTTCAAGCACGACTGGCGCGGCCCGGGAAAACACGCGGTCAAAATCGACTCGCTCAGCCGTGAACTCGACGCCGTAATCGGGCCATAGCTCGACGAGCGCCTTTTCCTGCGATGGCGTCAGGCGTCCGGTGCGCCGGACAAAGCTGCGAATGCTGCGTTTATTTGTGTTCGGTTCAGACATGAGCTTGCGAATAGTAAAGAGAATGTGGCCACTGTGCCGCTTCTTTACCAACTGGCGACTTTCTTAACATATCGAAGTAGTGCCAGTAGCGTTGCCACGCGCACAACAGTATGCTTAGGATTGATCTAAATCAGGATGGGGGGACATCGTGATCAACACAATAAAAATCAATGGCTTGAGTGGCAGTTCTTTGCGGTTGGCCAGCGTTACGCTGTTGCTGGTGGCAGCAACCGCTGGCTTATTACTGCCGGATTCCGTGCACGCACAGGCGCAGGAGCGAAACGGTGCTGCCGGTGCATTGCTTGAGGAAATCGTTACGACCGCCCGAAAGCGCAGCCGGGCCGAGGCCGTGCAGGATGTGCCCGTCGCAGTCAGTGCATACGGAGCTGCACAGATCGACGCACTGTTCGTCAAAAAGCTGGAAGACTTAAGCTACCTGATGCCGAACGTCCAGCTGGAGGCCGTCGGCACTTTCCCCGGCGTACAGAATTTCTCGATCCGCGGACAGGGAATCAACAGCTCGATCCCGTCGGTTGATCCAACAGTTGGCGTCTTTGTTGATGGCCTGTACATGGGCACAACCTACGGCGTTGTGATCGATACTTTTGATCTTGAGTCTGTCGAGGTTCTGCGCGGGCCGCAGGGATTGTTGTTCGGCAGGAACGTGACAGGCGGTGCGGTTGTGCTGCGGAACGCACGACCGAACGGTGACTACAGTGCTCGCTTCCGTGTCGGCGCCAATAACGAAGAGCAGGTCAACGTTGCCGCATCGATCGAAGGGTCTCTGATCGATGACAAGCTGGCTGGGAAGATGGTTGTCTACTACGACGACGATCCGGGCTACTACGACAACCTGAATCCGTCGGCCGCAAATCCGGCGCCGCATCCGTTCCAACCCTTCTACATCAAACCGGCCGATGGTTCGAATGTCGGTGCGCTCAGGACGAAATTATTTCGGCCGTCACTGGTATGGACGCCCTCGGACTCGGTCGACCTGACCTTGATCCTGGAGCATGGCATTACCGAAGGCGATGGTGCGGCATGGACCAACATAACAGCGCAGCAGGCGGGCGCGCAGCCGGATTTCGCGACGACATCGGACGAGACCGGCTTTTCCGATATCGACTGGACGCAGATCATGCTCGAGACAAATATTGGTGAAGTTGGCAATGGGACGCTGACCAATATCGCCGGCTATCGTCGAGTCAATGCGGCTTCTGCGGCAGACATCGACGGTACCGACCTGCCCATTTTTGCGGCGCCGGGTACAACCGATCAAAAACAATTCAGCAACGAATTACGATGGTCCGGAAATTTTGGTGACAATTGGGAATCGGTCATCGGGTTTTATTACTTTACCCAGGACGTCGGCTATCGGGAGGCGCGCTATATCTGGTTGCCACCGCCGCTCGGTCCGGCACCGTTTGGTGTCAATCTGCAGGCAGCATTGGGCGGCGATATGGATTCGCGCAACTTTGGTGCCTTCTGGAGTAATGATTTCCATGTCAGCGACGCGTGGACGATCACGGCCGGTTTGCGCTACACCGACGAGAGCAAATCCGCGCAGATCATCATTGGCGGCTGCACAGATAACATGAGCTTCAATTGTGTGACTGACGATTTGTCCGGCGACTGGGACAATTTGACGCCGAAACTGGGAGCCCAGGTTCAGATTTCAGACAATCTGCGAATGTACGGCTTCTGGTCCAAGGGCTTCCGCTCAGGAGGATTCAATTTCCGCAATGCACGGCCGGATATTATTCCGCCCGGGCCAACGGTCGAAGAAGAGAACAATACGTTCGAGGTGGGTCTGAAGTCGGAATTCAATGATGGCAAAATGCGTCTCAATATTGCCGCTTTCCAGAACAAGATCGACGACATGCAGCGCGAGCTGAATTTGTCGGATCCGCAGGTCATCGTGTTGCAGGCGACGATTAATGCCGGCGACGTCACGATCAAGGGGATTGAAGCCGAATTCGTGGCCTTGTTGACGGATAATTTTTCCATCAACGCATCGTACGGATGGCAGGACGGTGAGTACGATAGCTACAATCCCTTCGTGCCGGCATTCGAGGCGCAGTTGCGTCTCGTCGGTGCGCTGGCCCCGGACGCAGTGTTGATCGGCAACGAACTGCCACGGCTGGCACCCACTAACTACAGTCTTGGTTTTTCCTGGGATATTCCGCTGGGCTCCGGCCTGGTTAATCTGATGGCGAATCACAGTTTTCGCGAGGGACACCCGTATAACGACAGCAATGATCAGAATTTTGTCGATCAACGCCGCACGAATGCGAGTGTGAACTGGTTTTCGGCAGACGATCGCTGGTCCGTATCGTTGTACGGCAAGAACCTGGAGGACGAGGCGAACTGGGGTAACCTGACATCAATCGCCGGTCTCTGGACGGCCGGGCCGATGAAGCCGGGGCGACAGATTGGGTTTGAGGTCAACTACCGTTACGAATGACGAATAGTACGCGCGGGTGTCAGGGCCTGCTCAGCGGGTTTCTGACACCATGCGCTTATTCGAATCGAACTGGCGTCGTGTTTTCGGGATGACGGCCGACGATGTCTTTGTAAAATTCGGCGCATTTTCGAAGGTCTGCCTCCGCATCGTCCGTCAGGTCGAGTCTCCCGGCGATCCCGACACGCTTCCTGCCGTAGTCAATGATGCCCAGAAACACCGGTACTTCAGCGGCTTTGGCGATCCTGTAGAAGCCCGTTTTCCAGTGTTTGCGATGGGCTCGCGTGCCCTCGGGCGCGAGCCCGAAATAGAAGCTGTCGTTCTTCTCGAACATTGCAACAGCCTCGGCCACCGCCGACTGCGCTTTACTGCGATCCAGTGGAATGCCGCCGAGCCCGCGTAACAGGGTGCCGAGCGGAAACCAGAACAGCGCCGACTTTGCGAAGAAGCGGATTTCAATGCCAATCGCAACCTTGTAAATCAGTGCCCAGATCCCGTCCCAGTTCGACGTGTGCGGTGCAGCGATAAACACGGCTTTTGGCACGTCCGGAATTTCACCGACCGGCGTCCAGCCGCCGAGGCGTAGCAGTAATCTTGCGACAGGCTTCAGCATCAGGCCTCACCTTTGCGGTCACGTGGGGGCAGCCAGCGACGCGCGATGGTTGGCAGCAGCGTAAGCGTAACCAGCAAACAACCCGCCAGTGCCAGCGAGGCTTGTGAGCCAAAGCGAATGAGTGAGGGACTGTCCGAAATCACAAACGTCCCGAACGCAGCGATCGAGGTCGTCACGGTAACAATGATCGCCAGCCCGGTTTCGGCAAATACTTCCTCGAGCTGGCCGTCGTGGCGTTGCCACGAAGAAACGAAGTGGACGCCACCGTCAACACCGATTCCCAGCACCAGCGGTGCGATCGCGATCGTTACTGCGGATACCGCGATTCCAAACAGGCTCATTACCCCCGCGAGCCAGATCAGTGCGAGTGACAGCGGCGCCAGAATCACGATCGGCAAAAGGACGCTGCGTGTGCCAATGACCAATACCGCGAAGATCGCCAGCGCGGCGAATGGCAGCACTCGCGGTACGTCTTTTGTCAGCAACTCATCGATCCGGGCATTCAGGGCAGGGGCACCGCTCGCTGTCCAGGTGCCGAGGCCCTCCGCCGATATCCATTGGCCGAGGGCTGCCAGCGTACGGTCGTAATCGGCGCGAAGGAATGGATTATCGACCGGGTGCACCTGCAACAGGCCATCCACTTCCGGGATCGCCATCATCGAATTGATTTCGACCGGGCGGTCTGTCGCAGCCAGCAGCTCGATGGCGTCATCGGCATTATCGAACAGCAATAGCAACGGCGAGGTCGTCAACTCGTGCTCATTGGCTATACGCTCTTGCAAATCGCGGGAGGGCAGGCCACTGGTCTCAAGCTTGTGATTGTCGCTTAACATCTCGAGATTGCTGGCACTCAACGACGCCAGCAACGCCAGTACAACAGCGATTGAAGACAGCAGTGCGCCGTGGCGACTGATAACCGGTGCGAGGCGTCGTACCGGGCGATCGAATGTCGTGGTGCGCAGCAGCCATTGTTCGGGGCAATACAACAATACGAGCGGCAGCAAGCCCATGCAGGCGGCGTAAACGCCGAGGGTAACCAGTGCGCCAGACCAGCCAAGATCGACAAAGCCGCTCAGGTTGGCGCGGCCAAGCGCAACGAATGTAATTGCTGTCGTAAGACTGGCCAGCGTGACCGGCCGTAGCATTCGTGTCCACGCGAGCAATACCGCCTGCTGCCGCGGCTTCCGGTCATGTGTTATCGCGTAGCGGCAGGACTGGATCATGTGAATGCAGTGATCGATACCGATACCGAGCAGCAGTGTCGGCACTGTCGCTGCGAGCAAGGTCAATTCGTTGCGTATCAGGCTGTATGCCGCCAGGCCCCACGCGATGCCGAGACCGACTGGAATCATCATGAACAAAGCGAGTAAGCCGATTCTGTAGACGAACGCAAACAGCAGGCTGACAAACACCACCGCCAGCGCAATGGCCACGCGCAAATCCTTGTCGACGCGACTTTGCATTTCATAAACGATTGCGGGTGTTCCGGTCAGGCCACATTGCGGTGCGGCCTCGGCAAGAATATCGCTCGCCTGCATCATGACAGGACGGGTTTCCTGCCAGTCCGACGCGTCGACTGCGAGCGAAAAGCCGTAGACCGGTGACTTGCCGCTTTGCAAATAGGATCGCGTGTGTGCCGTAACGCCGTCCAGGTCAACCAATCGGTTCAGGACTGGGCGATCAAGCATCGACTCGCTGTCGCAAACAATTAGCAACTCTTCCAGCCCGGGAGTTTGCGAGGACAACTCATCGAACAATTTCACAGCCGGGTCCTGCTGGCCGAGCAATCCGTATACGTCAGCCTCGATCCTGAGATCGAGCAGCAGAAACACTGACACCGCAGTCAGAATCACCCCCGCGATGGAAACCGGCAGTGTCGGCCAGGACCGGGTCATGTCGGGGGGTACGAGTGCTTCGATGCCGGAATTGCCATCGGGGCAGACTACGCAAGCCGTGCGAATTGTACAAACGGACAATTGCCGCAGCGGTGCACTCGCGCGGCGTTCTCAAGTATGGTCACCCTGTGAATACGGCAAGAATGATAACGGGCGATGCCAGGCGCCTGATGATCCGAATCCGCAACGGCCTGTTGTTGGGGTTCCTGCTGTTTTCGGCCACTGCCTGCCTGAGTACCCGTTTCGATCACCCGCGTGTTGCCAGCGAGGCAATCAGCCCGGCGCTGGATACGACGCTGCGGCGACAGGTTGTGTTGTGGCAGCAGAACAACCCGGGTCCGTCAGGGTTTTTCCCGTTGGCGTCCGGGACGGACGCGCTCGGCGCCAGGTTGCGCCTGACGGAAATTGCGGAAAAAAGTATCGACGTACAAACCTTTCTGATGAAGGGTGATACAGCGGGACAAGTGTTTGCCGGAGCGCTGTTGCGCGCTGCCGATCGCGGTGTTCGCGTGCGCTTCCTGCTCGATGATATTTTCACCACGATCGAGGATGAAGAGCTTGAGTTGCTCGACCTGCATCCGAATATTGAGGTGCGGTTGCACAATCCTGTCTCTCGACGTGGCGTTAGTGCTATCAACAAGGTGGCCACGTTTCGGTCGGCGAATCGGCGCATGCACAACAAGTCGTTTACCGTCGATAACCAGGCGACAATTGTTGGCGGCAGAAACATCGCCGATGAATATTTCGATCTGCGGCCGCAAAGTGAATTTCTGGATCTGGACATGCTGGCGATCGGGCCGGTAGCCCATGACGTTTCGGAAGTCTTTGACCGCTTCTGGAATCACCGGCGCTCGGTGCCAATGACTGCGTTCGCCCGCAAATATACGCGCGAGGATCTTGCCACTGCCCGCGCTGAAGTCAATGACAGTGCTCGGCAACGCGGGGAACAGGTCTATCGGACGGCGATTCACACCGGCCTGATCCAGGCCATGGTCGGGGGTGCTCAATCCCTGTACTCCGCGGATGCAACGGTACTGACGGATGAGCCAGACAAGCTGACATCACGAGTATCGCCCGACCAGATGCTGCTGGTTCAACAGTTGCTGGAAGTGATCGATGATGCGACGCGGGAGGTCATCGTAATGACACCCTATTTCGTGCCGGGAAAAGCGGGTGTCGCGTTCTGGAAGTCGATTGTCGATAAAGGCGTGCGCGTGGTGCTGGTGACCAATTCGCTGGCGTCGAACAATCACACAGCGGTGCACGCGGGCTATGCCAAGTACCGGAAGCGTATTATCGAGGCTGGCGTTGAGCTCTATGAAGTGCGTGCGCACGCGAGATCCGGCTCCCGGACCATGCACACCAAGGGCATGATCATCGATCGCCAGACTGTCTTCATCGGCTCCCTGAATCTCGATCCACGATCGATAGCGATCAACTCGGAAATGGGAATGCTTGTACCAAATGCGTCACTGGCCGGGTCGATGGCCGAGAATGCGCTTCAACATTTTCAGGAAGTGGCTTATCGTGTCGAACTTGATGACCATCGCCGATTGCGATGGCGAGCGACCATTGATGGGGTTGAAGTCGTCGAACAGTCCGAACCGCAAGCCAGCCGCTGGCACCGCTTCAAGGCCTTTCTGCTGAGGATCGTCCCGGAGAACCAGCTATGACTCGAAGAATGCGTCCATGAGAACATCCGGGTGGATGAAGCGGCAACCGTGGTTCTGGCCGATCAAGCTGTTTCTGAAACGCCTGTCGGGCAAGGAGCTTTGGTTGCGCCCGGAAGTGAGCGTCGAAACGACGGAAACCGCCGATTGGTCTTTTATTGGCAATCGTTTGAGCGCGGAGTCGATCATTTATTCACTGGGTGTTGGTGATTCGATTGATTTCGACCTGGACCTGATCGAACGTTTTGGGGCAACGGTGTATGCCTTCGACCCGACACCGTATGCGATGGAGTGGGTTTCGAAGCAGGACCTGCCGCGCGAATTTATTTTCAAGCCCTGGGCTGCGAGCGGTCAGGACGGTCACCTTCGTCTGTACCGCCGCGTCAATCGACACGGCAAAAGTGCCGAGGTCATGTGGACTGCCGACGCAAATGCGGGTGATGCAGATGATTTCATCGATGCACCGGCGTATACGATTGCCTCAATAATGGAGCAGTTGGGTCACGGCCGGGTGGACCTGGTCAAGATGGACGTCGAAGGCGCCGAATACGACATACTCGCCGGCTTGCAGTCGGTAGAGCGGCTACCGCGGCAACTGTTGGTCGAGTTTCACCACCGCTTTCCCGGTATCGGAAAAGGACGGACCGCCGCAAGCATCGAAAAACTGCGCGCGCTCGGCTACCGGATATTCGCGCTGTCCGAAACCGGTCGAGAGGTAGGTTTTTTGCTCGACGAGGAGAAACAGGCTTAGAGCGATGCTGGCCGGGCCGGACTAGGGACGTCCAAAATAAGCGGCGATTCCGCCGGCCGCGAGCAGGGCTGCGCCAGCCGTAGTGATGCCGAGACCCAGCAGGACAGTACCGCTTAACAAGGCTGTTGCCGCGCCGGCGAGCCAGAAGCGCTGTTGCCGCTGCTGTTGCAGTTGTCGCTGCATTTTTTCGAGTTCCCGGGACTTCAATTCAACTGTGTACCGGCCCTCGGCCGCCTGTTCGCCGAGGTGACGAACGATGCCCGGTAAATCTCGCAGCGCATCGCGCAGTTGTGGCAGGTTCTCGCGCAGGTCGTGCAGCATCGCGCGCGGGCCAACCTGGTCGTCCATCCAGCGCTGCATGACCGGATGCGCTGTTTTCCAGAGGTCGAGTTGCGGGTACAGGGCCCGGCCAAGTCCTTCAATATTAAACAGCGTTTTGTGCAGCAGGATCATCTGCGGCTGGATTTCCACGTTGAAGCGTTGCGCGACGCGAAACAGGCGCATCAGCAGTGCCGCAAACGAAATCTCGGCGAGGGGTTTGTTGAAAATCGGCTCGCACACCGTACGAATCGCCGTTTCGAGTTGGTCCACGCGGGTCTCCGCTGGCACCCAGCCGCTGTCGAGGTGCAACTTGGCGATGCGGTGATAGTCACGATCGAAAAACGCGAGGAAGTTCTCGGCGAGATAGCGCTGATCCTCCGGGCTCAGCGTGCCGACGATGCCAAAGTCGACAGCCGCATATTTTGGCTGCTCAGGGTCGGTCGTGATGACAAAAATGTTCCCCGGGTGCATGTCGGCGTGGAAAAAATTATGCCGAAACACCTGCGTGAAAAAAATCTCGACGCCATTTTCCGCCAGCACCTGGATGTTGGCGCCTGCGGCCTTGAGCGCCGCCATGTCGCTGATCGGCGTACCGTAGATGCGTTCCTGCACCAGGACCTCCGGCCGGCAATAGTCCCAGTAGACATCCGGGACATACAACATATCCGAGCCCTGGAAATTGCGCTTCAGCTGCGCGGTATTTGCCGCTTCACGCATCAGGTCAAGTTCGTCGAGAATGGTATTTTCATACTCGTCGACGACCTCGAGTGGCCGCAGTCGCTTGCCGTGCTCCCAATATCGATCCGCGAGACCGGCGAGCAGGCGCAGCACGGCGAGGTCTTTTTCGATCTGATCGAGAACGCCCGGCCGCAATACCTTGACGATGACCTCGTGACCCGAACTAAGCTTCGCCGTATGCACCTGGGCGATCGAGGCGGCCGCAAGCGGTTCCTTGTCAAAGCGTTCGAAGACGTCATCTACAGGCCTGGCGTAGGCGGCATCGAGAATAGCGATCGCCTGTTCGGCGGGAAACGGGGGAACCGCGTCCTGCAATTTGGCGAGTTCGTCGGCGATATCCGCCGGCAGCAGGTCGCGTCGGGTTGAGAGTGCCTGCCCGAACTTGACGAATATCGGACCCAGTTCTTCCAGTGCCAGGCGAATGCGTTCGCCCAACGGCGCTGAGCGGTTGCGACGCGTTGGTGACAGGTAAAAAATAAACCGCAGCGGGCGCAGCAAGTGCGTTTCCTTGATGACGTCGTCGAGCCCGTATTTCACCAATACGCGCTGGATAGCCAGTAAGCGAAACAAGGTACGACGATTATTCATCTCAGTCGCTGTTCCGCAGTCGGTTCAGTCTTGCCTCGACTCGCGCGACGTCGTCGCGCAGCGTATTGACGTCAGCTGTAAAGCGGTCCACCTCGTAGCGGCTCGGCGCATCCCGGCTTTCTTCCTGCAGATACTCGCGAATATTCTCGCCGAGTGTCCTGCGGGCGTCGCGGCCCCAGCGACCGAGGCCCCGCGCCATCTCGCCCAAACGGTGTGCAGCGATATCGCCGACAACGCCAGACAGCTCTTCTTCGAGGTCCGGCTTGGCAAGCATCAACAGACGTTGAAACCGGTCGGCGCGTTCGGCGTCGCCACTGAGTGACAGTGAACCGTCACGGATGGCGGCCTCACCCGATTCCCCGGCCATGCGCGCCAGCGTCAGGAGCGATCCCTCGAGCAATACGTCAGGCTCGGCGTCGAGGCCGGATTCAATGGACAACATGTCGTCATGTACGACAAACCATGCAGCCAGGGCCGAATCGGTGACGCGGACTGCGACGATCGTCCCGGACAGTTCGCGGCATAATTCACGCGCTGGTGTGGTTTGCGCAATATTGCGGTTCAGGATTTTGACGAGCGGGCGCAGCAATGCATCAAGCGGGTCCATCAGCGCCTAGATCCGATAGCCGATATGCAGCGCGACAATACCGGCCGCCAGGTTGTGGAAGCGGCAACGTTCAAAGCCGGCGTCTTCCATCATGGACTGCAGCGTTTCCTGGTTGGGATGCATGCGAATGGATTCTGCAAGGTACTGGTAGCTGTCCGGATCGTCCGTGACCAGCTTGCCGAGTACCGGCAGCACCTTGAAGGAATAAAGATCATAGGCCGGCCGAACAGCTTCGTGCGGTTCGGAAAACTCCAGGATCAGGGCTTTGCCGCCGGGCTTCAGAGCCCGCAACATCGACGCCAGCGCGGCGTCCTTGTCAGTCACGTTGCGCAGGCCGAAAGCGACGGTGATGCAATCGAACGTGCCGTCTTTGAACGGCAATGCCTGTGCGTCGACCTGCGCGATGGCAACGTTGCCGGCGATACCCGCGTCGATAAGGCGGCTGCGGCCCTGGCGCAGCATGGCGGCATTGATGTCGGCCAGTACGACTTGACCGGTCTTGCCGACTTTTTTCGAAAATTCGCGCGCCAGGTCGCCGGTGCCGCCCGCCAGGTCGAGCACCACGTCGCCGCTGTGTACGGCTGCCTGATCAATGGTGAAACGCTTCCAGAGGCGATGCAGGCCGGCCGACATCAGGTCGTTCATGATGTCGTATTTATCAGCGACCGAATCGAACACGCCGCGCACCAGGCCGGCTTTGTCACCCTTGCCGACGGTCCGGAAGCCAAAGTGCGTGGTATTTTCGTCGCCTGTATTCATGCGCTAAGAATACCCGCACTCGCGACGAAGATCACAATATATAGCGGCTCAGATCTTCGTTCTTGGCCAGATCGGCGAGATGATCGTTTACATAGCCGGCATCGACGGTGAGCTTGCTGCCGCTTTTGTCGGATGCCTCAAAGGAAATCGTCTCAAGAAGCCGTTCCATGACCGTATGCAGGCGACGCGCGCCGATATTCTCGGTGTTCTCGTTGACCTGGTAGGCCACTTCCGCGAGTCGCCGTACGCCGCTTTCGGCAAAACTGAGCGCCACGTCTTCGGTTGCCAGCAGGGCCGTGTACTGGGAAGTCAGGGACGAATCCGTTTCTGTCAGGATGCGCACGAAATCGTCGGTTGTCAGCGACTTGAGTTCCACGCGAATCGGGAATCGACCTTGCAACTCCGGGATCAGGTCCGACGGCTTGGATACGTGGAAGGCACCCGAGGCAATGAACAGGATGTGGTCCGTTTTGACCATGCCGTACTTGGTATTTACGGTTGACCCTTCAACCAGCGGCAGTAAGTCGCGTTGTACGCCTTCGCGTGACACGTCCGCGCCCTGTGTACCACTGCTGCGCGCGACTTTGTCGAGTTCGTCAAGGAACACAATGCCGTGCTGTTCGACGGCTTCGAGCGCCTGTGTCTTGAGCTCCTCGTCGTCGATCATCCGCGCCGCTTCTTCATCGGTCAGGTGCCGAAACGCTTCCTTGACCTTCAATTTGCGGGTTTTGCTGCGATTGCCACCGAGATTCTGGAACATGCCCTGCAACTGGCTTGTCATGTCCTCCATTCCCGGAGGCGCCATTATTTCAACGCCGACCGGCAGCGCCTGGATTTCGATTTCGATTTCCTTGTCGTCGAGCTTCCCTTCGCGCAGCATCTTGCGAAATTTCTGCCGCGTGTCGCTGTCGGCTGACTCGTTATCGGCGGTGAAGCCGGCACTCGAGCTGGCCGGTGGCAACAACGCATCGAGGACGCGTTCTTCCGCAGCGTCTTCGGCACGATGACGAACCTTGTCCATCGCGTCTTCGCGAATCATCTTGATGGCGGTGTCCATCAGGTCACGGACAATGCTGTCGACCTCACGGCCGACATAGCCAACCTCGGTGAACTTGGTTGCCTCGATCTTGATGAACGGCGCCCGCGCGAGTCGCGCCAGGCGACGGGAAATCTCGGTTTTGCCGACACCGGTGGGTCCGATCATCAGAATGTTCTTCGGCGTAATCTCGCTGCGCAGTGGCTCATCGACCTGCACGCGGCGCCAGCGATTTCTGAGCGCAATAGCGACGGCCCGCTTCGCGTCGTCCTGGCCGATAATGTGCTTGTCCAGTTCCTGGACGATTTCTCTGGGGGTCATCTGTGACATGGTTTAATCCGCGCGCGGCGCAGGCTCCTGCAGTGTTTCGATAATGATGTTCTGGTTGGTGAAGACGCAGATTTCGCCGGCGATCAGCAAGGCTTTCTCGGCGATATCAGACGCTTCGAGGGTGGTATTTTCCAGCAGGGCGAGTGCTGCTGCCTGGGCAAACGGGCCGCCGGAGCCGATGGCCATCAGGTCGTTTTCGGGCTCGATGACATCGCCGTTGCCGGAGATGATCAGCGACGTTTCCGCATCTGCAACGCACAGCAATGCCTCCAGCCGCCGCAAGCGGCGATCGGTGCGCCAGTCTTTCGCCAGCTCGATCGCGGCTCGCGTCAGGTTGCCGTATTGCTCAAGCTTGGTTTCGAACAGCTCGAACAGCGTGAATGCATCGGCCGTGCCGCCTGCAAATCCGGCAATGACGCGTCCGTCAGCCAGTGGCCTGACCTTGCGCGCATTGCCCTTCATGACTGTGTTGCCCATGCTGACCTGGCCGTCGCCAGCGATGGCAACCTTGCCATTGCGACGCACCGAGACGATGGTCGTGCCTCGAAATTGTTCCATTCGTTCCGTCCTGTTTGGCGCGAGGCTCTAGTCTTTTTTTCGCGCCCGTGGGTGTGTTTGGTCGTATATCTGGGCCAGATGCTGGAAATCAAGGTGCGTATAGACCTGCGTCGTCGATATGTTGGCGTGGCCCAGCAGCTCCTGGACGCCACGCAAATCATGACTCGATTCCAGCAGGTGGGTGGCGAAGGAATGGCGAAACAGGTGCGGATAGACTTTGACTTCGATGCCCTGTCGTTTTGCCCAGTGGTCAACCCGGGCCTGCACCGACCGGGTGCTGATGCGCGAACCACGATTGCTGACAAACAGCGCCTTTTCATCCTCGTACGCCAGTTCACCACGAGCGGCCATCCAGATGCGCAGGGCATCCAGGGCTTTGCGGCCGACCGGGATGATTCGGTCCTTGTTGCCCTTGCCGGTGACACGCACGGTTGCGTCGTGAGTATCCACGTCATCGCAATCCAGGCCGGTCAGCTCCGACAGTCGCAGACCCGAGGAGTACAACAGCTCGAGTATCGCCCGGTCGCGATCGACCAGCGGACCATCGCCGGGAATATTGAGCAAATGTGCCATGCGGTCCGCATCCAGGTTGCCCGGCAGCCGCTTGTTGGCTTTGGGCGCCGAGACGCCGTTGACCGGGTTTTTTGCGACGTGTTTTTCACGCATCAGGTAGCGGTAAAAGCTGCGGCAGGCGGACAGGCGGCGTTGAATACTGCGGGCTCCCAGCCCCTTGCGGTAGCTGCTCGCCGAGAATGCCCGGAAATGCTCGCTGTCGAGCCCCTGCCAGCTGTCGATGCCCGCGGCGTCGCGAAATTCGCGCAACACATTAAGATCGCGCCGATAATTCTTGCAGGTTTCGGGTGACAGCCTGCGCTCGAGTTCCAGGTGCCGAATAAATTTGTCGATCCAGCTCATTGCAGTCACTGCAGGCGGGTACTTAAAAGCGTTTCAGTGCACCGGCAACAAGCTCTCCCAGACGCGTCAGGAAGTCGATACTCATTCCCGGGTGAAAGCGATTGGTGTCGGCGCTGCCGATCCCCAGGAAGCCGATTTCGCAGCTCTCACTGAGCGGCACCAGCGCAGCCGATCCCACTTCGCTGGCGTCGTCCTGGAAAAGAAACTCTTTTTGCGCATCACGGATGCGTCCGCAACGCGCCGAGTTGCCTTTCAGAAAGGTCTTGAACGGGCTGAGTTGTTCGTCATCCCTGGCAATGACCCGGAAGAAACGGCCGGCGGCAACGTCGTCGAAAGCATCCGGGTCACCAAAGATGACCAGTACCGCCTGTTCTGCCCCGAAGCCACTGCGCATTGCAACTTCAAGTGCACTGACTGTCGATTTGAGATCGCTTGCAGCCATCAGCTGCATGGCCAGCTGGTGGATTTTTGCGGCCAGGACATCGTTGGCACGGGCGACGTCGATGAGTTCCTTAAGCTGCTTTTCGAGCTTCAGTTCCTTTTGCCGCAGCACCGAAACCTGACGCTCGACGAGTGATACAGCACCACGGGTTGAATGCGGCAGGTGCAGGGAATTGAGAAGTGCCGCGTGATTTTCGAAGAAATCGGGATGTGTGACCAGGTAATCATGCACCGCCTGCTCGGACAATTCCGCGTCTGTGTAATCGACTTCTGCTTGCGTACTCATACTTTGCTCATTCCTGTAGATTTATCATTCCATCGTCAATCAACTCGGCATTACCTTTGAGCCATACCGCTGCGTCGCCGCCGCGCCAGCTTACCATGACTTGACCGCCGGGCAGCCTCACCGTGACCTCGTCATCCAGCAGCCCCCGGCGGCGCCCGGATACGACCGCTGCGCAGGCGCCGGTGCCGCATGCGGCAGTCTCGCCGACGCCGCGCTCGTGTACGCGCAACGATATTTCATTTCGAGCTTTGATGCTCATGAAGCCGACGTTGGTGCGTTGTGGAAACCGTTCATGGTGTTCAATCAGGGGGCCCAGCTCGCCAACCGGAGCCGCTGCCACGTCGGCTACCATCAGGACGCAGTGCGGATTGCCCATCGATACGGCACTGATTTCAAGCTCCCGGTCGCCGGCGCGGAACGGGTAGACGTCGGCCGCCATGTCGGCGATAAACGGTATCGACGCCGGCTCGAAAACCGGTGCGCCCATCGAGACCGCAACCTGACCGTCCGCAAAAACCTTCGCAGCGATGGGGCCTGCCGGGCTCGCGAGCCAGAATTGCTGCTCTTCAGCTGCGTCGCCCGCCAGGTATTTCGCGACACAGCGTACGCCGTTGCCGCATTGCTCGACTTCCGAACCGTCGGCATTGAATACACGATAACTGGCGAGGGCGCCGTCGCCATTGTCGGGACCGATCCACATTAATGCATCGAAGCCGGGTCCACTTTCCTCGTCGCCAAGACGACGAATGATCCTGGCATCGGGTGGCGAGAACGTACTGGTGCGCTGATCGACCAGCAGGATCTTGTTTCCGGTGCCGTGCATTTTGATGTAGGGAATTTGCATGTCTTAAGATTTTGCCTGCTTCGCAATACTACCCAATGGACTTTATAATCCTGCCGCTGTAGTTTACATAAACTGCCAATCAAACTAACAAATCGCCCTTGGAGACAGACATGCGGCACATAATGGTACTGAACGCGAAAGGCGGCTGCGGCAAAAGCACTCTCGCTACCAACATAGCATCCTATTTCGCAACCGAGGGCGCCGCGGTTGCCCTGGCTGACTACGACCCACAACGCTCCAGTCTTGACTGGCTCGATCGTCGACCCGATGACCGGGCCGCCATCGCTCCGGTAGCAGGATTTAAGGACGGCCTGCGCAAGGCACCGCGCAATGCCGACATTCTTGTTATCGATGCTCCAGCCCGTTCACACGGGGCGGAGCTGACCGACCTTGTGAAGCATGCCGAAACCATCGTTGTTCCTGTGTTGCCATCCACCATAGACATGCAGGCGACGACAACGTTTCTCGAAGAGCTCAAGAATCAGACCAAAATTGCCAAGAAGCAGGCAAAGGTCGCTGTCGTCGCGAACCGGGTGCGCGAAAACACCCTGATCTACGATGATCTTGACGAGTACCTGACCAAGGTTCGGGTGCCGTATATTGCGGCATTGCGCGAGGCGCAGAACTACGTGCGCGCATACACGCGCGGACTGGGTATTTTCGAATTGCCGGAATACCTGGCGTGGCCGGATTGGGAAGAATGGGAGCCGCTGACCGCGTGGCTGCGCACCAAGCGCAGCCAGCCTTAACAGCTATTTACCAGTTAGCAGCCCTGATTTTGTTTATTAGGAATGGCTCGCTTCGCTGCGCTTTATTTCCTATAAACAAAATCAGGGCTGCTGGCAGGTAGTTAAGCCTGGATACTGCTCTAGATAGAAAGCAGGTCTGAGAGGTCTTTACAGGAAATAAAGCGCAGCGAAGCGAGCCATTCCAGTAAAGACCTATCGGTCCTGCTTGCTAGTCTTGCGAGCTATGCGTGATTGCTGGCAGCTTGTTTCCAGCCACCATGCCGAGACCGTCTTTGAAGGCCTCCGCCGCCGCGTGTGTTTCGCCCAGTTGATCCAGCAGGGCACCGTATTCGCGGTAGGCCTCGGGGCTGGGACGAAGAGAGATCACGGTTTCGAGGTAGCTGCGTGCTTTCCCCCACAGCTCATTGCGAAGGCAGAGCCTTGCTGCAGTTAGCAATAAATCCGGGTCCTCACTGTGGTTCGACAGCCAGCCCTCGGCTTTTTTGAGTTGCTTGCTGCTGTCTTCACCCTGTACCAGTCCGAATAGTCTGACCAGCGGCCCGCGCCAATTGGATTTCAGGGCCGACGCGAGTTCTTTTTCTGCCCGGGCGTGTTGATCCGTCCGCATCAGGCCGTCGTAGTAGGCCACCTGCAGGACGATTTCCTGCTTCATTTTCTTCGGCACCGCTTTCCAGGCTGCCGTGATCGCGTCGGCATCGGCCGCCGCGTCGATTTGCTCGCGCAGCACACGCAGTTCCCATTGCAACAGCGTTTCGGCTTTCACCTGGGCGTGCTTCCTGACGCGGGGCAGCAGCTCGCTCAACGCCGCCCAGTCTTCGAGCTGGTAATAAAGGCGTCCCATCAGGCCAAGTGCGTGGCCATGATCCTTGGAGTTCTCATCCAGTCGTCGCAGGGTCGCCAGCGCCTGTTCGTGCTGGCCCTGGTCGAGCTGGAAGTCCGCCTGGGTTAGCAATACCGCGTTCGCCGCCTCCGGAATCTCCTGGTAGGCGAGTCGCAGCCATTCGTCACGGCGCTCGTTCTGACCTTGCAGATGCGCGGCGCGTGCTGCCTGCAAATAGTTAAAGAGTGGCGAATCGCTGGTACTGGCTGCCCGGGCGAGCATTTTTTCGCCGCGGGCGAAATTGCCCTCGGCCATCTCAATCATGCCACGGGTCATCTTTTGCCCTGAGCGTGCTGACCGGTAACGGCCGGCGGCCTCACCGATGCGTCGCGGTGCAAGGTAAATCTTGCGGATCAGCCAGATTGCGCCGAACAGTGCCACCGTCACCAGCACCAGCCCCGGAACGGATGTTTCCACCAGGTAGCCGCGAAAATTGATCGCAACATAGCCCTGGTCGCCCATCAGGGCGTAGCTGACGACGCCACTGACGATCAGGACCGTCAGAAAGATGATGCCAAATTTCACTCGCTGTTCTCGCGCAGGGTTCGGTATTGGCGCAGTAATCGCAGCGACGTCGAAATATCCGGTGCGGATACGGTAAACACGTTGTCTCCGATCTCGCTGAGTGTCTGCAGAGTTCCGATAACCTGTTCGCTGTCGGTATCGAAGTAGTTGTGCAGCAGCGCACTGGTGTCGGCCAGCGTCTGCTCGAATATAGCCTGCTCACCGCGCAACAATGCGAGCCGGGCCGACTGTAGCTGCAGAGCAATATTGCTGCGCAGGAAATACTCGGCATCCGGGGACAGGCGCTGCAGTTTTGCCTGGTCGGGCGGCGTCACCTTGAACATTCCTGACATCGCATCCTTGACCGAGCCCCAGGCCCGCGTCATGGCGCCGGCGTCCGGGTCGCTGTCCCGGTCTGCATCGTCGTTTGCGTCGTCCGCGCTGGCAAGCGGTAAAGACTCCACCACGCGCGCCAGGCTGCCGAGTGTCAGTGTTGTACCCTCGAGGTCCGGTTTTTCCATCACTTCCAGCGCCGCCAGTTCGTCGGCGATTGCGCGCCGCACGTCGGTGAGCGCCGGATCCGACAACTGGGTAATGCGTTCATCGGCCATGCCGAGGGCAAGGGCCGCCAGTTCCGGATTGTTGGCGAGTTGCAACTGCGCATTGGCGATCTGCAGGTAGTATTCACCCTCAGCCAGCAGGAATGTTTCCCGGGCACCGGCGGATATACCGGCGAGTGAAGCAACCGAGTTTTCGATCGTCGACATTCGTGATGGCAATGAATTGAGCAGGCGAATGCGTTCCTCAACGTCGCTGCGGACCGCGTCGAAGTCGTCGCTGTAATCGGGGTGGGAAATATTCTCAATGCGGTTGTTCAGTTCAGCCAGGGTCTCGTCAACGTCGTCTATGCGGCGATCGACGCTTTCAATTGCCGCCAGGCTTTCGGCCTCGGTGTTGTCGCTCGCATTTTGCCAGTCCAGGAACAGGGTGTAGCCAACCGCCGCCAATGCAAGGACTGCCAGCAGGATGGCGATCCAGGCAACCGCGTTACCGCGTCGCCCGGATTCCGGCGGCGAGCTGTCTTCGACCACGAATTCCGCGTCACTGCTGGCTTCAAGGTCTTGCTGTTCTTCGCTCATGTCGCGTGTCCGGTGTCGTTCCTGTGAATGGAAATGATGGCTTCAAGCATGTCGTCCACTTGCGGACCCGCAGCCTTGACGGGCGTTGACGCAGGATAGAGTTCCAGCGCTTCTTTTATCACACGTGCCGCAGGCGTCACCAGCGGAACGCAGGCAAACCGAGCCTGGCACCATTCCGGCAGCACATTCACCAAATTGTGCAGTGTGGCTACGCTCATTACGACAATTGCGCCGATTTGTCCGTTACGCCAGGCCGACTCGACTGCCTCAAGTTGATATTTGCCAGGGTCCGGCAATTTCCTATCGTACACCGACAGGCAGAATACATGTGCGCCGCGTTCGCGCAGCGTGTCCGCTAGCAACTCGCGCCCGTCCTGGCCGCGGACGATCAATACCTGCTTGCCGCGCACATCCTGCAGCGCAGGGTGCAATAACAGGCTCTCGCTGTCATAGCCGCTGTCCGGCACGATGACGCGATCGTGGCCGGCGCTTCGCAGCGCTGCTGCAGTAGACGGTCCGACGGCTGCGACACGAGCATCGGCGGCGTGCTGCTGACCGAATTCGACCGCGTTGGGGCTGACAAAAATGGCGATGTCGGCCGCTGTCGCGTTCGCGAGTTGTTCCTCAACGTCGATTCTTCTACGTGGCACGATTTCGATGGCCGGAAAGTGGACTGCTGTTCCCCCAGCATCATGAATCGCGTCAATCAATTCGGTGGCCTGCGCGAGCGGGCGAGTGACAAGAACCCCAAATCCCGCCAACGGAGCGTCAGTCATCGCTCGCCTCGATCGAAGCGAGGATATCGCCGGCGCCCTTATCCAGCAATTTATGCGCCAGTTGCTCGCCTATTGCCCGGGCATCCGCCGGGCGGCCGTTCAGGCTGTCCCGGATAAACGGCGTGCCACTCGGGTGCGCGACCAGTGCGGTCAATGTCAGCGTCGTGGAATCCAGTTTGGCCAGCGCGGCAACCGGTGACTGACAGTTGGCCTGCAACACGCGCGCAATGGCGCGTTCGGCCGTCGTTGTTTGTACAGTCATCGCGTCATTCAGCGTGTCGAGCAGGCGACGCAAATCGTCGCGATCGTCCCGGCACTCAATACCCAGTACGCCCTGTGCCGCCGCCGGCAGCATTTCGTCGGCCGCAAACGGGTGACTGATGTGGTGCTCAAGGCCCAACCGTTCCAGGCCTGCCGCCGCGAGGACGATGGCGTCATAGTCGCCGTCCTGCAGTTTTTGCAGCCGCGTATTGACGTTGCCGCGCAGCGGTTCAATTCGCAGGTCGGGGCGCAGCATCCGCAATTGCGCCTGGCGCCGCAGGCTCGAACTGCCAATCAGTGCAGCGCGCGGCAGCGACGCGACGGTGGTTCCGGGCGCGGCAACCAGCGCGTCGCGATAATTGGCACGAGGCAACACCGCGGCGAGACAAAACCCGCCGGGCAACTCCGCAGGCACATCCTTCATCGAATGCACGGCGATGTCGGCGTCGCCGTCCTGCATGGCAACTTCGAGTTCCTTGATGAACAGACCCTTGCCGCCAATTTTCTGCAGGCTGCGATCGAGAATTTCATCGCCCCGTGTGGATAGTGGCACCAGCTCCGTCGCAGTAACGTCGGGTAAGGCCTGCAAAACAGCCGCGACATGCTCGGCCTGCCAAAGTGCCAGCGCACTCTTGCGGGTTGCAATACGAATTTTCAAGCCGCTCAGACTCCTGTTAATCGCCGGCGAACTTCCGCCAGGTGTCGGCGGCTGATTATCAGCTCTTTGTCGTCGAGTTGCGAATCGTCGTGCAGGTTATCGCGCAATACAATCCGGCATTTACCGTCGCGGTTTTTCTCAATACGACTGATGCGGTTCACGGCGACCAGTGCACTGCGATGGATGCGCACGAACTCGTCACCGAATTCACTGGCCAGTGATTTCAGGGAGTCGTCGATCAGGTCCTGGCCGTCGCTGTGGTCGACTGTCACGTATTTCTGGTCGGCACGAAAACAGTAAATCTCGCTGATCGGGATCAGCTTGAGCTCGCCGTGCGTACGGCAGCAAACGTGCCGACGGGCCGCTGGCAATCGAGCGTCAGTTGCCACGGCATGCAGTGTCGCTGGCGCAAGCCGTGCCGCCTGGGCCAGCGCAGCAGACAGCTTCGCGCGGCGCACCGGCTTTAATACGTAACCAACCGCCCGGGCATCAAATGCGTCGATTGCGTACTCGTCGTACGCGGTCGCAAACACGATTGCCGGGGGATTATCCTGGCCATTGAGATGATGCGCAGTCTCGATACCATCCAGGCCGGGCATGCGGATATCCAGCAGTACGATGTCCGGCTGCAGTTGTGCAGACAATGTTACCGCGTCGAGGCCATTGGCGGCGTCGGCAATGACATCGTAACCACCTTCGTCGTCGAGCAACTGCCGCAATCGATCGCGGGCCGGCTGTTCGTCATCAACGATCAGTACCTTCACGACGGATCCTCTTCGAGCGGGAAGCGCAACGTCACGGTAAATTGCTCGCCGCTGTCGTCAATGCGAACCGCGTCGCTATTGCCGTATGCCAGCTCGAAGCGTTGGCGAATATTCGACATAGCCATTTTGTTGCCACCGGTCGCGCGTTGTTCGCCTTTCGCGACCGGATTACTGATCGTTATTTCCAGGTGATCGTCGGCTACCTTGCCGTTGACAACGACATCGCCACCGTCCGGCAGCAATTCAATGCCGTGGTAGATGGCGTTTTCGAGCAGCGGCTGGATTGTCAGGCTTGGAATGCGAGCGCGCATCGGCAACGCATCGATTTCCCAGCGCACATTCAGGCGGTCGCCGAGGCGCAGTTTTTCAATTCGCTGGTAAATGGCCGCGGTCTCAAATTCCTGTTTCAGCGACGAACGATTGGAGGACCCGCCCAGGTTTGCACGCAGCAAATCGGACAGGTCTTCCACGGCTTCCTCAGCGCGTGCCGGGTCGGTGCGCGTCAGCGAAGCGATTGTATTCATGCTGTTGAACAGAAAGTGCGGCCGGATCAGGGCCTGCAGTGCGCTGATTCGTGCCTGTGCTTCGAGTACAATGCTGCGGCGCCATTCACTGGAGATATAGAGATAACGCATGGCCAGAGCCATCACGATCGAGCTGATAGCGAAGGTCCGCAGCAGGAACTCACCGTGTGAGCCTGTGATTATCGCCGATTGCCCGAAAATGCGTGTCGTGTGCCAGGCACCTTCGGCGACGAGCAGGCATACAAGTTCGAGTACAGCGAAGGCGATTACGAAAGCGCGAGTCGGCCCGGCTTTCTCCAGGTAAGTGCGCAGCTGGCACAGCACCACGGCGCTGAGCAGCGCGTTCCACAAAACGAAGAACGATGTCTTCGAAAGCTCAATCAGGAACGGATGTTGATTGTCATTCGACGCCAGCGCCAGCATGATCGCAATCAGCGCAGCCACCAGGACAATGATGAATACTGTCGAGGCCGCACAAAAGTCCGGCAAATAGGCCTGGCTGGTTTCGTTATCGGAATCTCTGGCGACGGTCAATACGGCGCTCCGGTGACATAAGCGGGTATTGTAGCGCCAGCAACGACGTCAATGTGAGGTCGGGCGCTCGGACCCCGGCTCAGTTGTCGCAGTTTTCCTTGATGAGCTCTTCGGCTTTGGTCCGCGCTTCGGCGCGCGCAACGTCATTCAAATAGACGCGCTCGCCGTTCTCATCTTCGCGGTAGACGCGGCGAGCTTCGAGCATGGTCTTCAGTTTCTGCCGGTAATCGGCACATCGGGCCGCCTTCGCTTCGGCCGCGGCACGCTCTTCTTCAGCCGTTTGCCTGGCCTTATCTCTTTCGTCGCGCGCTTCGCGCCGCTGCGCGTCGGAGTCCTGTCGAGTTTTTACCCGGCTCTGAACAGCGCTGTTGTCCGTGCGGTTATACGAGACCTGCAACATTTCTTCATTGGCTTGCCCGCTGGGACGATCCCCGTAATGCACGTTGCCGTCGGCATCGGTCCACTTGTAAATCTCGTTCGCGAACGCGCCGCCGCTAAGGGTGAAAGCGATCACAACAAGGCCAGCTGTCAGGTGTCGGATTTTCATGCCGTTATTAAAGCACGGCAAGCCATTGCTTGTTGTGATGCTGGTCACAGCGAAATCGGGAACTGGGCCCCGTCAGGGCAAAAAAAACGGGCCTTGCGGCCCGTTAAGTTGTTGATCACAAAGGGGTCGTGATCATTTTTCGCAAAACATTATGTTACTCGGCGGAGTTGAATTCCGGGTAAGCCTCGAGTCCACATTCGCTCAAATCGACACCTTCGTATTCTTCTTCTTCCGAGACACGAATACCGATCGTCGCTTTCAGCGCGAACCAGAACAACAGGCTGACGAGGAATGCCCAGGCAAAGATGCTGACGACACCAACGAACTGACCCATAAATGTCGCATCACTGTTGGTGAACAGAACCGCCAGGACGCCCCAGATGCCGACCGTGCCATGCACCGAGATCGCGCCGACCGGATCGTCGATCCTGATCTTGTCAAACGCGACAATCGATCCCACAACGATCAGTCCGCCAACAGCGCCAATGGTGGTCGCTACTATCGGCGTTGGTGACAGCGGGTCCGCGGTAATCGCGACCAGGCCGGCCAACGCACCGTTGAGCGCCATTGTCAGGTCAGCCTTGCCGAACCAGAAGCGCGACAGCAACAGCGCGAACACCAGGCCGCCGGCGGCTGCCATGTTGGTATTGACGAACACCAGGGAAACCGCGTTTGCTTCGGCTACGTCGGATACTTTCAGTTCGGATCCGCCGTTGAAACCGAACCAGCCGAGCCACAGGATTAATGTACCCAGTGTTGCCAGCGGCAGGTTACAACCCGGGATGGCATTGATCTCGCCATTCGGGCCGTATTTCCCTTTGCGCGCGCCGAGGACGATGACACCCGCCAGAGCAGCGGCCGCGCCACACAGGTGCACGGTGCCGGAACCGGCGAAGTCGAAATAGCCAAAGTTCTCCGTAAGAAATCCGCCGCCCCAGTTCCAGAAGCCCTGCACCGGGTAAATGAATCCGGTCAGGACAACAGAAAATGCGAAAAACGACCAGAGCTTCATGCGCTCGGCGACGGCACCGGAGACGATCGACATGGCCGTTGCGACAAACACGACCTGGAAGAAGAAATCCGACAGGTTCGAGTAATAGGTGTCACCACCGCTCGCAATGACATCCGCTGCAGCATTGTCACTGGTCGTCAGGAGTCCGCTGCCCAGCGTTGAAATGCTCTGGAAAATGCCGCCGGCAAAATCGCCCGGGTACATCATTGTGTATCCGCACAGCATGTACATGATGCAGGCGATTGAATACAGGCCGACATTTTTCGTCAGAATTTCCGCTGTATTTTTCGCCCGTACCAGGCCGGATTCGAGCATCGTGAATCCGGCGGCCATCCACATGACCAGTGCGCCCATTACCAGAAAATAAAATGTATCGAGTGCGTACGACAGTTCAGTTACCTGCGCCGCTATTTGAGTAGTTGCTTCCACGTTTTAGTCCTCCGTGAAGTCTCTAAACGGCTTCGCTACCGGTTTCACCGGTGCGAATTCGAATGGCCTGAACAAGTTCGGTGACGAAAATCTTGCCGTCCCCGATCTTTCCCGTACGTGCTGTGTTGCTGATTGCCTCTATGACCTGGTCGACGATGCCATCGTCAACAGCCAGTTCGACTTTCGCCTTGGGCAAAAAATCGACAACATATTCGGCGCCACGATAAAGTTCGGTGTGGCCGCGCTGCCGGCCGAAGCCCTTGACTTCGGTGACCGTTATGCCCTGGATTCCGATGTCGGCGACAGCCTGTCGTACATCGTCCAGCTTGAACGGTTTAATGATCGCAGTGATCATTTTCATGATGTTTCCCCTGTTTTTTGATTTATTTGATGTCGAATGACTTACCGATCGAGAAGATCAGTGCTTCATCGGATTCGCCGTCACCGCTGAGCTGGTCGTCATTAAAGATGAGCGATACGCCGAGGTCGATCTCGGCAACAGTGGCGCCGTAGCCGAGTTCAAAATATTCCCCGTCGAAATCCTGTGAGAATCCGGCGTACTTGCCGTAAAAACCGTCTTTCTCAAGTGTCAGCGAGTAATAGGTGTAGTCCTGCGTCGGGCCGGTGAAGTTTTCGTACTCGCCGACAGCGACATCAACAGCCAGCAGTCCGTAAGAACCGCCGAGATTGATTTCCTGGTAGGTGTCGTCAAAGTCGCCGGTGTAGAAGTAGCCGGTGTAGCCAATGCTGTAGCCGAAATCGCCGGCTTCGCCGCCGTAACCGAAGTAGCCGTCAACTTCGAGGCCGTCTTTAACATCAGCCGCCCAGGTGCCTGCGTAGAAGCCGCCTGATTCGTAGTCCAGCCCGCCGCTGGCCGAAGATCCGGCCTGGAAAATGCCACGGTAGTAGTAGTCACTTGCGAAGCCCAGGTTTGCGGAAAAATCGGCATGGGCGCTTGTTGCAGCGAGAAGTGTTAATGCAAAAATTGAGGTAATTCTGGTTTTCACGTTTGTGCTCCCTTCAGGTTGATGGCCGTGCTGGCCGTTTGAACCCTATAGAGCAGGAAGCGTGCCAAGCTTTAAAATACTAATAGTATTAACGCCTTACTTGACCGGTTGGTATTTACTTGCGCTATTCGGGTGCAGGCGTTTTCCTGCCTTGCACCAAAATGGTGAGCAAGCGAGGTTTCTTAGCGGACGGCAGCGATTCGCTGCTGGCGTTTTCGTGATCGCTCAGGTATCAATTCCCCATGACGAAAGAAAGCATCGAAAATCTGGCGAAAAAACTCGCGGAATCGGTTCCCGGCAGCCTGCGCTCTATGCGCGACGACCTGGAGTCCAACTTCCAGGCAGTCCTGCGCAGCGGGATCGATAAACTGGACCTCGTGACCCGGGAAGAATTCGACGTACAGGAGGCGGTGCTGGCGAGGACTCGACAGAAACTTGAGGAGCTGGAGGAAAAACTCGAGGCGATCGAGAATAAGCGTTAAGCATTCTGCATCATGATCGCGGCCACGGAGGGCCCGGCAAATGAGCCTCGCAATTCTGCATTGTCGAGCACAGTACGGCACAAATGCACCGCCGGTCACGATTGAGGTATTCCTGTCCGGTGGATTGCCGGTATTCACGATTGTTGGCATGGCTGAGACCGCCGTGCGCGAAAGCAAGGATCGCGTTCGCAGCGCCTTGCTGAGTTCCGGCTTCGAGTTTCCACAACAGCGAATCACCGTAAGCCTGGGTCCCGCGGCAATGAAGAAGTCGGGCGGCCGCTACGACCTTGCGATTGCGCTCGGCATTCTTGCCGCAAAGAAGCAGTTTCCGCGGCAAACGCTTACCGACGTCGAAGTGTACGGAGAGTTGTCGCTGAACGGCGAGCTACGCAGCGTACCGGCAATCCTGCCTGCCGCGATGAGTGCGGCAATGGCGGGGCGAAAGTTGATTGTGCCGACTGGCAATGCGGCGGAGGCGTCACTGGTATGCAACCGGGTCATCGCTGTCGACTCACTATCCGATGTCTGTGCGCATCTCGCAGGTCGCAAGCCGATCGCGGTCACTACACGAACGGATCCGCCGAATATCGAGACGGTGCAGAAAGATCTGCGCGATGTTCGCGGCCAGCAGCAAGCCAGGCGTGCGCTGGAGATCGCCGCGGCCGGCGGACATAACCTATTACTCGTCGGTCCTCCCGGGACGGGCAAGAGCATGCTCGCGCGCCGTCTGCCGGGCATTTTGCCCAGCATGACAAACGAGGAAGCACTGCAAACAGCCGCGGTCAATTCGGTGCTGGGTGTCGGCATCGAATTGCGGAGCATGCGGCAGCGGCCGTTTCGCAGCCCGCATCACACGGCATCGGCTGCGGCGCTGGTCGGTGGCGGACCGGGCCCTCGACCCGGTGAAATCTCGCGGGCACACAATGGCGTATTGTTTCTGGATGAATTACCGGAATTCAACAGGCGCGCGCTCGAGGTATTGCGCGAGCCCCTCGAAACCGGCGCGATCACTATTGCGCGTGCCGGCGGTCAGGCGGACTACCCGGCGCGGTTCCAATTAATTGCGGCCATGAATCCGTGTCCATGTGGATATCTCGGCGATCGCTTTGCAGATTGTCGTTGCAGCGCGGACCGGGTCGTCGCTTATCGGCGCAGGATTTCCGGGCCATTGCTCGATCGCATTGACCTGCATGTTGAGGTGTCGCGTCCTGCGACGAATTCGCTGAAGGCGAACGGTGTTAGCGCAGAGTCCAGTCGCGATGTTCGTACGCGCGTCGAAGCCAGCCGGCGGCTGCAACTGGACCGCAGTGGATCTTGTAACGCGTGCTTACGCGGTGAGGCGTTCGAGGCGGCCTGCGATGCCGATGACGACTGCTGGTCAATGCTGGAGGCAGCGGCTGAACGGTTCAACTTGTCAGCCAGGGCGCACCACCGGGTGCTGCGCGTCGCAAGAACGATTGCCGATCTGGCGCAGGACGAAAAAATTGCGCCACCGCACGTCGCAGAGGCCCTGTCGCTACGCTGTATGGACCGGCAAAACTAGGCTGGTGCGCTAGTTGACCTCGCCGATCATGAATTCGACGGCATCGGTGATTTCGCCATCGGACAGGTCCATGCGCCCGCCTTTCGGCGGCATGTAACCGGCGGAGCCGGTAAAGCCTTCGAGGGCATGTTGCTTGAGTGTGTCCTCGCCCTGGGCGATACGTTCGACCCATTGCGCCGCGTCGCCGAGTATCGGCGCGCCCCCGATGCCCGCACCATGGCAGGCACTGCAGGCCTGGTTGTAGACCTGCGGACCCGTAAGAACCGTTGCGACCGGCTCCGGCTGTGCCGGGGTGTTAACCGTCGGTGCGGCGGCTGCATGCTGTTCGCCCGGCAGGTAGACCTGGCCAACGGGCTGTATTCGTTCAAGGACCGCGCGCTGGTATTCATCCGTGTCGCGGGTGTATACGCCCTGTGTCAGGTCCTGCATTTTCATTGCCAGCACGAGAATCGCGAGTGCGACCGCGGCAAGGACGCCAATGACGAGGGAGTACATATCAAAAAACTTCTGGTCCCGACTCAAAGTATTGCTCCGACGGATGTGATTGGAAAGCGCGGGTCTTATGCCCGGTCTGGCCGGCGATTATATAACATCAGCCGGTCAGGAACAGTGCTCCGGCCGTATAGAGCGTGATTGCGATGGCAGCAGCAGACAGAGCCAGTGGCAACTGCGTGAAAACATGGTCCATCAGGTCGGAACCGCAGGCCAGCGAGGACAGAATTGTCGTGTCGGATATCGGCGAACACTGGTCGCCGAAAACGGCACCACCCATGATGGCGCCAAAACACAGAGTCACGAAGGTCGGATCGGGTGAAATTGCGTAGGCGAGCGGCAGCGCAATCGGGAAAACCACCGCGTAGGTGCCCCACGACGACCCGACCGAGAATGACACCAGCATGCAAATGATCATCAGGATGCCGGGCAGGACATACGGTGCAGCATTGAAAAATGCCGTGCTGTATTCGATGACGAACGCCGATGCGCCGACGGTTTCCGAAACTTTGGCCAGCGTAACGGCGAGTCCGAGGATGATCGCGCCGACGGTAACGCCCTTGATGCCATCAATCAGTCCTTCGAAGACGTCACTGACTTTCATGCCGCGAATAATCGAGCTCATCATGCTGCCGACAAGTGCCAGCCCGAAGGCCTCGAACACCATCAGCCTGCCGCTGACGAAGTACGGGATGATCGAAACGCCGAGCAGAATGACGATAGGCACAAAGAAGTCGATGACCGACGGCGTGTAGCCTTCCGGCACATTGCGATCGGCGAGTTCCCTGGACATCATCGGTTTCGCATCCGGGCTGTCCAGTTCACCGGTTTCCTGCGCACGCGTCCGCGCCGCACGCATCGTCTTACCAACCCAGGGCAGCTTGTCGAGCGCGTACAACAGTGTGAACGTTACGGCGAGCCAGCCATAGAAATTGAACGGGATTGCTTTTAAGAACAAAGTAATAGCCGCGTCGCGGTCGGCAATGAAATGGCTCATCGATGGCAACACAATCAACCCGGCGACATAGACGGGCCAGACGTTGAAGGGAATAATCGTCGCGACCGGAGAAGCCGTGGAATCGACCACATACGCCAGCTCTTCGTGTGCAACTTTTTCCCGGTCTGCAACGGGGCGCACGGTCGTCCCGGTCAGTACCGTACTGATCGTGCCACCCTGGTGAAAGATGACGCCCATGATCCAGGTAAAGAACAGCGCGGAGCGGCGCGACTTCACATGTTTCTCTGAAATGTGTTGGGCGAAGGCATAAGCACCGCCATTGCGATTCCAGACGCCTATCAATCCACCCAGCGCCCACAAATAGACCAGTAGAATTTCCGCGAAGCGTGTCGTGCCGAGACTCGGAATCAGAAAGCTTTGCACAATATTGAATTGCCCGGTCACCATGCCGCCGAGCACAACGCCCATAAATAATGCGAAGATAACGTTGCGAGTTGCGAAGCAGATGACCAGCGTTGCCAGTGCCGGAACCAGTGCGAGCATTCCGTAGTGACCTTTTTCTGCAACCAAGGCAGGATCCAGCGTGCTGGCGAACCCTAGAACCGCTGCACACAGGGCGATCAGCCACAGCCAGGCATATTTTCCACTGATTATTTGCAAGCCGTTTTCCTCAACACACGCCCGGGCAAGGCGCCAGTATAGTCGGGTCCCAGCACCATTTCGCCGCCGACCAATAGCGCTTCGACGCCACTGGCCAATTCTGTGGGCTGTTCATAGCTTGCCGTTGAGCGAAACGATTTCGCATCGATGACGGCAATGTCGGCGATGAACCCTTCGCGGAGAAAGCCGCGATCACAAAGCCCGAAGGTCTCCGCGACCAGCCCGCTGCTGCGGTGCACAAACTGCTCGCGCGACAGCAATGCGTTGCGGACGACGAAATCCTGGAATGCCTTCGGGTAGGTGCCGTAAAGGCGCGGGTGGCCACGTCCGCCGTCGGAACCGGTCATGACCCAGGGCTGCACCGCCAGACGATGAATATCATCAGGACGCATGACGAACGATGCGATGGACGGATCTCCTGCCAGCGCAATATCGATGGCCGCCTGCAGAGAGTCCTTGCCGCTTGCCTGTGCGATTTCTGCCAGCGTCATGCCGACAAAAGGACTTGCAGGTCCCGTAACCAGCATCGCATCCGCACCGCCGCGACGCGCCATGTTGGCTCGCATTTCGCTGCGAATTTGCTCCTGCAGTTCGGGGTCGGCGAGCCGCTGCGCCATTTTTGCTTTTGAGTCCGCCATAACCCAGCGCGGAATCAGGGCGCTGCTGAAGCGGGTCCCCGAGGCGCGCCATGGGTACTGGTTCGCCGTGATCGCCACTCCGGACGCGATTCCCTGCTCAACGAGCTGGACAATTTCGGCACTCAGCCCCCAGACGTCCTGGCCAAGTGCCTTGATATGCGAGATATGCACCGCGATATCGGCGGCGGCGCCAATTTCTATTACCTCGCTGACAGCGGCAAGCAAACCGTCGCCATAGCTGCCCTCCGAACGCATGTGGGTGTCGTAGACACCGCCATACTCTGTGGCCACTTTCGCGAGTTCTATGACTTCCTCCGTGTCGGCGTAGCTACCCGGTGCGTAGTAGAGCCCGCTCGAAAGCCCGAACGCACCGGCTTGCATATCCGCAGCAACGTGCTCGCGCATCGCTTCGATCTCACCTTCGGTCGCGGCGCGGTCAGCCATGCCCATGACGGATTTGCGAATGGTGCCGTGACCGGAAAAGAAGGCTACGTTCGTGCCGGTACCCTGCGATTCAAGCTGCGCAACGTCGGCGTCACGATTGTTCAGGCCCGCACCGTCGTTGCCTATGAATACCGTGGTGACTCCCTGCTGCAAGTAGTTGCGATTGGCGCTCGTCTCAGGGTCCAGTAAATAGCGACTGGCGTGCGTATGCGGATCGATAAATCCGGGCACAACCATTTTGCCGCGCGCATCGATTACGGTCGTCGCAGCGGCGTCCGGGCGCGCTTCCATACTGACAATGCGACCTGCTTTGACAGCAACATTGGTAACTCGGCCTGGCGCCAGCGAGCCGTCATAGACAGTGCCACGCAGGATCAGCACATCGTAGGGTTCGGGTGCCGGCGAGCAGGCCGCGCCGAGCGCCGCAATCAACAGCAGTATCGACTTAAAGTTCAGCAAGCATCCGCTCCATCAGTTCTTCGGCGAAAATTGTGGCTGCGGCGCGAACGGCTGGCCGATCCGTCTCATCGCCGACTTCGTAGGTCAGGCTCGGTACACCGTAGCGCTTGTACATGTAGTTCTTGGCGACACCGATCTTGCTGACCGAGTTTTCGTCGTTGTTAAACTCGTAATTGCTGATTC
>TARA_R110002096_G_scaffold426165_3_pt1 | contig 33428 bp, 28 predicted proteins | sample TARA_R110002096 | Tara Oceans TARA_R110002096 (sample SAMEA4397295) | marine metagenome | biome: Polar Biome; feature: [DCM] deep chlorophyll maximum layer (ENVO:01000326); material: water (ENVO:00002006), including particulate matter (ENVO:01000060) such as... | depth 35 m
TTTAAAACAGATTATATTAGTGCTTTCTATGTAAAGCAAAGCTTCTATGATTACTCCCCATTAAAAAACTATGTATCTATGTGGTTAAAAAAAAATAATGATAGACTAAATATCATTAATAATCAACCTTAGTAGTCCCATCTTTACTCAACTTTGCAGCTGAAAAACAAAAAATTGCTTAATTATTTTTTCAAATGAATTATAAATTATGCGATTGACTCGAACATCGCTAAATTTGTTTGATAAACTAAACTAAGTGATTGCCATGAAAACTGTCTTGAAAATTTTAGGAGTCCTCGTTATTCTTATTGTCGCTGCATTAATTTTAATTCCGGTTATTTTCAAAGATGACATCGTTAAGATGGTCAAACAAGAAACCAACAATGCGGTGAATGCAAAAATTGATTTTGGAGATTTTGACTTGAGTTTAATTAAGAGCTTCCCCAATTTCCATTTTACAATCGAGGATGTTTCTGTTATTGGTATCGATGAATTTGAAGGCAAACAATTGGCAGCAATTAAAGAATTAAACCTAGTTGTGGATTTGATGTCGGTGATTAAAGGCGAAACCATTCAAGTAAAACGCATCAATGTGATAGAACCTTACATTGAAACCAAAGTATTGGCAAACGGAAAAGCCAACTGGGACATAGCTAAAGAAAGTGAAACCGTTGAGGTGGAAGATTCCAGTTTGGAAGAAGGAGCTTCAAGTTTTAAAATGGACTTGAATCGCGTCAGTATTGAAAAAGGGAGAATTATTTACGATGATGTCACCATGCCAATTCACATGGACATTGCTAATTTGGACATTGATTTAACAGGAGACTTAACTGCTTCTGTCACCAATATTGATGCACATGGAAGTGTTGCAGCTTTCAACTTAACTTTTGATGGTGTTCAATACATGAAAAATGTGAAAGTGCTTTTAGATGTTGTAATGGAAATGGACATCGATCAATTTAAATTCACTTTTAAAGACAATGAAATATGGGCAAATAAACTTCCTTTAGGATTAGATGGCTGGTTGGCCATGCCCAATGAATCCATCGACATGGATTTAACTTTTGAAGCGAAGAAAACTGATTTTATAGAGATACTTTCTTTGATTCCAGCAGAGTTTGCTCAAGATTTAGAAGGTGTTAAAACAGCAGGAACTTTAGCCTTGAATGGATATGCCAAAGGAAGTTACTTGGATTCGATTTATCCGGCATTTGGAATTAACATGGAAGTAGCCAATGCCATGTTTCAGTTTCCTGATCTTCCGAAAGCGGTTGAAGACATTCAAATTAAGGCAAGTGTAGAAAGTAAAACTGGAGACGTCGATTACACCATTGTAGATGTTCCTAAATTTCACTTCAAAATGGCAGATAACCCATTCGACCTTAACTTCTATTTAGCTACGCCAATTTCAGATCCCTACATTCGAGCGGGAATGAAAGGAAAGTTAGTGCTAGATAATATCAAAGATTTAATTCCCCTCGATAAAGGAGATGAGTTGGGCGGAACCATTATTTCAGATTTTTCATTGGCAGGAAATCTCTCAACCATTGAAAACGAGAAATATGAAGAGTTTAAAGCAGGAGGAAGTTTAATTGTAGAGAAAATGCATTATGCATCCGATTCTCTAGACTATCCAGTTGATATTAGCTATGCAGGACTTGAGTTTAGTCCAAGATTTGTCGAATTAACTCAATTTGACATGCTTTTAGGTAAAAGTGATTTAGCGGTGAATGGTAAGTTGGAAAACTTTATTGGCTATGCTTTGAAAGACGATCAAGTATTAAAAGGAGTTTTAAATATCAAATCTAATTTATTAGATATAAATCAATTAGCCGGAATTGATCCAGATGCAGAAAGTCCTGAAGAAACAGAAGAAGAAATATCTACTGAAGAGCCGATGGAAGTAGTGCTGCTTCCTAAAAACATTGATTTTACAACCAATGCAGCAATAGCTAAATTAATTTTTGACAACATTGAAATAACTGACATTGCAGGAGCGATAGTTTTAAAACAGCAAATGATGCGCTTGGAAAATACTGGAATGAGCTTGTTAGATGGTAGAATGATCATGAGTGGGTTTTATGAAACAACAGACTCGGTTAAACCAACTTATGACTTTGCTATGGACGTGAAAGGGTTTGACGTTCAAAAAACAGTAAAAACCTTTAATTCAATTGAAAAATTAGCTCCTCTAGCGAAAAGCAGTAATGGAAAATACTCTAGCACTTTGACAATCACAGGAGCTTTAGATCAAAACATGGATCCAATTTTTGAATCCATGTTCGGAAAAGGAAAACTGAGTACGGATGACATCACTGTTGAAGGGTATAAACCATTGGAGAAAATGGCAGAGCTAATCAAATATGATAAATTGAATCCACTTAATTTTAAGGATTTGAACCTAACTTTTACGATTAGTGAGGGAAAAGTATATGTTGATCCATTTACCAATAAAATTGGCAACAGCAAGGTAACCATTTCTGGAAGTAACTCCTTTGACCAAACAATTGATTATGTTTTCAAATTTGAAATTCCACGTTCTGAGTTTGGCGGAGCAGCCAATGCAGCAGTTGATGGATTGTTGGCAAAAGCAGCAGGAAAGGGAATTGATGTGAGTATGGCTGATAACATTAACGTGGATGTAAGAATGGTTGGACCTGCTACAGATCCAAAAATTACCACCGACTTTAAACAAGCAGCAGGTAATGCTACCGATGCTTTAAATGACAAGGCCAAGGAAGAGTTGGAGAAGAAGAAGAAAGAGTTGGAAGATAAAGCCAAGAAAGAATTGGAAGAAGCTAAAGACAAAGCACAACAAGAGTTAGAGAGGAAAAGAAAAGAGGCCGAAGAAAAAGCCAAAGAAGAATTGGAAAAAGAAAAAAAGAAAGCTGAAGAAAAATTGAAGGAAGAAGCAAAGAAAAAACTAAAAGGGATATTTAAGTAAGCAGCTTTTCAGTTTATTTGTAAGGTCTTAAAGGGGAGTTTTCGATGTGTAAAAGAGTTCATATTTCTATAATTTTAAAAAGTAGCATTTTTACAATGCTACTTTTTCATTTTATTTTAGGATTCTCTCAAGAAGATTGGAGCTGTAAGAAGCCTTCAAAAAAAGCACAAAAACTTTATGAAAAAGCCCAACAATATTCCTTTAAAGGAAATGAGGCTTATGGCTTACTGATTGAGTCAGTTAAGGAAGATGAAGCCTTTGTTGAAGCACTTTCTATTTTAGCTTATTTGAATAGTAAAAAAGATCAAAGTGTTCCTCAAAATAAAAATAGAACACTGAGTTACTATGAGAAAACGCGTTTAGCTTGTCCTGCTTTTCGAAATTATGAGGCTACCTTGTGGTTAGCAAAATACCATTACAAAGCAAGGACTTATGAAATTGCTCAGCAATTGTTGATAGAATACATCAACAATGTAGACAAGAAAAGAAAGAATGAATTAGAAGAAGCAACCGATCTTAAAAAACGAATAGATCAATACTTTTCGATTTTTAAAAATCCTGTTCCTTTTAATCCAATTAAAGTTGAGGGAGCTTCTTCTTCAGAAGATGAGTTTTTACCAATGCTTTCGCCAGACAATCAGTATTTATTTTTTACCAGAAGGTCAGAAGTTGATACAAAAAGTGCTATTGGAAAACAAGAGAAGGAGTTTTTTGTACAGAGTAGAAAAAAATATGATGGCTCCTATTCAGGTGGAATTCCAATGCCAACACCTTTTAATCAAGGAAGTTATCAGGGAGGTTCAAGTATTTCTGTAGACAATAAATTACTCTTTATCACCATTGTAGATCAAATTCCTCATCCACAAACAAAAAGTTTATTTTCAAACGGAGATATTTATTATTCGGAATTTAAATCGGGTCAATGGGGAGAGTTGAAGTCAATTGGAGCACACATTAACGGTCAATATACATGGGAAGGTCAGCCTTCAATTTCTTCTGATAATTTAACCTTGTATTTTGCCAGTGCAAGGGGAGTAGACAATTATGGAGGTATGGATTTGTATAAAACAGAACGTCAGAAAGACGGCTCTTGGGGGCCTGCTATCAATCTTGGCCCTAAAATCAATACTGAGGGCAATGAAAAATCCCCTTTTATGCATTCAGATAGTTATACCTTGTATTTTTCATCAGATGGTCATCCAACTGTTGGAGGTCAGGATATATTCTTTGCTAAAATGAATGAGTTTGGACAGTTTAATTCTCCTACTAATATTGGTGTGCCAATTAACACACCGAATGATGAACATGGGTTTATGGTGAGTACAGATGGAAAATACGGCTACTTCTCTTCTAATTTGGGTATGAAAGGATTGGACATTTACTACTTTGAAATTCCTGAATACGCTCGTCCAAAAGACGTAGTTTTTGTTAAAGGTACAGTGGCAAGTAAAGATCCTGATGCAGCTAAAGGAATGAGTATTGAATTAAAAAATATGAGTACCAATAAAGTGACTCAAGGAGTAGTTGATGAAGAAAAAGGAGAGTATGTGGCGGTGATTACAGCTACAGAAAAAGAGGATGTGATGATGATGGCTAAGAAAAATGGCTATGCATTTACTTCTCAATACATCAATTCAACTAAAGATGTGGTTGGTAAACCAATGCGAGTGGAGCCAATGTCTTTTAATCCAATTGAACTTGGTGAAACTTATCAAATCAACAACATAAATTTTGAAACTAATTCGTCTGATTTGAGCATTCAGGTTGTACATATTTTGGATGAGTTTATTGAATTTTTAACCGAAAATCCATCTGTTAAAGTAGCAATTTACGGACATACCGATAATATTGGTGATGCAATTGCTAACTTAGTGCTTTCGAAAGAACGTTCTCAATCGGTGAAAAATTACTTGATTTTAGAAGGAATTGGTGCTAACCGGTTGGAATCTGACGGTTTTGGTGCCAATAAACCAATTGCATCAAATAAAACAGAATTAGGAAGGGCTAAAAACAGACGGACAGAATTTGTAATTCTATCGAAATAATAAAAAAGCATACTTTTGTCCTTTATTTACAAAAATTAAATTATGAAAAAACGAATTTTAAATTTCTTAGGCATTGCCCTAATTTCAAGCTTTGTTGCTTGCGACAATGCAGCTAAAACAACTGAAGAAACAGAAAAAACTACTGAAGAAGTAGTTGAAGAAGTGGATGAAAATTCCGGAAAAACTCAATTTGGAGAACTAATAGAAGCTGAAAATGCAATTTCTATTGATGAATTTGCAATTGAAATGGAAGGTAAAGACAGCTTAGAAGTTAAACTTTTTGCTACTGCAAAAGATGTTTGTAAGAAAAAAGGATGTTGGATGAAGGTTGAAAAATCAGACGGTACCTTAATGCGCGTTACTTTTAAAGATTATGGCTTTTTTGTACCAAAAGACATTGCGGGAAAAAATGTAATAATTGAAGGAACTGCTTATGCAGATACAGTTTCTGTAGAAGATTTAAAGCATTATGCTGAAGATGGTGGAGAAAGTCCTGAGGCAATCGCTGCCATCACTGAACCTGAAATTGCAACTACTTTTGTTGCAAAAGGAGTAATTATTCAAGAGTAATATCTAATGTAATAGATTAAAAAAGCATCGTTTTTAAACGATGCTTTTTTTTTTATTTCTTTGTTTTACAAGTAGAAATACCTAACGGAGCATACAAAGGACAAAAGCCTATGAAGCTTGTAAGCAAAAAAATTACAGATACGATCAGCAATACCAAACCTAAAGTTCCTTCAATCGTGTCAGTAAAATAGAGAATAGCAATAATAGCAGCAACGAAAATTCTAAAAATTCGATCAGCTGAGCCCATGTTCTTTTTCATGATTTTTTTTTATGAAGGTTATTTCTCTATACTTTATAGAAAGAGCAATAATAGCTAATTTTTAGTTAAGAATCTGTAACATAAGTTACCGAGTTAATTTTATACCAAAGTTGTAGTTAATGCCGTTAATAGATTTTCTTAAGCTATAAAGGCATTAAAAGCGGCTTATGGTAATTATAAATAAGAGCTTATTGCAAAAGCGACAAGGCCTTAATAGTTTCATAAAAACAATAAAACCCTCTCAAAAATGAGAAGGTTTTATAAAAAGTACCCCGAACGGGACTCGAACCTGCACGTCCGTAAGGACACATGGCCCTCAACCATGCCTGTCTACCAATTTCAGCACCGGGGTATTACACAAAGTTAGTAAAATCAAGCAATTCAACTAAAGTTCAAAAATGATCATTTACTTGAATTATTTTAATCAAAAAAGCCACTCGTTTTTAGAGTGGCTTTTTGATACTTTTTGTGACTTGCTTGGGGTTCGAACCCAAGACCCCATCCTTAAAAGGGATGTGCTCTACCAGCTGAGCTAGCAAGTCAAAAGGTCATGAAGACCAAGCTTTTTTTTCGGACTGCAAATATAGTAGCCTTGGTTGAATTGACAAACTTTAGAAAGTCCTTTTTTAATAAAAAATTCTTTTAGTTTTAACTTATTGTTAATGAGTTTATTTAATTGATTTAATTCGCTCAAATTTCACGTTTTTATCGATTAAATAACGCAATGTTGCCATGGTACGAAGTTTTTTTGCACCAAGATTCTGGATTACATGAATCATTTTGGGATTAAAATCGCCAATCCAAGTGATGACTAAATCTTTGTATTGATTCTTTTTGGTAACAATTTTCTGACATTCATCCATTAAAGCACCTTCAAGTCCTTTGCTTTGAAAATCCGGATCTACTCCAAATGCCAATCCAAAGAAAGTGGTGCAAGTTCCCGTGAGTTTATGGTAGAGGAATTTAATTTTTCCCCACCAATTAAGGTTTCCATTTACGTGTTTAAAAATTTGATTGATTTCAGGAAGCGCAATAAAAAAACCTGCTGGAACTCCTTTGTAGTAGGAAAATAGAATCAATTTTTCATCCATAATTGGTTTAATCGTTTTCATAATTGCCATCGCTTGTGCTTTTTCCATTGGAATAAATCCTGCATGCCCTTTCGCCCAAGCTCGATTATAGACGATTCTGAAATCTTCCGCGTACTTTTCTAGATTTTTCTTTTTAATGGTCTCAAAACTGAAGTCTGGATTTTTTCGAATTCGTTTTGATTTATCCACTAAAAGTGGACTCAACTCGGCAGTAGTTGTTCTATAATAAATGAACTGTTCGAAATAAGTCTTGAATCCGTATGCCTCAAAAAAGGGTACATAATATTCTGGATTGTAATTCTGATTATAGTAGGGAGGATATTCAAAATTCTCGATAATTAATCCCCAAAATTTATCTCTTTCTCCAAAGTTGACAGGACCTTCCATGATTTGCATTCCTTTGTCTTTCAGCCAATTTTTAGCCGTATCAAAAAGTAGAAATGCAGCATCTTGATCATTGATGCACTCAAAAAATCCCATTCCACCAACTTTAGCAGTTGATTTTTTGTTGGCTTTGTGATTGATAAATGCAGCAACTCTACCAATTACTTTCCCATCTTGGTGTAAAACAAAACGAGTTGCTTCTCCATGTCTGAAAAACTTATTTTTTTGTGAATCAAATACTTTTTGAATATCCTGCTTGAGATGTGGCACCCAATATGGATCGTTTTTGTAAATTTTAAAAGGTAGTTCGTGAAATTCCTTTTCTGTTATTTTGTCACTTACTTCTTGAATTGACATGCTTCGATTAAATTTGAATCCGAAAAGCAAAACTAATCAATACACAGTTGTTTTATCTAAATGAAATGAATGAGAAATAAGGTAGTAATTATTACAGGGGCATCTTCAGGAATTGGGAAAGCAACCGCAATACAATTTGCCTTAGAAGGTGCCAAGATCGTTATGGCTGCAAGAAATAAACAAAAACTAGATGGAGCAGCAGCTGATAATGCATTGAAAGGAACAGCAGTTTTAACAGTTGTAGCTGATGTTGCTAAGGAGCAAGATTGCAAGCATTTAATTGAAGCAACAATTCAGCGCTTTGGAGCAATTGATATTCTGATTAATAATGCTGGTATTTCAATGCGTGCTTTGTTTAATGAAGCTGATTTATCGATCATCAAAAATGTAATGGATATTAATTTTTGGGGAACGGTTTATTGTACCAAATACGCTTTACCTTATTTGTTGAAAAGCAAAGGTTCTGTAGCAGGAATTTCTTCCATCGCTGGATATGTTGGATTGCCTGCAAGGACAGGCTATTCTGCTTCAAAATTTGCAATGCAGGGTTTTTTAGAAGCACTTAGAACTGAAAATTTAGAGAATAATTTACATGTTTTGATAGCTTGTCCTGGTTTTACGGCTTCTAACATACGAAATATGGCTTTAACTGCCGATGGTTCAAGTCAAGGAGAATCTCCCAGAGAAGAAGAGAAAATGATGTCTGCCGAAGAAGTAGCTTCACATATCTTCAAAGCAATAAAGTACAGAAAGCCCAACCTTGTTTTAACTTTTGAAGGTAAAATGGCTGTAATGTTAAAGAAGTTTTTTCCCAATTTATTGCAGCGGATGGTGTTTAATAAGATGAAAAAAGAAGCTGACTCACCTCTTAAATCATGAAGCAAAGTATTTTTTTAATGGGTTTTATGGCTTCGGGTAAATCGACTTTGGGGAAGAAGTTGGCTAAAAAACTTGAACTAGAATTCATAGAAACGGATGCTTTAGTTGAAAATGAAGTCGGAATAACTGTTCAAACTATTTTTAGTGAGAAAGGGGAGGCTTATTTCCGAGAATTAGAAAGCCGTGTTTTACGTCAACTTGATTTTACCACAAATAAAGTCATTGCTTTAGGAGGAGGGACAGCTTGTTCGGAGGATAATCTAAATTTTATACAATCTAAGGGATTAAGCATTTACTTTCGTGTGCCAATTCCTGATTTAATTGGCAGGCTTCGACAGAATAGAATCAAACGTCCACTTACTTCAAATTTAGATGATGAAGAGATTGCACAGCTAGTAAATGAAAAAATGACTGAAAGAGCTCCTTATTATGAAAAAGCAACGTTAGTTTTTGATGTTCATAGTGGAGATATTAATAAACTTGTTAAAGAGCTACTAAATCGCTAAAGAAGCTTACTTCTTATAAATCCATTGCTCAGGATTTAGTTTGTCAGGAGTTTTTCCTGTCACTTTCCATATTTCTAGGTGCAGGTTGGAGGTATTTACATCTTTGTCAGACATTAAGATTCCAATATTTTGCTTGGTACTTACTTTTTCACCGGCACTTACAAATACTTCTTTAAAGTAGAAATAAACAGTAAAATACTGACCATGATTAATCATCACAGCTTTTCCATCGTTAGGTATAACAATTATTTTACTCACAGTGCCTTCATAAACTGCTCTACCCATGTTTTCTTTTGTGGTAGAAATTTCAATACCGTTGTTTTGAAGTGTCACACCTTTAAGGGTAGGGTGAGGGTGTTGACCAAATCGAGCGGTGATAATTCCTTCAGAAACGGGCCATGGAAGCATGCCCTTATTCGCTACAAAAGAGTTAGAAAGCTTTTGCGCCTCAGGAGTTAAAGGAAAGCCTTCAGATGCTTTACCTTTCTTAGCAGCTTCTTCTCTTGCTTTTCTAATTTCCTCAGCAATAATTTTCTCTATGGCTTTGGTAATTTTTTGAGCTGCTATTTCTTTTTGCTTCAATTCTTTTTTCAATTGCTGTTCTTTGCCCTTAAGAGAATTGACCGTACTCTCTTGTTTGCTCTTCTCACCAGCTAAAAGATTCTTTTCATTCAATTTAGCTTGAAGTAAACCTTCTTTACTTTGCTTGATTGCAGCCAATACTTTGATTTGCTTGTCTATCTCCGCTTTTTGGGCAAGTATTTTTTCAGCTTGATTTTGACGAAATTGAGCATACTGCTGAAAATACTTTAATCGCTTAAAGGCTTGATTGAAATTATCAGCAGCCAAAAGAAACATCATTTTATTGTATGCACTTCTATTTTTATAAGCATTCTGAATCATCTTCGCATACTCATCTTTCAGCTGTACTAAGTCCTTTTCTAAGCTATCAACATTGCTAATTTGTATTAGAATACTGTCTTCAAGTAGGTCAATTTCCTGCTCCATTGTGAAGATCAAATCCTCTCTACTTTTAATTTTACTGTTGAGCTGTCGTAATTGATTTAAGGTAGTTTTTTTGGATTTTTCAGTTTCTTGCAATAATTTATTGGTGTACTGAATTTCCTCTTGCAATTGTTTTTTCTTCTGCTGAAGATCCTTTTTACTTTGTCCAAAAGCAAGACCACTTAGCAGAAATATACAAGCAAAACTGAAGAAAAGCCTAATAAAATACTTGCTCATACTTGGATGGAACATTGAATGGAAAGTTAATGGATTCATTTAAATCAATTTTTGAATAATCCATTTTTATTTTCACAGGTTTTTCAGATTGAAAATTAAAGTCTAGATTTTGAGCTAATGATTGATCATTAATGCTTGTAAAGTTACTGTATTTACCCTGAACAAATCGATTGGCAGACAAATCAGAAAAAAGCAATTTTGAGATTTTAAAATTAATTGGTTCTAACCAAATACTAAATACTTCCTCGTCCTTTCGCTCTATTTTTTGTGGTTTATCATCAGCTTTCTTGGCTTTTCGTTTTTTTAAATTTCCTAAATAGTAAAAGGTCTTATCAGTAGAAAAGTTAAGCTTTTCATTTATTTCAAAATCAATTGGGTTTCCAAGAATTAATGCTTGTAATAGCTGAAACTCTAATTCAATGTTAAATCGTTTATTAAGGTAATTATAGTCCCCAATAAAATATTCTTTATTTAATCGATTGATGATTTTAACTGTATCGTCAGTTATTAATAATCTCGCTACTTCAATGCCTAAAGCCGGACTAATAGAAATCCAAATAGCACTGTCTTTTTTCAATCTAAAGTTTGCACGAAATGAATTCTTTTTTCCACCCTCATTTTCGATTTGTACAGAAGCTTTAAAATTCAAGGTAGAAAATTCAAAAGCATTCAGGTTCATTTGATTGACAAGGTATTCAGTTTTTTTGCCTTCTAAATCACTTTTTTTAGCCTTTTCTGCAGTTTTACATGAAAATAGATAGAGTAAGGGGATTAAGATTAGAAAGGTAGAAACTTTATTCATATAGTTTTTTCTCTTCAATTTTTTTATCAAGCAGTTTTGAGTCACTACCAGCAGCTTTTGCTTTTTTCCAGTATTTTACTGCAGCTTCTACATCACCCAATTGATACATGATATCTCCTTTGTGTTCCAATAATACTGCGCTTGAACCGTCTGTAGACAATGCTTTATCAATCCATTTATTAGCTTCTTTATATTCGCTAAGTTGATATAGAATCCAAGCATAGGTGTCTTGAAATGAAGCCTGATTTGGCGCAAGTTCATTTGATTTTAAAGACATCTGTTTTGCTTTTTCTAAGTTTTCTTTCCTTAATGAAAGGTAATAGCTGTAATTATTGAGGACGTAAACATTATTTGGATCTAATGAAAGCGCTTTTTCATAATTTTCATCTGATTTTACATGATTGCCAATTTCATGGTAACTATCACCAATAGAAGAATATAATTGACTTTTTAATGCTTGATTATCGATGACTAAATCAGTAGCATACTCATATACTTTGATTGCTTCTGTATGCTGTTTATCTTCTGACAACCCCAATCCGTAAAGCAGAAAAACAGTTGGTTGGTTAGGAAAAAGTGATGTCGCTCTTTTTCCATAGTTTAATAAACCTGCATTATCTCGTGTTTCAGAAAAAATAACAAGTAATTGATTCCAAATCGGAAATCTGCTACTGTCAATTGCAATAGTTTGTTTGTAAGCTTCTTTTGCATCCTCAACTTGATTGTTGAAATACAAAAAATCACCGTGAAGCGCATGTGACTTTGCATTTTCAGGATGAGCTTCAACAATTCTTTCGCAAAGTTCCAATCCTTCTTCTTTTTTCTCTTTGTTATTAGTATTGACTTGATAAAAATTTAAAAAGTATTTGATTTTATCGTCGATGTCCATTTCAGAATTAGAAAATGCTTTTTTAAGGGAAATTAAATAAGCTTCTTGATTTCCTTCAGAACGATGGTATTCAGCTAAAGAAAATTGAACAAGGTAGTTTTCAGGAGCAAGTTTTTGCATCTGTTCATAAACTTCTAAGGCCTTATCCTGTAAGTTGTTTGATAAGTAGATGTCAGCAAGTACTCCATAGTAATTGATATTTTCAGGGAACTTATCAATCAATTTTCTAACTTCTTCTGTTGCTGCTTCTATATTATTTTGAGAAAGGTAAATGCGTTGTTTTAAAAATGAAATCTCCTCATTTACTCCAATGTCATTTTCGATTTTATTGAGGTAATGAATACTTTCTTTATACTCACGAACACCGAACAATAACTTTGAGAGCTCATATTTCAATTCGATTTTTTCAGGATTTTCTTCTACAAGCTCCTTAAAAACTTTTATTGATTCTTTAATTTTTTGTTCAGATTGAAGAAATGTAGCATAGGAAAGTTTATACCAATAATTGCTAGGATCTAATTCATTGGCTCGTTGAAATTCTTTAAACGCCAAATCGTTTTTTCCGAGTAAACCATACACGGAACCTAATTCAAAGTGAGCTGCTGCACTATATGGATCAATTTTTATTGCATTTTGAAAAAGTGTTTCTGCTCGCTCAAAATCTTCTAAAATCTTTGCTTTACTCCCATCGATGTAAGTTCTTCCAAATAAAACCCTTTTTTCTTCACTTAGAATTGGTCTTTTTGAAGACGCTTTATTAGATGAATCAAGCGTTTCTTTCTTGCTAGCACATGCAAACAGTGAAAAGACAATAAATAATAGAAATAAATTTTTAATCATTTTAGTTTTTCCATTCATTAAAATCACCGATGCTTAATTCTTTGGCATTTTCCTCTAATTGTGTATGGTTACTAATCATTGAATTGGTAAGGTTTAATCCTTTAATTCGACTGTTAGTTTGTATTATGCTGTTGCTAATTATAGAATTTTCAATGATTGTACCATCTCCAATTGAAACATGTGGACCAACCACAGCATTTTTAATACTTACATTTTCTCCAATGTAACATGGTGCGATTATTTGGCTGTTTTCAATGTGAGCCGATTTTGCAACAATATCTTCTTTTTTAATAAACTCCAATACCCGTTGATTGGTAAATACCGTCGCATTTTTATTTCCACAATCCAACCACTCTGTAACTTCTCCAGGAGCAAAACTTGTTCCAGCATTTTTCATTCGCTCAAGTGCATCTGTAATTTGGTACTCTCCCTTGTCTTTTATATCGTTGTCGATTAAATACTGCAAGTTTTCTTTTAAGTAGGCACCATCTTTAAAATAGTAGATTCCGATGATTGCTAAATCAGATACAAAAGTGCTTGGTTTTTCTATAAAATCAGTAATTTGATTTTGCTCATTTAATTTAATTACTCCAAAAGCAGAAGGGTCTTCGACTTTTTGCACCCATATAATACCATCTTTGCTGTCATCTAATTTAAAATCAGCCCGAAAAAGTGTATCAGCAAAAGCGACAATGGTTTTACCCTCCATAATTTCTTTGGCACAAAGAATTGCATGAGCAGTTCCTAAAGCCTCTTCTTGATGGTATATTTTTCCTTTAGCGCCAAGACTTTCAGCTACTTCGATTAAGTGCTTTTCAACCTCTCTTCCAAAATCTCCAATTACAAATCCAATTTCTTCAATCGGTTCTTGGCAAACTGCAGCAATGTCTTCAACCAAGCGCTGAACAATTGGCTTGCCTGCTATTGGAAGCAATGGTTTTGGAATAGTAAGCGTGTGTGGCCTCATTCTTTTTCCTCGGCCTGCCATAGGAACAATAATTTTCATATAATGATGTCTTTTATTAGATTTGAGTTTAAGTACTCGTTTAAGTTAATAGCGATAGCTTAGGATTTTCCGGTACTACCGAATCCTCCACTTCCACGTTCAGTATCTGTTAACACTTCTGTTTCAATCCAAGTTGCTTGTTCGTGTTTAGCAAAAACCATTTGAGCAATTCTTTCGCCATCTTCAATCACAAATGTTTCTTTCGAAAGATTGACCAATAATACTTTAATTTCTCCTCGATAATCAGCATCAATGGTGCCAGGTGAATTTAAAACTGTGATGCCATGTTTGTAAGCTAAACCGCTTCTCGGACGAACTTGCGCTTCATATCCTTCAGGTATTTCAAGAAAAAGTCCTGTGGGAACGATGGTTTTTTCTCCACCCAAAAGTGAAATTGACTCAGATAAATTTGCTCTTAAATCTACTCCTGCAGATGCATTGGTTGCATAATGCGGTAGTGGATGTTTGGATTGATTAACGATTCTTATTTTCATGAACTAGGAAGAATTTAGAAGTTACGAAATTATGGCTTTTTTAGGTTTTTCTAAAACCCAAATTATGCCAAAGTAGCTTAATAAAAATAGAGAATTAATTAAATACGTCATCGTTTCTGACAGAATTGGTTTTAACCAAACTGAAACAAAGAATAGAAGCAAGGCTAAACCCAGATAAAAGAAAATTCTTTTTAGTGGATAGTCAATCTTGAAATATTTTTGACCAAAGTAATAGGAAATTACCACCATGCTGCCATAGCAAACAAAAGTTGCCCAAGCAGATCCAGTATAACCGATTTTTGGAATTAAAATAAAGTTTAATAAGATGGTGATCAAAGCACCCACTAAAGCAATGTATGCACCAAATTTTGTTTTGCCATTGAGCTTGTACCAAACGGAAAGGTTGTAGAAAATTCCCAAGAAAATATTAGAAAATAAAAGAATTGGTACAACATGCAGCCCTTCCCAATATTCTTGTTTTGCTAAAAAATGCTTGAAAATATCGATGTAAAAAATAACCACCAAAAAGATGATGGTACAAACAATTACAAAGTACTTCATAATGTTTGCATATGTTTCTCTTGCATCTGTTTCCTTTTCTTTCGAGAAAAAGAATGGCTCAGCAGCATAACGAAATGCTTGAATAAACAAGGTAATAATGATTGACAATTTGTAAACACCTCCATAAACTCCAACATTAGCTGTTGCTTCATAAAGTCCCTTACTTTCTATCAACAGCCATTTAATCATGATTTTGTCAGCATTTTCGTTCACCATGATTGCCAAACTCGAAATGAGCAATGGACTGCCGTAAATCAACATTTTCTTCAACAATTTCTTTTCAAAAATTGCTTTGGCTTGCAGCATGATGGGTGAAAGCAGGATGAATTTTATACAACTTGCAAATAGATTGGAAATGAAAACATAACCAATTCCAATATCGGGACTGTAAAAAGTATCAATAAGAAAATTGCTATCACCCTGAAGGTGAGCAGGAATACAATAGCCTATCCAAAAAAGATTGAGACCGATGTTGACAAAAATTGAAATCAGGTTCACTGCAGCAAAACGATATGCTTTGTTCTCAACCCTTAAGCGAGCAAGTGGAATGGAAGAAATGGCATCTAAGCCGACAATAAAAGCAAACCAGATAACATATTCATTGTTGTCGGGGTACTTTAAAAAATTGGCAATGTCAATTGAAAAATAGGAAGCTAAGAAGATGAAGATGGAAGTAGTGCCAATCAATGAAAATAGAATGGTACTAAAAACTGTTTTATGCTCGTAATCGCCCTTACTTTGGAAGCGAAAATAAGCGACTTCCATTCCATACGTTAATAAAACCACCAAAAATGAAACATAGGCATACATTTCAGTGATTTCCCCATATTCACTCAGCATGAATCTGCCTGTGTGCAATGGCACTAACAGGTAGTTCAGCAAACGACCGATAATGCTTGGAAGTCCGTAAATTGCAGTTTGCCCTGCTAATTTTTGCAGTGCTCTCAATACTTATTTTTTACAAGTAGCATATTTATTTATTTGGAAAATTAGCTTTCCTTTTTTCTAGAAAAGCACTTGTTCCTTCTTTAAAATCTTCTGATTTAAAACAATTAGCAAATTCATCAATTTCAGTTTGGTAGCCATTTTCTCCACTTTTGTATCCACTATTTATTGCTCGAATGGCAGCTGATATGGCAACTGAAGAATTTTTTGAGAGTTGCTGAACTATTTCTAAACATTTATCAATCAATTCTACTTGAGTAACCACATAGTTGACAAGTCCAACTTCTAATGCTACATCAGCTTTAATCATGGAAGCTGTAAAAATCAATTCAAATGCTTTTCCTTTCCCTGCTAATTGAGCTAAACGCTGAGTTCCACCATATCCGGGAATCACTCCTAAACTCACTTCTGGTAAACCCATTTTAGCATTTTCTGAAGCCAGTCGAATGTGGCAGGCCATTGCTAATTCCAAGCCACCACCCAAAGCAAATCCATTAATTGCAGCTATCACAGGTTTTGAAAGGTTTTCAACCAAGTCAAATAATTTTTCTTGTCCGCCACCTGAAAGCTCCTTAGCTTGATCCACTGAATATTCATAAAATTCTGAAATATCAGCACCAGCAATAAAAGCTTTCTCTCCAGCACCGGTGATAATAATTGCCTTCACAGCTTGATCTTCTTCAGCAAGTTTTAAAGCATCGCTTAGTTCTTGAATTGTTTGCTTGTTTAAAGCATTCAATTTTTCAGCTCGGTTAATGGTGATTATTTGTGCATTTGCACGATTTTCAATTAATAAATTTGACATGGTTCAATTTTTAAGCAAAAATAGTGGATTTGTTATGCAATCCGAAAGTAGATTGAAAAAGTTGTTTGCATTCCCAATTCTGAGCTAACTTCAATTTTACCGCCCATTTGCTCTAAAATGTTTTTCGATAAAGCTAATCCCAAACCTGTGCCTGACGATTTGGTGGTGAAATTTGGCTCAAATATCTTTTCCAGTTTATCATCTTCTATTCCAATTCCCATGTCTTTGACAGAAAGCTTGAAGAATTCATCTTGGATTGATAAATCGAGGAAAATCTCAGCAGTTAAACCCTCTTTCGAAGCTTGAACAGCATTTTTCATAATGTTGTTTAATAAGCGCAACAATTGATCTTTATCTGCAAAAATAACAGCCGATTTAATTCCGTTGGTTGCAAATTGTATGTTTGCATCAGCTGAAAATAGATTGATAATGTTCTTAATGAGTGGAATTAAATCAATTTCCTTTAGTGATTTTTCAGGGAGTTTAGCAAAAGCTGAAAATGCGGAGGCAATGTTGCTCAAACTATCAATTTGTTGAATAATGGTTTCACATGTTTTTTTAATGCGCTCATTTAAATCAGGGCTGTTTGATTTTGCGGCCAATTGAAGGTGCTGAATACTTAACTTCATTGGTGTGAGTGGATTTTTTATTTCATGTGCAACTTGCTTCGCCATTTCTCTCCACGCGCCTTCTCGCTCCGACTTGGCTAGTTCCTCTGCACTTTCGTTGAGTTCAATTGCAATGCGATTGTATTCATTTACCAATGCGCCAATCTCATCTTTACTGTCCCACTCAATTAATTCAATCGACGAACCAATTTTTAATCGAGCAATTTGCTTTCGAATCAATAAAAGTGGCTTAGAAAGTTGGTTGATGAGCAGAATGGAAATGAAAAGGGACAAAACAAAAATGGCTACATAAATATTAATCACTGAGACTAAAAAGTTGGAAATTTCTTCTTGTAGCTTACCTTGTTTCACAAAATAGGGCAAGTTGACATAACCGATAATTTCATTGTTGTAATTCACAAATGGCTTGTAAGCAGAAAGGTATTGTAACTCACCAATTTTTTCGTTTTGAACCCATTCAGCTTTCTCCTTTTCTACAATGTTGTAAAATGCAAGTGGATCCATTCGCTTGCTTTTCAGTGTTTTCTCAAATACCTCAGGACGAGAACTGCTGTAGAGGTTTCCTTCTAAATCATAAAAATTAATGTCAGTATAAAAGATATTTGAGAATCTGATTAGCAGTGATGACAAGTAATTTGAAAAGTCTTTATTATTACTTAATTGATCTTCTTGACCAATGGAAGTTTCTAGTTCCAATCGAATAGAGCGCAGTTTTTCTTTTAGGTTATTGATGTTTTTTTCGCGGTATTGCTCTGTGATGTAATAATTTGAACCGATTGCCACAAAAACTAATGCCATCAAAAGTGAACCAATCAAATAAAGTAGAATTTTAGTTGAAAAATCTCTGAAATTTGGATTAAAATAAAATGGAAAGTTTTTAAGTGAAAGTGCGAAGCTAAAAAACAGAAGTGAGAAAAGAACCGTTAAATATGCAAATGCCGTAAGAAAATCAATAGCTGCATAATTGGGAGAACTCAAAATAATGAGTGTGTTTTCATGTTTTTGATAAGCAGAGTGAATAAATCCATCTGATTGGTATTTATAATAACTGTTTGCTGGGAGTGCATCTAACTTTGGAGTGATAGAATAATTGTATTCACCGTTATTAAAAACCAATAGATTCTTGTTGTAAACAGCATAAGAGTATGCGGATAAATCAATTTTATTATTTTGACTGTCATCATCCAAAAGCAATTCAGGATAACCTTCATTTTCGCTGAAATAATTGGCACTTAGTTCAATGTACAAACGATAATTTAAAGTGTCTTTCTTCAATGATATTTCACCAATGTAGTCAATTCTCCCCGCTAGGTTTTGAAGCTGAAAAAGATTGCTTGAACTCACCGTGTTTCCTTCTGAGCGAATTCTGTTTTCGTAATAGCTGTAACAACTCACGGATGTTTCCCATTCATTAATGTAGAGAAAATCACTTGATTCACAAATCGAAAAATTAATGAGGTAGCGATTCCAATAGCTATCAAAGTATGTCTCTTTGAGGTATTGATCAATTTGTTTTTTGTTTGACCAATAATCACCAACCTTTTCTAAAAGAAGAGAATCTTTACTAAGTTGATTTTGAATGTCATTAAATAGAAATTCTGCAACAGGATCTCGTTCTTCTGCAAGTTTTTGAAGGATATAATCACTTTGCCCTCTTTGCTTACTTTCAATTTTAAAGTTGACCCAAAATGCAATTACAGCTGTCGATAAAATCAAGATAAAACCTGAAGTGACTAACTTCTTTCCATTAGAATGACTGAAGTAAAAGTTAATTAGCAAAAAGAGGGGAACAATGGACCAATAAATCCAATGTACCTTTAATCCAATAAACAATACGAGTAAATAAACTGCAATACCTAAAACCTTAATAAAAAAGCGACTGTTTTTGCTAAAGGATCTATTAATTAATGAGACTGAACTACTTAAACTTATGATGGAAATAATGAATAGCAAGCAGAAACACAGCAGAATGATTAAGCTGTATTCGTTGAGTTTAAAGAGGTTGTTTAGATTGAAAGTGATTTGAGAGGCTGATATACTGATACTTATAAGTTTAACTGACAAATAGGTCATCACTAAACTCAAAGCAAAATGCAGCAGCGAAATCAAGCAGTTTTTAGAGTTGTTTACTATCTTATTTAGTTGATAAATAATAATGAAAAGAGCAATGAGGTGTAAAGCTAAATCGCCCAACGAAGGGATAAAAGTAGAAAAAGCTAATTTATTGGATTGAAAAAATTCACTTGAAACAATGGTTTCAGGCTTGTATACAAAAAGTAAAAATCGAACCAGTAGTGTTGTAGCAATGTAAAAATAGGCACTGTATTTACTCGAATAAGCTATTCTATAAATTACAAAAATTAAAAGTAGAAGTCCAATGAATAATAGGAAGTTGTTCCAAATAAGAACTTTTTTTTCAAAATCAATGGAGTTAAAAGTGGCAAAAAGCAACCCTTCACCTGCTTCATTTTCAATTAATGGAAACTCATTTTTTTGAATGCTTAGGCCTTTTATGAGTTCATATTCAAAATCAGCAGCAAAACCACTTTTGAGGTATTTGTTTTTTAAAGGATATTCTTGATACAAAAGAATCAATCCTACATATTTAAAGGAGCCTTCTTCTACTATAATTTTCTTGTAAAATGAGTTGGTGGTTATGTAGAGTGACGAAGAATCAAAAAGTTCGTCTTTGTTCAGTTGGTGGGTATTTTCTGACCAATAAATTAAATCTGAATGTTTATAAATATAGAACGATAAGCCTTTTTCAGTTTTTTCTTTAGATAAGGTATTCTTATAAAAATCAAGTTCGCCAAGCTCCCTTAGTTCCTTTAAACGCAGTAATTGATTTCTTAAATCTTCTGATTTATTAGAAAGTGTGATTTTAAATTGTTCAACTGCTGCTTCAGGTGAAGGAGCTTTTTTGAAAAGGCTAGGGTAGTAGGAAGGTAGAAGTAAAATAAGTGCTAGAAGCGCAACTAAACTAATTTTCCATTTTTGCATTTCAAACCCTTTACAATAATTGCGCCTTTTTTAGAAAATTTGGCTTTTCTACTTAGCTTAAGTATGCGGCATAATTTCCTTTTTCAAGGCTCACCTCAATGTGTTCTTTGAGCGTAGTGGTCAGAGATAGCCCAACATAGTCAGCGTTGAGTGGAAATCGTTTATGGCTGCGATTAATTAAAACGGCAATACTGAGTTTTTTAATCGGAACTTCTAAGAAAGGTTTGATGGCATACATCATTGTCTTTCCTGAATTCAAAACATCATCGACTACAATGATGGTTTCATTTTTAAAATCTTTTGGTTCAATGTTGAGGTTAATCTCTGATTGAAGTGGATTTTTTTTGTTGATTTTCAACTCGCACATCACTACATCTAAAGGCGATATTTTTTTTAACTTCATTGAAATGAGTTTTGCCAAAATAAATCCACTTTCAGCTATTCCCGCAATGATTATTTTTTTTTGATCGTAATGTGTTTCATAAATCTGATAGGCAATTCGATTGATTTTTTGCTCAATATTTTTATGATCAAGAATAAGCGATTTACTTTCCGGCATAATACAGCATTTATAGATTGCTAATTTATTTCTTTTTGGCACATAAAAATAATTCTTTTCCAGCTCTTGGCTTTATGGAATTAAAAGATTCATCGAAATGAACATAACTAAAATATGGGTCGAAGTACTTGTGATACTCTTCTTTGTTTCCTCCAAATGGTGGGATTGTCTCATTCATAGGAACTGACCACAATAAACCCATTAATTTGCCATTTGGTTTGAGTAATTCATGCGCTTTTTTGGCATAAGCAGCTCTGTGTTTAGGGCTAATGGCGCAGAAAAAAGTTTGTTCCACAATTAAATCATATTGCTCGTTGTGGTCGAAAAAATTTTCTTCAATCAAATGACTTTTAGGAAAACTTGGATTTCTCAGGGCAAAGTCTTCAAGAGGTTTTGGAGCAATGTCTAGCAAGAAGATGTTTTTAAATCCTTGTTCGTGCAAGTAGGCTGCTTCGTATGCATTTCCACATCCTGGAATTAGAATGCGAATCGATTTATCACTAAGCTGATCAAAGTACTCTTTCAAAGGGGTACTCACCTGACCTATATCCCAGCCTGTTTCACCACTTTCATACCTCGCTTGCCAATTTGTTACCGGTTTTGTCATGTGTGTCAATTTTTTTGTAAGCCCTCGATATCCGACACAACTGATTTTAATATTTTTAAAATCAAATCTCTGAAAAGCGTTCGATTTTGGTGGTTAGCTAAAATTTTTTCATCACTTACCACTTTCTTTAAAAACAGTTGTATTTTTTTCAACATTTCCAGGTAGGCCATAAGCCTTGGACGTTTTTCTAAAAAATCGGAATTATTGAGTATTTCAAGTGGCACGATATCTTCATCGGTTCGGTTAAATGCCATCTCGTAAATACCAAAGGATAGTTTGCTAATGCCATTTGGAATGTAATTTGGATTTCCGTTGGCATAGGCGTTACAGATGCTTTGCAATAGGTTTGCCGCTTCAATTTCGTCGTCCTTTAAGAAGTCCGGATTTTTCTGAGAAAAAAAGCTAAAAAAGCCCATATTTATTTATATTGAAAGTATAATTTTTAACCACATAGTATCATAGTTTTTATTGCTTTGGTAAATCACTAAAATATTGATTTACTAAAGTCTTCTGCCCTTCATGAAAGATATTATTGCAGTTAAAGTTGATTAAAATACCTTTTGGAGCTTTTAAAAGTTTCATATAGTTCAGAAGCTGCGCTTCATGAATGGCAGAGAACTCATTGATTGATTTAAGTTCAATGATTATTGAGTTTTCAACAAAAAAATCGCATCTAAAATCAATTGTTAATTTTTTACTTCGATAACTAACAGGGATTTTAAGCTCTGATAAAAAATTTATTTTTCTATGTAATAACTCCTCTTTTAAACATTCATGATAAACACTTTCAAGTAGTCCACGACCCATTGCCTTGTGAACTTCAATAGCAGCTCCTACTAATTCATAAGTTAAATCATCAAGGTATTTTTGTGTTATATCCAATTTCTATGATTCTATGTGGTTTTAGTTTTACATGTAGGTTTAGTATGTATAAATATACTGAGTAGTTACATTTAGATTATTGCAATTTCAATAAAACTACATTTTCAACATGGTGTGTGTGCGGAAACATATCTACAGCTTGACTTTTTTCCAATTCGTATTTTTCACTTAAAAGCTGAATGTCTCTCGCCTGAGTTGCCGGATTACAGCTAACATAAACAATTCGATCTGCTGCTAAATTCAACAACTGATTGATGACATCTTGATGCATTCCTGCACGCGGTGGATCAGTAATTATTAAATCAGGTTGACCATTTTCTTTTATAAATTCCGCTACAAAAATATCCTTCATGTCTCCGGCAAAAAATGCAGTATTGTCGATTGAATTGATTTTGGCATTTTCTTTAGCGTCTTCAATAGCCTCAGGAACATATTCAATCCCAATCATTTTTTTCGCTTTATGCGCTAAATAATTGGCGATGGTTCCTGTGCCGGTATATAAATCATAAACAACTTCATTTTCTTTTATAGCTGCAAATTTGCCAACTACTTCATAGAGCATTTCTGCCTGCTTTGAATTGGTTTGATAAAAGGATTTTGGACCAATTTTAAATTTTAAAACCTTTTCTGTTTCAAAAGCTTTCATTTGTTCAAAGATGTGATTTTCTCCATGAAAGCATTGTATTTCTAAATCGTGAATGGTGTCGTTTCTCTTAGGGTTAATTACATACATAATTGACTTGATTTCAGGAAAAGCTTTCTGAAATTCGGTGAGCATTTTTTCTCGAACTTCTTTTTGTTCTTCGAATAGTGAAAAAATAACCATTATTTCATCTGTGCCGGTAATTCGGACAATGAGGTTTCTCAAATAACCGACTTGCTCTCTTAAATCAAAAAAGGCTAACTCATTTTTCAATGCATATTCTTTCACCCAGAGGCGAATGGCATTGGAAGGGTCTTTTTGCAACCAGCATTTTTTGATGTCCAATACTTTATCAAACCTTCCAGGTACATGAAAGCCCAATGCATTTCTATGTTCAAAATTTTCTTCAGAATCAACCTGCTCTTGTGTCAGCCATTCTTTATTGGAAAATGTGAATTCTAATTTATTTCTGTAAAAGGTAGTTGCTTCTGAACCAATGATTGGTGGAAACTCAGGCAAAGAAACCTTTGCAATTCGCTGCAATGCATCTATAGCTGTTCGTTGCTTGTTCTCCAACTGATCAGCATAGCTTAAAAATTGCCATTTGCAACCGCCACAAACTCCAAAATGCTCACAAATCGGTTCAACTCTTTTTTCAGAATAATGATGAAAATGAACTACGCGACCTTCAAGGTAATTTTTTCTTTTTTTGTTGATTTGAACATCTACAATATCTCCAGGCACAGTCATTGGAATAAACAAAACTTTGTCGTTTATTTTTGCCAAAGATTTGCCTTCTGCTGCCGTGTCTAGCACTTCAACTTCTCTATAAATTGTATGCCTGTTCTTCTTTCTTGCCATTCTGCAAAATAAGGCATTCTAGCGGTCTTCTTAGCTGATATAGGTGTAATTTATTTACTCAACTGCTGCAATTGATTTTTTGCAGTTTGATTGTTGGGATCAATCCTTAAAATCTTTTGTAGGGTTTGAATTTCTTCTTCAAATTTTTCTTGCTGATGAAAACACAAGGCTAAATTCATCAATAAATCTGCACGATTGGGTTCGAGCTGTAATGCTTTTTTAAAGGAAATCTCAGCTTGATCTTGCCTTCCAATCATTCCGTTTGCCATTCCATGAAAGTTCAAAATATCAATTCGTTGAGGTGCAATTTGCAATGCTTTGTTTAAATAATTAACAGCCGATTCAAAATCTTTTAGGTTACCAGCAGCCTTGCCCATAATTAAATATGCATCAGCATTTGTAGGGTTTCTACTAACATATTCCTGCATGCTGTTGATGGCTTTTCTAAATTCATTATTGTCATAATAGGCTGTTGCTAAATTGTAGTAGTTTTTACTGTATTCTGAATCGTTTTTTATGTTTGCCAAATAAACTTGAATAGCTTTTGGATAATCACCCATCAATTTATAGACAATGCCTAAATTGTTATAAGCATCTAAGTATTGGGGATAAATTTGAATGGCTTTTCTAAGATGATTCGCTGAATTTTGAAGCATTTCTTTTCGCAACAATTGCTTACTTGTGATTTTTGCTTGTTCAGATAATTCGGTGCCGAGGTTGTAATTAGCTCTAGCACTATTCGAAGCATGTTCAATGTCTGTCTGATATAATGTTAAGTTGTTTGCCCAAGCTTTATTCCTTACAAAACTTTGAAAACCGAAGAATATAACTAATACAACTACCAATCCAATCAGTCTTTTTTGATTGAGTTTAGGGTTAGTTCTTTTTTGAAGGTAGAAAAATCCTAATATCACTAAAAGGGCTAAGGGTAGTACAGCCAAAAACAGTAATCTTTCAGCAAACTGCACACCAATAGTTTGAATAATTTGAGATGGTATTGCAACACTAAGCAAGTAAATTGCAGCAATTATGGCTAAAATTCTTCTTTTTAAGATTCCCCAGATAGCCACTATTGCTAAAGAAATCAAAAGTAAAATTCCCAAAATCGAGCTAATATGATTGAGTGCAGCTAATGGTAGTTGATTGTAGGAGTAATCGTGAATAAGTGGAAAGGGGAAGAGTAATTTTTGAAGCATTTTGCCTTGCAAAGCAAAGGTGCTTCCCCATCGAAGAGAAGAGTCTTCAGTTGCAGCTATGGGGTTGTTGAGTAAACCAAAATTTCCCGGATCAATGGAGTTGGGCATGCCGCTAATAATGTATTCCCTTAACAATAGAAATCCTAGAGTAAATGGGAGTAAGATTAAAAAGACCTTTATTACTTTTTTGAATGGATAAGCAATATTCATCCATAAAATCAGTGGGATAATCAATAAATAAGTTACAGCACTCTCTTTAGAAAATAATGCTAGAATAAAAAAGAAAATCCCCAACAACAAATGGGTCATGTATGCTTTTACTAAATACTTACTTATAAAGTAAAGACAAGCGGTTAAACCCAAAAAAGCCAATAATTCATCCCGACCTTTAATGTTGGCAACTACTTCAGTGTGTAGTGGATGAGCCATAAATAGTAAAGCAATTCCTAGTGGAATAATTAAAGGATATTGATCAAATACTTGCTTAAAACTAAGAAACAATAAGCAGCAAGCAATTGCATACAGCATACTATTTAAAACATGAGAAATTTTAGGGTTTCCTTCAAATAGTTCTTCCTCAATGGCAAAAGTCGCCAGACTAAGCGGTCTGTAAAGTCCATCATTAAATCCATTTTGACCATTTCGATAATTGCTTGTAAAAATCGACTTCAATCCACTGAATCCATTTTGAACGTGAGAATGCTGAAGAATAACAGAGTGGTCGTCGAGTACGTACCCGTGATTAAAGGTATTGGAATAGATTAATAAAGAGCAAACTGCAATTATAGCAAGCAGGTATTTCTTGTAGGGTGCTAAGAGGTCAATTTGTTTTTTATTCGCTTCCATTATCCATGGCTAATCGTTCAAATTTAAATAACTTTGTTAGCATTCCTAATTTGGATACAAAAAACAGATAAAATGATTGAAATAGCCAATAAAATGACATCAGCAGAAGCAATCGATTTAGAAAAAAAATATGGAGCTCATAATTACCATCCTTTACCGGTTGTATTGAGTAGAGGAGAAGGAGTCTACATGTGGGACGTAGAAGGAAAAAAATACTATGATTTTTTATCAGCTTATTCTGCCATCAATCAAGGACACTGTCATCCAAAAATTATAGATGCTTTAAAAAAGCAAGCAGAAACATTGACTTTAACATCTAGGGCATTTTACAACGATGTGCTTGGTGAATTTGAAAAATACGCAACTGAATTTTTTGATTACGATAAGATTTTACCCATGAATTCGGGTGCTGAAGCCGTTGAAACTGCTATTAAATTGTGTAGAAAATACGCTTACGAAAAGAAAAATATTCCTGAAAACAAAGCAAAAATTATTGTCTGTGATGGAAATTTTCACGGTCGAACCACTACCATTGTTTCTTTTTCAAATGATGAAGCAGCCAAAGAAAATTACGGACCTTTTACACCAGGTTTTATTCGTATTCCTTACAACGACATCACTGCATTAGAAAATGCGCTGAAGGAAGAGAACGTTGTTGGATTTTTAGTTGAACCCATTCAAGGAGAAGCAGGAGTATTTGTGCCAGATGAGGAATACATTGAAAAAGCTGCTAAGCTTTGCCAAAGTAAAGGAGCACTTTTTATTGCTGACGAAGTTCAAACTGGTATTGCAAGAACAGGAAAGTTATTGGCTGTTTGCAAAGGTTGTGATTGTCCAAGTCAACGTTGTGAAAGTAGAGCCGGCTTTAAACCAGATATTTTAATTTTAGGCAAAGCACTTTCTGGAGGTGCATATCCTGTGAGCGCTGTTTTGGCGAATGATGAAATTATGTTAGTCATTCAACCAGGTCAGCATGGGTCTACATTTGGAGGAAACCCAATTGCTGCGAAAGTTGCCATGGCAGCTTTACAAGTGGTGGAGGATGAGAAATTAGCAGAAAGAGCTGATTTTCTTGGAAAAATCTTTAGAAGAGAAATACGAAAATTAGTTGATCAATCTGATTTGGTGAACTTGGTTAGAGGAAAAGGCTTGTTGAACGCAATTGTTATTAATGACACTGAAGACAGCAGCACAGCATGGGACATTTGCATGGCACTAAAAGAGAACGGACTTTTAGCAAAACCGACACACGGAAACATTATTCGTTTTGCACCACCTTTAGTTATGACAGAAGATCAATTATTAGATTGTGTTCGTATTATTTCTGAAACGATTTTGAATTTCAAGAAGAAATAAGTTTATTTAAATTACAAACTATGGCACTTCTTTTTATTGCAGCCTTTCTTTTTTTCTTGATTTTAACTTTGCTTGCAATTGTAAACTTAGTTCGAAGTGAATTTAAGAATCAGAACGATAAACTAATATGGCTTTTGGTGATTCTTTTCTTGCCTTTTTTGGGTAGTATTCTTTACTTTTTAATGAGCGATTCTCAAAAAGTGACTAGATAGTATCACTTGTATATTGTGAGTTAAAAATTTATTTGAATTATCTATAATTAATTCCAAAAAAAAAGGTCTTCCAATTTGGAAGACCTTTTTAAAATATGTTGCAAAAGTGAATTTATTTAATCACTGTAATCTTCTTAGTTACTTGAGTATCTCCAACAATAACTTTCACAAAGTAAAAGCCATTAGAAAATTCAGATGTATTCAATTGAATTAATTGGCTGCCAGTTGATCTAACACCATAATTCTCTTTTCTTAGAATTTTACCAGTAATGTCCAAAATTTCTACTTCAACTCGTTCGTTTTGAGTTAACTCAAACTGCAAGTTCGTTTGATTAGCAGAAGGATTAGGGTAAATTTTGAAGTTTGTAGCTGTTGAAACTTCTTTTGAAATCCCTGTAATTGATGGAGCTAGTTTACGAGATGTAGCATTTAGTACTTCATAATCAGCATTGGTTGCGCCTTCTCTATTTACCACTGCAACTAAACTTACTTGTTTTTCATCCCAATTATTATCTAATTGGAAAGTAAAGTTCCTGCTATAAGTGTTATTTATTGTAATAGTAGAAGGAATTACTGTAGCATCACCCCAAGTTGTTGGTAAAATATCTCTCAATACATGTCTGTGAGGAAAACCTACAATAGGGTTTCCTGCACCTTGGTAAGGGTGGCCTGCAGTATTGTTGTAAAAATTTACTTGGTTATAGCCGTTTCCTGTTCCTACCACACTATCTTCTAAAACTAGTAAGCTAATATTTATTGTTCCATTTCCAGGAAAAGGAGCGTCAACAAAAATAACATCCACATTTACATTAATATTTCTGTTAGTAGTATCGTACGATCCTGTTAAATTTACACTAACAGGAGAGCCAACCTGACTTCTAGCGTTTGCTCTTTGTTCCCATAGATTACGGCTATGCGCAGGCTCAGCATCTCCATCAAATTTGATTCTATCTATCATAGCAGTTGGTGCACTGTTATTTCCTAAAGTAGCGCAAATTGTTGATGCATCAGCATTTGTCATGGCATCTGTTCCAAAACAGGAATGAACACCAACAGCAATTACATTAGGGTTGTTATCTGTAATTCTATTAACAACAACTGTTCCATCCGGACAAAATTGACAAACGGCTGTAGTAAACTCTTCTAACAATACTTTTCTTTGTACAGTATTGCCTGAATTTACAAATACTCTGCTAGCTGAAGAATCATTTAAATTGTTTGCGTCTGTTCCACTGTTTGGGTTAGATAACCATACATCAATAGTAGTAAAACTACCAACATTAGTTGGGGTCCAAGTTGTACCATGGGTGAAATTTAAAAAATCACCGTTTGCAAGGTTTACATTAAATGTTTCAGAATTAACTGTTGTTCCTCCGTCAGCTGACCAGTTAACATCAACAGAGGTTAAAGTAGTTGATCCTGCATTGTATATTCTACCTGCTATAGTAGCAACTCCAGACGTAGAAACTAATTCGTCAACATCCACTGAAAACAATTCAGCATCTAAACTAGGTTTTGTCCCAGGAGAGAAGGTATGATAAACATTATCAGTTGCATCTGATGCATTGCCACCATTAGTTACAACAGAAGGTACATTTGGAGAAGCAGGTAATTGGATGGCTGTAGAATCATTAATTTGAACACCAATAGTAAGACTTAATGGTGTAGTAAAAGTTCTTTTATCAACTATATAAATGTTATTTGTAGTTTCTTCCAATACAATTGCCCAATAGGTCTAATTAGACCCTCCAGGTGAAGAAGGAGATGAGTAAGATAAAAAGTCAATCCAATGCTGTCTATTGGGAGCAGTTCCAAAAGTTTTTGATCCAATTTCATCATTAGCTCCTGATTGCTGTAATCCCCATATGCAAATTGAATTATCAGGTATTGAAGCTGAAGGTAAAGCAGTATTGTTACCATATGAAGGAACTGCAACAGCAGAAGTTGTAAAAGTTAATACTCCTGAGCTTGATACCTTATACTGAGTAACCGGATTTCCATTAAAATTAAATGTAAATGGGATCGTCTGATTTCCAGACCATCTTAAATTATTAGTAGTTGCTGTTAACACAGCAGTGTAACCCAAAGAGTTTCCATTTAAAAATGCCAAAGGCTGCTCGGGGTCATTGTTTAAATCTCCAGGGTTCTGACCTGCAGGATTATAGGTATTAACGTAATACTGCGCATTCGCTGTATACGATACCAATGTTAGTGCTATTATAGCGACAAAAGAGGTAATTTTTTTCATGTTTCTTTTTTTTAATTAAAAATTAGCAAGTGTATTTTAAGCGACTAAGTTAACATATTTTTAATCTTAAACAAATTTTATCAAAATTATTTACTACACACGTATTTTCTGAAAGGTTCTTATGAATGATGGGCGGAGATGAATGCTATTTTAAAATTGAACGATATATTTGTGTCCAATACAAAAAAATGATGGAAACTATTTTAAGCGCAAAAAATATAGTGAAGCAATATGCCAACCACAGGGCATTAGATGATGTTAGCATAGAAGTGCCAAAAGGCTGTGTATTTGGCTTGTTAGGCCCTAATGGTGCAGGTAAAACTTCATTAATTCGAATCATCAATCAAATAACAGGGCCTGATGCTGGTGAAATCTTTTTTAATGGTGAGCCATTAATGGCAAAACACGTTGAGCAAATTGGTTACTTACCCGAAGAGCGTGGCCTTTACAAAAAAATGGAAGTGGGTGAGCAGGCAATGTATTTAGCTCAACTAAAAGGGATGTCAAAAGCTGAAGCCAAGTCAAAACTCAGTGAATGGTTCAAAAAATTTGATATTTCTCCATGGTGGAATAAAAAGGTAGAGGAACTTTCTAAAGGAATGGCGCAGAAAGTGCAATTTATTGTCACTGTTTTACACGAACCTAAACTTTTAATCCTCGATGAGCCTTTTAGTGGTTTTGACCCTATCAATGCAAACATAGTTAAGAGAGAAATTTTACGTTTAAAAGAAGCTGGAGCAACCATTATATTATCTACGCATAACATGGCTTCAGTTGAAGAAATTTGTGATCACATCGCCTTAATCAATAATTCAAAAAATATTTTAAGTGGCAGTGTCAAGCAAATTCAAGATGAATTTAAAGAAGGCATTTACGACATTCTATTCAAAGGAAATATGGTGGCGTTTACCAATGCACTTTGGGCAGGAGCCGAGTTAATTGATTCTAAAGAAGAAGGAGAATATCAAAAAGCGACGGTGAGATTACTCAATCAACAGTCTCCGAATAATTTATTGCAAGGGATTATTACTAGTGTTGAAGTTTTTGGATTGAAGGAAGTAATCCCAAGTATGAACGATATTTTTATTAAACAAGTAGAAACTACCAATCTTAAAAAAGCTGTAAGCCATGAATAAAACAAGTTTAATAATTCAGCGAGAATACCTTACTAGAGTTAAAAAGAAGTCATTTATAATAATGAGTATTGTCGGGCCGATTTTAATTGCGGCTTTGATGGTAGTTCCTGCATGGTTGGCAATTCAAGATGAAGATTCTCAATTGGTTGAAGTAATTGATGAAACTGGGCTTTTTGTTAATCAACTAAAAAATTCAGATGAAATTACATTCGCCTATGAATTTAGAAGTTTAAAAGCTGCTCAAGACGATTTAAAAGAAAAAGGAAAATACACAGCAGTTTTACATATTCCTAAAGTGGTAGTGACCTTGCCAAAAACGGTTCAACTTTTTTATGATAGCAAGCCTAAGAGCAGTTCTATTTCCTATATGGAAAATGAAATTGCCAAAGTGATTGAGAATAAAAAACTGCAAGACATGTATAATTTGAGTGTCGATCAGATTTCAGGTTTAAGACCACCAGTAAAAATCACCTCAAACAAACTAAAAGACTTGAGCGATCAAGCTGCAGATGGAGAAGCTTTTGAAAAAACGGCAGGGGGATTAGCAACAGGAGTGGGGTTTGTACTTGCATTTTTTATTTACATGTTTATTTTCTTATTCGGTGTGCAAGTGATGCGTGGAGTAATTGAAGAAAAAACAAATCGAATTGTTGAGGTAATTATTTCATCAGTAAAACCTTTTCAATTAATGATGGGAAAAATAATCGGAGTTGCCTTAGTTGCCATTACTCAAGTTTTAATTTGGGTTGTGTTGAGTACAGTAATTATTGGTGGGGTTCAGTCCTTTTTTAAGGATGATTTAATGGCTTCTAAAAAACAAGATTTGAAAAAAATGGAGCAGTTTAATCCTGCTCTTGAAGAAGAAGGGCAGCAAATAGAAGAAAGTAAAGGTCAAAGTATGATGCAAGAAATCAATACCAAATTGCAACAAATTAATTTTCCATTGGTGATTGCGTGTTTTATTTTTTACTTCTTAGGAGGATACCTTTTATATGGTTCGCTTTTCGCAGCAATTGGAGCAGCTGTAGATAGTGAGGCAGACACCCAACAGTTCATGTTCCCAATAACAGTCCCTTTAATTATTGCTCTTGCCATTGCACAAGTAGTTTTAGATAACCCAGATGGGAGTTTAGCCTTTTGGGCCTCAATTATTCCATTTACTTCACCCATTATTATGATGATTCGAATACCAGTTGGGGTGCATTATTTAGAATTACTACTTTCTATGGGAATTTTAATCATTACTTTTATTGGCACTACATGGATGGCAGGAAGAATTTACCGAACAGGCATTTTAATGTATGGTAAAAAAGTAAACTTTAAAGAGCTTGGTAAATGGCTTTTTCATAAATCATAAGTATGAATACAATATTAGTAGTTGATGATGATCGCCCTATAAGAAGTACTTTGCGCGAAATTTTAGAATTTGAAAAGTTTAAAGTTGAGGAAGCTGAGAATGGGGAGGAAGCATTAGAAAAAGTAAAAAATCAAAAATTTGACCTTGTGCTCTGTGATATAAAAATGCCAAAAATGGATGGCATTGAGGTATTGGAGAAATTGCAAGAAATGCAGCACGACCTTCCAGTAGTCATGATTTCAGGACATGGAACTATTGAAACAGCAGTAGAGGCAATTAAAATGGGTGCTTTTGATTTTATTGCCAAGCCATTAGATTTAAATCGACTGTTGGTTACAGTTAGAAATGCATTGGATAAAAGTGAGTTGGTTCAAGAAACCAAAACTTTACGTAAAAAAGTTCACTTAAGTAAACTCAATGATATAGTCGGAGAAAGTAAAGCAATTCAAGAAGTTAAATCCTTAATTGCAAAAGTTGCACCCACAGAAGCTAGGGTTTTAATTACCGGTGGAAATGGAACAGGAAAAGAATTGGTCGCTAGAAATTTACACCAAAACAGTGATCGAAAAAATGCTCCATTTGTTGAGGTTAATTGTGCAGCAATTCCATCAGAGTTAATTGAAAGTGAGCTTTTTGGTCATGAGAAAGGGGCATTTACTTCTGCAGTTAAACAAAAGTTGGGGAAATTTGAACAAGCAGAAGGTGGAACCTTATTTTTAGATGAAATAGGTGACATGAGTGCTTCGGCTCAAGCTAAAGTCTTGAGAGCCTTGCAAGAAAATAAAATTAGCAGAGTAGGGGGAGAAAAAGATATAAAAGTAAACGTTCGAATCTTAGCCGCTACCAATAAAGATTTAAAAAAGGAAATTGTATCAGGAAATTTTCGAGAAGATTTGTACCATCGATTGAGTGTAATCCTAATTCCTGTTCCTGCATTGAGTGAGCGCAAAGAGGATATTCCTCTATTGACTGAGTTTTTTTTAGAACAATTGGTTCAAGAGCAAAACTTACCTGCAAAAACCTTCCATAAGAAAGCATTAGAATCTCTAAAAGAATTTAACTGGCCTGGGAATATTCGAGAATTGAGAAATGTAATAGAACGCCTATTAATTTTAGGAGGAGATCAAATTTCTGAAAATGACGTTGAACGTTATGTAAAAGTCAAGTAATTAATTTATAAATGCTTTTTTTCTTTAAGACTCTCCAAAAAAAGTAACTGATTGTAAACTAAGTCACAAGTGTCCGAGAAAAAGTATTTTATAAAAACGAATGTTGAT
>TARA_R110002096_G_scaffold109180_2_pt1 | contig 33345 bp, 25 predicted proteins | sample TARA_R110002096 | Tara Oceans TARA_R110002096 (sample SAMEA4397295) | marine metagenome | biome: Polar Biome; feature: [DCM] deep chlorophyll maximum layer (ENVO:01000326); material: water (ENVO:00002006), including particulate matter (ENVO:01000060) such as... | depth 35 m
CTCTCGGAATACTTCCACTCAAGGTATAGCGTCTGGTACAGATGTTGGAAATATACTTTTTGGTGGAACAGCAAGTAATGATGACGTTGCTATTAATGTTGACGGAACCATAACATTTGACAATTCAGGATTATATATAGTAGAGTTTTTTGGAAACTTTATAGGAGGAGAGGTTGCTGATAGTCAGGTTATATTTCAGCCCTTTTTAGATTCGGTAGGAGTGAGAAACGTAGTAGCTATAGATTTGCCTACTACACCTTTTATTTTTAGACCATTCACTAGAACGGATGTGTTTCAGGTGGAACAAGATCAAGTTTTAAAATATGAAGCAGGCCATTCACTTGGAACTGAGGGGACATTAAGAAGTATAAATGTAAGTGGTTTCGGTAATTGGAATGATCCTGTCCCATCTGCTTCAGTAACAGTATCTAGAATTAAAATATAATGAAATGGACATTCGTAAAATATCTGTCGGTCCTGACTACAAGTCAGGGGCGATGCACTACATTGTTGGGCAGAGTGTATTAGGCTCTAGCTACAAGATTCACTTAATTAAACACGAAGAGTTTTCCTCCTCATACAAGATATGGATAGAGAGTGAGGACTCTGTTATTGTGTTGTGGAAGGAGTTTACTTCTACTGTTCCTGTATCTATAGAATACAATATAAACTTTTAATGAGGTCACTACATCAGTTTATTGTAAAGCCTGTCGGTGACAAGCGGTACAATAACACTAAGGAGATAGGCGGTATAGACTTTATTGTCAGCACCTCTGAGGAGGACTTTAAGTCCTCTAATAGACACGCTGAGGTTGTAGAGGTTCCTATTAGTTATAAGGGAGAGATTTCGAAGGGGGACATACTTTTAGTACACCACAATGTGTTCAAGTTCTACAATGATATGCGAGGCCGAAGGCGTAGTGGAAAGAGTTTCTTCAAGGATAACTTATTCTTTTTAGATGCTGATCAGTTCTTTGCGTACAAGAAGGATGATGTATGGAAGGGTTATGATAGGTACTGCTTTGTTAGACCTATTGATAAGGAGGAGTCTTATATATATAAGCCATTCACCCACGAGCCCTTGATGGGTGAGGTTGTCATTGCGAACAGCAAGTTGAAGAGTTATGGTATAGAGAGCGGTCAGAAGGTTTCGTTTAAGCCTGATAGTGAGTATGAGTTTATTGTGGATGATGAGACGTTATATCGTATGTATGATCATCAGATAACAATGACTGTATGATGGACTTAAAGTCAATAAAATTAAAGATTATAGATGCGGGCCACAGGGCTGTTGAGCAGTTAATAAAGGTTGCGAAGGAAGACATTATAAAGCATGACCCTGAGGACGATTTATCTGCCGATAAACTAAAGAATGCTGCCGCAACAAAGAAGCTTGCTATATTTGATGCCTTTGAGATACTCAATAGAATAGAGTCTGAGCGAGAGGCACTTGATAATACTTCTTCTGATAAGATAGATAACAAACAAGGATTTGCTGAAAGAAGATCAAGAAAATAGTTTATATAGGGTTATAGATGATTTTATTCCCAAGGGTGTTGTTTCCGTTAAGAATGGAAAGAAGAGCTGGGAGTATGGTTACAATAGTCAGTATGATGTTGTTGTAATATCTAAGAGTGGTGTAATCGGGGATATCGTAGAGATATCTGGCTTAAAGATAGCACTACCTAAGGCACCTAAGAAAATTCACAGCAGGGACAGTAAGTCTCATAATCAATACTGGGAGAGGAAGAATCTTCCTGCTCAGTTAGATAAGATACAATCAATATTTCACTGGAATGAAATGGCCACAGACTTTAAGAGTATGTGGGTAGATTACATTGAGGAGGAGTTTGATTTCCGTGAGGAGGGTTTCTGGTTTATGAATAACGGAAAGCCTACTTATATCACGGGCTCTCATTACATGTACCTTCAGTGGGCTAGTATAGATGTGGGTTACCCTGACTTCAGGGAGGCTAACAGGATACTGTTCTTATTCTGGGAGGCCTGCAAGGCTGATAAGCGCAGCTTCGGTATGGTGTACTTAAAGATTAGGCGTTCAGGTTTCTCCTTTATGAGTTCATCTGAGTGTATCAATACAGCAACTTTAGCTAACGATGCCCGTATCGGTGTCTTATCAAAGACAGGTTCTGATGCAAAGAAGATGTTCACTGACAAGGTGGTGCCTATCAATAATAAGTTACCTTTCTTTTTTAAGCCGGTGATGGATGGAATGGACAAGCCTAAGACTGAGTTAGCTTATAGGGTTCCTGCATCTAAGATCACGAAGAAGAATATGCTTCTAATTGATGATGCTGACATTCAGGGATTGAACACGACTATTGACTGGAAGAATACTGATGACAACTCATATGATGGTGAGAAGCTGCTGCTATTAGTACACGATGAGAGTGGTAAGTGGCTGAAGCCTAATAACATATTAAATAACTGGCGTGTAACTAAGACCTGCCTCAGGCTGGGTAGTAAGATTATAGGTAAGTGCCTTATGGGCTCTACTTCTAACGCTCTAAATAAGGGCGGTGGGGAGTTTAAGAAGCTTTATACTGACTCAGGTTTAGATAAGAGAAATGCTAACGGACAAACAAGGAGCGGTATGTACTCATTATTCATTCCTATGGAGTGGAACATGGAGGGCTTCATTGATATACATGGGATGCCTGTATTCAGGAAGCCTAGTAGGAAGACTATAGGCGTAGACCGTGAGATTATAGAGAACGGTGCAATTGATTACTGGGAGGCAGAGGTGGACTCTATGAAGAGTGATGCAGACGCACTTAATGAGTTCTATCGACAATTCCCTAGGACGGAGTCACATGCGTTTAGGGATGAGAGCAAGCAGAGTCTATTTAATTTAACTAGGATCTATCAGCAGATAGATTATAATGACAGTATGATTACTGAGCATTATGTGACGAAGGGTACATTTAGGTGGATGAACGGTATTAAGGATACATCAGTGGTATGGTCACCTGATAAGCACGGAAGGTTTAATGTAAGCTGGACACCACCCTCGGCTATGCAGAACAATGTAAATTTAAGGAATGGTGTAAGGTACCCTGGCAATGAGCACTTAGGTGCATTCGGTTGTGACTCCTATGATATTAGTGGGACCGTGGGTGGCGGTGGCTCTAACGGAGCACTGCATGGGCTGACTAAGTTCAATATGGACAATGCCCCTAGTAATGAATTTTTCTTAGAGTATGTTGCCAGGCCACAGACAGCTGAGATATTCTTTGAGGATGTCTTGATGGCATGTATATTTTATGGTATGCCTATACTCGTTGAGAACAATAAGCCGAGGCTACTGTATCATTTTAAGAACAGGGGGTATAGGGGTTACTCTATGACAAGGCCCGATAAGAGTGCTGCGAAGCTCTCTAAGACCGAGAAAGAACTAGGTGGGATACCTAACACTAGCGAGGACGTTAAACAGGCTCACGCATCAGCTATAGAGTCCTACATAGAGAAGTACATAGGCATTGACTTTGAGGGCAACTTCAGGGAGGAGGGTGACATGGGCAGGATGCCATTCAATAGAACACTAGAGGACTGGGCAAGGTTTGATATAAACAACAGGACAAAGTTCGATGCATCTATTAGTTCAGGTCTTGCTGCCATGGCCTGTCAAAAACACCTTTATCAGCCGGAGAAAAAAGAATCAAAAATAAAGATTACTTTTGCGAAGTATGCTAATAAGGGTACAACAAGTGAAATTATTAGATGAAGGATATTAAAATTAACATCTCATCCGCAGGTTTTCCTAGTCAATTTGTTTCAGACTCTGAGAAGGCGAGCGATGGGTTCGGTTTACAGATAGGGCAAGCTATTCAGTATGAGTGGTTTAAGAAAGACGGGAATCAGTGCAGGTTTTACGGTCAGTGGAGAAACTTTCACCGGCTGAGATTATACGCACGTGGAGAACAATCAATAGCGAAGTATAAGAATGAGTTAGCTGTAGACGGCGATTTATCTTATATGAACCTTGACTGGACACCTATTGCTGTAATTCCTAAGTTCGTAGATATTGTTGTTAACGGTATGTCGGACAGGCTATTTAAGGTTAAGGCATACGCACAGGATGCGCTGTCTCAATCTAACAGGAGCAAGTACCAGGATATGATACAGGGCCAGATGGTAGCTAAGGATACCCTAGAGATTATACAGAAGAAGACGGGTGTTGACCCGTTTGTTATGCCGCCGGATGAACTACCTCAGACTGATGATGAGTTGTCATTGTACATGCAGCTTAATTATAAGCCTGCACTAGAGATAGCAGAGGAGGAGGCAATCAACACAATGTTCGAGGAGAATCATTACATAGACACAAGGAAGCGTGTAGATTATGATTTAACTACTATAGGTATAGGCGTTGCTAAACACGAGTTCTTACTAGGATCAGGTGTTGAGGTGTCTTATGTGGACCCGGCAAATATAGTTTACAGCTATACGGAGGACCCTAACTTCAAGGACTGTTTTTACTGGGGAGAGATCAAGACGATTCCTATTATTGAATTAAAGAAGATTAAGCCTGACTTGACTAATGAGGACCTAGAGGAAATCTCAAAGCACGGTCAAAGCTGGTATGATTACTATAACGTAGCTCAGTACTACGAGAATGATATTTTTTATCGTGACACTGTTACGGTAATGTACTTTAATTATAAGACCACAAAGAAGATGGTCTATAAGAAAAAGATACTTGAGACAGGTGGCAGTAAGGTTATTGAGAAGGATGATACCTTCAACCCACCTGTTGATATGATGGACGAGGGAAACTTCGAGAAGATAGAGAAAACTATTGATGTATGGTATGACGGAGTGATGGTCATGGGGACAAACTTCTTATTGAAGTGGGAGCTTGCTAGTAATATGGTAAGACCTAAGTCATCATCTCAACATGCACTACCTAACTATGTTGCTGTTGCCCCTCGTATGTACAAGGGGAACATTGAGTCCTTAGTGGGCAGGATGATACCATTCGCTGACTTAATACAGATAACACACTTAAAGCTACAGCAAGTTATATCTAAGGTTGTGCCTGACGGTGTGTATATAGACGCTGACGGATTGAATGAGGTTGACCTGGGAACGGGTGCTGCATACAACCCTGAGGATGCGTTAAGGTTGTACTTCCAGACGGGCTCTGTTATAGGCAGGTCGTTCACACAGGACGGGGACTTTAATAATGCAAGGATTCCTATTCAGCAATTGACATCAAACTCAGGAGCATCAAAGACACAGATGCTGCTAACTAATTATAATCACTACCTGAATATGATTAGGACGGTAACGGGATTAAATGAGGCAAGAGATGCATCAACACCTAGCCCTGATTCTTTAGTGGGTCTACAGAAGTTAGCCGCACTAAACTCAAACACTGCAACCAGGCACATACTTGACGGTAGTTTATATATGTACAGGTCTTTAGCTGAGGCTTTAACCTATAGGGTTGCGGATATATTAGAGTACTCTGACTTCAAGGATGACTTTGTAAATAAGATAGGTAAGTATAACGTAAGTATACTTAATGATATATCTGATCTTTATATATATGACTTCGGTATTTTTATTGAGGTTGCTCCTGATGAGGAACAGAAAGCACAGCTAGAGCAAAATATAAATATGGCATTATCTAAGGGGGATATAAACCTTGAGGATGCTATAGACATAAGAGAGTTAAGGAACATAAAGTTAGCTAATCAGCTACTTAAGTTGAAGCGTACTCAGAAGCAGGACAGGGAAGAGAGAATGATGATGCAGAAGCAGGCGATGACTGCTCAACAGCAATTAAAGTCTCAGGAGATGTCTGCTCAGGTAGCTATGCAGAAGCAGCAGGCTGAGATTCAGGGCAAGATGCAACTTAAGCAGGCTGAGATAGCATTTGAGATAGAGAAGCAGAAGGCAGAGGCACAGCTTAAGAGTCAGTTGATGGCAGAGGAGTTTAATTACAGTATGCAGATACAGGGTATTACTCAGGCTCAGTTAGACTCTAGAGAGAAATCAAGAGATGAGTCTAAATCAAAAAGAATTAGTCAGCAGAACAGCGAGCAGTCTAAGTTAATTAATCAGAGAAAGAATAATCTACCTCCCGTTAAATTTGAGTCTAACGAGGACAGCTTAGATGGTTTTGACTTAGCTGAATTTAGTCCTAGATAAAAACAAATAATTATGATTGAAAAAAGAAAAGCATCTAAAAGAAAAGTAGCTAAGAGAGGCGGCAATGTAACTAAATCTAAAGTGAGAAGCGCAGGTAGAATTGCAGGAACCCCACCAAAAGGGAAATTGCAAGCCCCAACATCTATGCTTAATTCAAAAGGGAAAAAAGAAAAATTAACCAGAGAGGTTTATGGTACTGTCCCTAAGAACATAGAGTACAATAAGAAAACTAAAAACAGAGGCTCTGGTGCGCCATTAGCAAGCACGAAAGGGCAATCTAAGAGTGTAGCTAAAAAAGTACCAACAAAAATAGCCACAGGCGTTAAACGGTCTATGACAGCTAGTGATGCAAGAGGACTTAGGTATGCAATGAAAACTGGTAAGATGTCTAATTTAAATAAGGAAGTAAATTCAATGAAATCAAGAAGACCTAATAAGGTTACAACTAGATATAAAAAATAATAATTAATTTTGTAAAAATCAAATCAAATGGAAATCAAGGTAAGAGCAGTAGGAGAAGTTGAACAAAAATCAATGCAAGAGATAGAGGGTGACCTTTTAGAGAAGCATGAGGAGTCACTAAATGATGAATCTGTAGAAGAGTCTCCTGTAGTCGAGGAAGTTGTTCAAGAGACACCTAATGAGTTAAAAGAGGAAGACGTTCTTTCATATATAAAAAATAGATACGATAAGCAAATAGATTCTGTAGATCAATTGTTTGAAGAGAAATCTGATAACGAAGAGATGCCAGAGGATGTATCAGCTTATTTTGAGTACAAGAAAAAGACAGGAAGAGGAATCGAAGATTATGTTAAGCTTAATCGAGATTTTAATTCTATGGATGATAATAATCTTTTAAAAGAATATTTGATCGCATCAGGTGAGGCTATGGACGATGAGGACGTAGACACACTTATGAGTGATTATTCTTATGATGAGGATCTCGATGAAGATAGAGACATCAAGAAAAAAAGATTAGCTAAGAAAAAGATTGTTTCTGAGGCAAAAAAATTCTTTAATGAACAGAAGGAAATGTACAAACAACCCCTTGAGTCAAGCACGGTTGGAATTTCTGAGGAAGAGAAGAAAGAGGTTGAGTCTTATAAACAGTATATAGCGAATGCTAAAACACAACAGGAAGAAGGAGACAGGATGAGAAGTTGGTTCTTGAAAAAGACTGACGAGGTATTCGATGATTTCAAAGGTTTTGATTTCAAAGTAGGGGATACTAATCTGACTTTTAATCCTGGTAAATCTGAGGAGATTAAGAACTCACAGTTGTCTACAGAGAAATTTATAGGTAAGTTTCTAGATGACAAAGGACTTCTTAATGATGCAAAGGGATACCACAAGTCTTTAGCAGTTGCGATGAATCCCGATAAGTTTGCTAATTTCTTTTATGAGCAAGGCAAATCAGATGCTACTGATGATGTAACACGTAAGATAAAAAACATAAAAATGTCTGACCGTAAAGCACCTGAGGTAACAAGAAAAGACGGGACTCAATTTAGGGCAGTTAGCTCACCCTCAAGTAAAGGGCTTAAAATTAGAAGTATTAAAAACAAAAATTAAAAATTATGGCATTAGATGCAACCCCAGGTTTTGATTTGCAGCCTTCAGCGCAGCAGGTCCCTACCGCAACAAATTATATTACCGATTTCAATTTCTTGAATCAGTATCTTCCTGATACTTATGAGAAAGAATTTGAGCGTTATGGTAACAGATCAATTAGTTCATTTTTAAGATTAGTAGGAGCAGAGATGCCTTCTAACTCTGATTTAATTAAGTGGTCAGAACAAGGACGATTACACGTTAAGTACACGGGAGTAACAACTCCAGCAAGTGCTGCAGCAACTACAGATATATTTACTGTTCCTGCTGCTAACGCTAATCCGACTCCTTTTTCAGCTAACAATTCAATGGCTATTAGACCAAATCAGACTGTGGTTCTAAGTAGAACCGTAGGAGCTGCTGGTGAATTTAAAGGCGTAGTACAAAGCGTTGACCTTACAGCCGCACCTGCTTTACCAACATTTACTGTTGCTTATTATTCTGCACTTGGCCCAGTTGTAGCAGCAGGCGATGAGTTCACTGTATTTATTTACGGTTCTGAGTTCAAGAAAGGAACAGGAGGAATGGACGGATCTTTAGAGGCTGATAACCTTTTCTTTGAAAACAAACCTATTATACTTAAAGACAAGTATTCTGTTTCAGGTTCTGACATGGCTCAAATCGGATGGGTAGAAGTAGACACAGGAGCAGGTACAGGTTACTTGTGGTATATGAAGTCTGAGCACGAAACTCGTATGAGATTTGATGATTACTTAGAGACTTCAATGATAGAAGCAGTTCCTGCAATACAAGGCTCAGGAGCAGATACCTTTTTAGGTAACGGTGCAGCAGCAGGTGCTACAGGCGCAGGTTCTGAAGGTGTTTTCTATGTAGTAGGAGAAAGAGGAAATGTTTGGTCAGGTGGTAACCCTGTTGCTTTAGCTGATTTTGATAGCGTTATATCAAGACTAGATAAGCAAGGTGCTATCGAGGAGAACGTAATCTTCCTTAACAGACAGTTCGGCTTTGATATCGATGATATGTTAGCTGCTCAGAACTCTTACGGTGCAGGTGGTACCTCTTACGGATTGTTTGACAATGACGAAGAGATGGCACTAAACTTAGGTTTCTCAGGATTCCGTAGAGGTTATGATTTCTACAAGACTGACTGGAAATACTTAAATGATCCTACAATGCGTGGTGGTCTTTCAGGTACAGGTTCTATCAACGGACTTTTAGTTCCTGCAGGTTCTACTTCTGTGTACGATCAAGTATTAGGAAAGAATGCTAAACGTCCTTTCTTACATGTTCGTTACCGTGCTTCAGAGACTGAGGACAGACGTTACAAAACTTGGATCACGGGTTCTGCCGGTGGAGCAAGAACAAGCGATCTTGATGCTATGGAGGTTAACTTCCTATCAGAGAGAGCAGTATGTACTTTAGGTGCAAACAATTTCGTATTATTCGAAAATTAATACTAAGGGGGGTGTCTTTCGGCACTCCCTTTTTTTTTATAAACTTTAAATTAAATTGAAATGAAATCAGAATTAAAAACAAAAGCTTACAAGCTTACAAGAGATGCAGCCCCTTTATCATTTATGATACCTACAAGGAACTCTGCAAGAACTCCTTTATTATACTTTGATGAGGAGAAGGGATATAACAGACCTTTAAGATATGCAAGAAACCAGAGATCACCCTTCGAGGATGAGCAGGATGGGAATGCTATTGTGGAGCCTATAATTTTTGAGGACGGAATGTTAATTGTTGAGAAGACAAACCCTACACTACAAGAATTTTTGAAGTATCATCCTATGAACGGAAATAAGTTTATAGAGATTGATGATGCGAGAGATGCTCAAGAAGAGTATGATTACATGACTACTGAGGTGGATGCACTAATAGAGGCTCGCTCAATGTCTATTGATAAGATGGAGATAATAGGAAGGGTTATATTTAATAAGGATGTAAGCTTAATGAGCACTGCCGAGTTAAAGAGAGACGTATTAGTTTTCGCTAAGACAAACCCTGAGATGTTTATGAGGGCTGTTAATGACCCCTCATTAAAGTTACAGTCTAACGTACAGCGATTCTTTGATAACAGTTTACTTTCATTTAGGAATCACAAGCGTGATGTTCACTATAACCTACCTAATAATAAGAAGAGGATGGCAATTATTCCTTTCGAGGCAGACCCTATGGAGTATTTATCTGAGTGGTTTAAGTCTGACGAGGGAGTTGAAGTGTTACAGTTCCTAGAGAAACAGTTAGATTAATTACTTATATTTGCATTAAGTCACCGTCACGAAGGCGGTGTTTTTTACTAACAAATTATTTATTATGGAAAAATTTTTAAAAATAGTTTTAAGTGACGCTCCGACACTTATTAATATTAATCAGATTATGGGAGTTGAAGTGGGTGCTGATACAAAAATTCAGGTTTTATTAAATTCTGTAGGACATAGAGCCACAGGTTCATCCGAAGTTTTAGGATATGAAATCACTGCTACTACAGCAACTGATGCTGCTAAAACTAAAGAGCAATTAACTGCTTTTGTTAATGAAATACAAAGATCTTTGTCTACAAACTGGCAAAATCCTATATTTGACATCACTTCTAGATTACCTTATGCTGTTACAGCTATTACTCAGATTGAAGAAGAGTGGTCAGCATAGTACATTAAGTATTTAAAAACAAGAAAGGTCTTCAAAACGAAGACCTTTTTTTTTGCTTATATTTGCCCTTAAAGTTTTACAGATGATAAACTCAGTTAGGAATACGGTGTTATCTGTATTGAATAAAAACAATTACGGATATATATCACCTAGTGATTTTAATCTGTTTGCAAAGCAGGCACAGTTAGATATTTTCGAGGATTATTTTTATCAGTACAACTATCAGATAAATAAAGAGAACGCTCGGCAATCAGGCACGGGATACGCAGATATAACAAAGGGGTATAGTGAGGTAATAGATAGCTTCTCAGTTACGGAGGACCTTACTTATATAGCTACTAATACATTTTCAGTTCCTACCGAATTGACTACTGGTAGCGATTACTACCTTATAAATAAGGTTTTGTTTAATAACGGAACATCACTTAAGGAGATGGAGCAGGTTAGTCATAGTAAGATTACTATGCTTCTTAACTCATTATATACAGCCCCTAGCGCAACATTCCCTGCATTCACAATAGAGGACTCTACATTAACGGCTTACCCTGATACTATAAATTCCGCAACAGAGGTTAAGTGTCAGTACATTAGGTACCCTAAAGACCCTAAGTGGACGTACTTGTCTCTAACGGGTGGCGAGCCTGCGTTTGATTCAACTGCTAATGACTACCAGGACTTTGAGTTGCCTCTAGATAATGAGCCGGACTTGATAATGAAGATACTTCAGTATGCAGGTATGTCGATAAGGGAAATCGCTGCGGTTCAGTTTGCTCAGGCAACAGAAAATAAAGACGATGCAGATCAAAAATAATAAGACATGGCTTATATAACACAATATAAATATTACGAGAACGAAGGAATTTCTCCTAAAGATGAGAACTGGGGGTCGTATCAGTACGTTTCTCTTGCAGATGTGGTGAATAACTTTATGTTGATGTATGCCGGAAATCACAGCTTAGTAAATAACGAGGAGAGATTCAAGGTATTATTTCACGCTAAGAGAGGTATTCAGGAGTTAAACTACGATGCATTCAAGGAGATAAAAATACTTCAGCTTAACGTGGATGATAACCTTAGGTTCGTCTTACCCTCTGACTACGTTAACTGGGTAAGGGTATCTGTTTATGAGAACGGTGTACTTAGACCACTCACTGAAAACATTCAAACAAACTGGAGCAGTACATACCTTCAGGATAATAATAATGATATATTATTTGATTTAGACGGAAATGCATTAGAGCCTGAAAACTCTAACCTTGACTTAGATAGAATAAGGGGTAGCAAGAGGAGTATATACTTAAACCAGAACAGTTCTTTTAATGGCCTTGAGGGTTATTGCTGTGATGGCAACTGGTACTTTGATTACTCTATAGGTGCTAGGTTCGGATTAAATACAGAGACTGCTAATATCAATCCTACATTTGTTATAAATAAGCAGGCTGGTGTTATAAACTTCAGCTCAGGAATGTCAAACAGGTCGTGTGTTCTTGAGTACGTATCTGATGGTATGGAGGGCGGTGAAGCAACTAAGATTAATTTAAACAAGATGTTTGAGGACTACATATATGCATACATAGAGTACGCTATATTAAACTCTAAGCTAGGTGTTCAGGAGTATGTTGTGGGTAGGGCACGTAAGCGCAAGCAGGCACTACTAAGGAATGCTAAGATAAGATTAAGTAATATTCATCCTGGTAGGTTACTGATGAATATGAGGGGTCAAAATAAATGGATTAAGTAGTATGGCAAATATCTCAAGAAACTTCATAAGGGGTAGGATGAATAAGTCTGATGACGAGCGTCTTATTCCTAACGGAGAGTATATAGACGCTTTAAATGTAAGACTAAGCTCCACGGAGGAGTCTGAGAATGGTGCCGTAGAAAACTCTAAGGGTAACACAAAGCTGACAAGCTTATCATTTCAGAATACTGCGGGGATATCAACACCTTTAAGTAGTAGTGCTAGATGTATAGGGGCTTTATCAGACTCAGTTAATGAGAATATTTACTGGTTCATTCACGATAGTGCGTTCACTAGTTCGCCAACTGGTAAAGCGGATATGATTGTATCTATGGATACAAAGACAAACATATTAAAGTATCACGTTATTTCTACGAAGAAAGGTAGCACTATTGATACTACATTAAACTTTAATCCTGATTACTTAATTACTGCGATTGATATTATTGATGGCCTATTATTTTTTAGTGATAACTATAACCCACCTAGATTTATAAATGTAAATAGGACTTACATAAATCCTAGTTTATTATATATTGATGGCGTAACTGAAGAGCAACTTCTTGTTATAAAGAAACCACCTGTAGACTCTCCTGCTGTAAGGGGTACTACTTCAGCGAATCAAAATAATTTTTTAGAAGAAAGGTTTATTTCATTCGCGACAAGGTATAGGTATTCTGATGGAGAGTACTCTGCTACATCTCAGTTCTCAGACCCCGTGTTTACTAACGGAAACTTTGATTTAGACACCTCCACAATGAGCAACTCAGGGATGAGGAACTTATATACAGGTGCTGAGATAACATATAATAGCGGCGGGCCTCTAGTTACAGGGGTTGATTTATTATTCAAGGACATGAATAGTAATATCATAAAGATAATTGAAAGAATAAAAAAGACTGAAAACGGTTTATCAGATAATACCGAGTACACTTTTAATTTTAGTGGTAATCAGATTTACACTATACTTCCTGAGTCGGAGATATTAAGACTTTACGACAATGTACCTAGACTAGCTCAGGCTCAAACATTGATGGGTAACAGGCTTATATATGGTAACTATGTAGAGGGGTATAATATTCCTGAGGATACTAGGCTTACGTTTGATACAGATATTATATCTGAGAGTATAGGTGATTCAGCAATGTCTACGGTTTTAGAGTCTGGAAATTACACATGGGCTAATACTACACCTGGTATACCTATTGCAGATAGTAAGATTAGGCTTGCTTTAAATTTTAATTTAATAAAAGACTCTGTATTATCTCTTAACTTTAATATACAGCACGGTGGATGGGTTAAAAATAGCTTAAGCAGCACAACTCCTTCAATCCCTGTTAGCTATAATTTTACTTTACCTAAGACGTACGATAGTGTTCATGAGATGGCAATCAGCAGTGAGTTTAGAAAGGCTATAGGAACAACATCTAATATTCAGATCCCTACGGGAGGAGCTGCAGCAGATTTCTGTGCAGGGACAACTTTAACTGATATTGTAGGGTGTCTATTGCCAGGAGAGCTTTTTAACTCAGGTAACTCTATAAATTATAAAAAGTATCAGGTAGGAAAAGATTCAGCTAATCAACCTATTTTAATTTCTAGTGCTGCAACCACAAACTTTTTAGACCTTCAGCTTATAGCAATGCAGTGGGTATCAGATGTAGCTAACCCTGGAAATAGTTACGCTATAGAGGGATTCAGGTTTACTGATGTAGAGGCTAGATTTATTGAGGGTGGTGCATCGGAGAGCTTGCACAGTAATAGAGATTACTCTGTAGGTATTGTATATATGGATGAGTTTAATAGGTCATCTACAGCATTAGTTAGCCCCTTTAATAGTGTGCATACACCCTGCTTTACTTCTACTACAAAGAATAGAATACAGGTTACTATACCACCATCACAGATTCCTCCTACGTGGGCAACAAGGTATAAGTTTGTTATCAAGCCTGACCAGGAGAATTATGATATTATATATAGCAATAGAGCCTATCAAGACCCCTTTGACTCTACAATGTGGTTCCTACTTCAAGGAGAAAATAGTCGTAAGGTAGAGGTGGGGGATACTTTAATAGTAAAGAACGCTTCATCTGGCCCTACAACAACTTGTGTTCAGGCAGAGGTTTTAGATAAGGTCGCACAGCAAGCTGACTTCTTAAATTTATTTGCCCCTTCAGGAACAAAGATACCTATACCTGCAGGAACATACATGCAGATGAGGGCTAATAACTTTTCTGTAAGCACAAACATATCAACTAAAGATATTTATAATCCTGGTGAAAAGTCTTACACAGCAAAAACAGGAGTTGAGCTTAGCACTAATGATGGATACTCAAAAATAATAGCATCTTCAGGTGCGATTTTAAATACATTTTCAACAGCACCATTTTTTTATCCCGTACTAACTTATATTGTTCAACGAGAAGACCCTGACAATCCTGGAGACTATGTTGATTTTGTTATTAATGCAGGAGCAAACGTAAACCTAAACTTTTCATTCTCTAGAGCAGGAAGAGATAAGGAAGATTGTCAAAAAAGACTATACAGCTTAAACCTTGATATAGTAGCATCGCAAGAGTGGGCCACTTTTGAATTGTTTTTTGCCGCTCAGGTAGCAGGACTTCTAAATACTGGAACACAAGATGTAGGAGGTAATGATCCTAGTATAGATAATCAATATGTTACATCACCCCCTACTCCTTCAGGAACAACAAACTTTTTTTGGTTCACAACTGTTAATGGTATAAAATACTTAAATGTATCAGGAACAAATGCATGCAATGATTCAAACCCTTTTAACTTAAATCAAAAGGCAAGTACTGTTACAGCAAAAATTCAGATTTTAAACACATCATTATCTCAAGGGACTGTAGTATTTGAGACGGTTGCGTCTGCTGCCTTACCTGATGTGTGGTTTGAATCTTCTAAGTCTTATGCTATAACTAACGGATTACATCAGGGTACTGATTCAAGAAATCAAACAGCATTAGTTCCCGCAATAATAGGCACTGAGTTTTTTAACTGCTATGCCTTCGGTAACGGTGTAGAGAGTTATAAAATTACGGACTCGTTAGTAGGTAAGCCCCTTACTTTAGGTAATAGGGTAACCACAACATCAGCTGAGGAGTACAAGAAAGCACATAGGTTCGCTGACCTTACATACAGCGGCGTATACAACGATGAGACGAATGTAAATAAGCTTAATGAGTTCAACTTAGGGTTACTTAACTTTAAGCCCTTAGAGGAGACGTTTGGCCCCGTAATGAAGCTTGATGGAAGAGAGACGGATATACTTACCCTTCAAGAGGATAAGATCAGTTATGTTCTGAGCGGAAAGAATTTAATTTCAGATAGCACAGGCGGTGGTGTAATTTCATCAGTACCTGAGGTATTAGGACAGCAGATTGCTAGGATTGAGAACTATGGTATAGGTAATAACCCTGAGAGTTTTGCTAAGTGGGGACCTGATAAGTTCTTTACTGACTCTAAGAGGGGGGCAGTAATTCAGCTTCGTGGAAGCAGCGCAAGGGACGAGCAGTTAAATGTTATCTCTGAGTTCAAGATGAGATCCTGGTTCAGGGATTTATTCATAGACTCCTTTGGCAATCAAAAGATAGGCGGCTACGACCCTTATATGAACGAGTATGTGATTAGTAGTAATAACCAGGCACTACCTGCGGAAATAATTCCTGAGCCTTGTGGAAACTTTCAAAACCTTGACGTAATTGTAGGCACACCTATAACATATACTGTTGAGCTAGGTGAGTTAGTGGGAATATCTACGGTAAATTATAACGTAGACTTAACAGGCGGCTCAACGGGTGTAGATATTAGTGTATTGTATGATACAACAACAACTGCATCAGGTAACGTAACTACAAACGGAACATTTGATTTTGATAAGGATAAAGTTAATGTAACTATAGCCACAATAACAATTACTGCTGCAGGCGAGGCCGGAGCCTTTGCTTCGGTAGGTCTTTCTGTAGGGTGCGTAGAAGCGGTTCAATTAACCCTAGTTCAGGTTACTGTAAACAATCAGAACGTAGCCGGAAAATCAATACACAATGTGTATCAGTGGTCTGAGGGTACATTTAGGTCATTCCCTAATATAACAAATGTTACACTAAACTCAGGTGGTAGTCCTGTGGTATCACAGTTTTCATCTGTGACTGCACCTCAAGGCGGGTCTTATGCTCCGTCTAATAGTGCTATAGTAGATGTGATATCTTACAAATTAGGTGGAGATAATTTTAATTATGAATTATCTGAAATATTAGCAGGGGCAAACACTTCTTCTGCAACAGATAAGTTAATCGATTCAGGAGCTACTTTTGTGGGAAATATAAATGCTGGAGATATTGTATTTAATACCACAACTCTTGCATCAGCTACCGTGGTAAGCGTTGACACAAACATTCAGCTAACTCTTGATGCTAATATATTTACTACAACACTTCAAGATTATAGAATAATAGAGCCTGGAGGAGATAACTTAAGGTACCTAAGAAGTAACACCTCTTATAATAATATTATTGATGATATTACAGGTGCTAACACGAGCGTTGCAACTAATAAACTAATAGACACAGGTGCTAATTTTATCGGTAATGTAATTGTGGGGTGCACTATTGCAAACACAAGCGTAGTTTCTTCAACCGCAAAAGTAGTTAGCGTTGACAGCAATACTCAGTTAACTCTTGACACAGATATATTTCCTGTACCAGCACAGAATTATGAAATTAAGGGCGTTAATTCTTTGATTATATCATCAGATACATTATCTGTAACTGAAGCATTTACAGGATATTTTACGGGAAGTTTTAATATGACAGGCACAGAGGGTTATCTGTACATGATTTATGACTATAGGACATCTAACTCAGCTAATTTATGTTATAGCGGTCCTTATTCATCAGGGTTATCTATAACGGGAAGTAACGAGGGTGCTGGAAATCAATTAGGTGATTCTAGTAAAGACTTTATCTGTTTAGGCGTAGAGGTGGGAGATATTGTAACAAATACTTCAGATAGTTCACAGGCTACAACTACGGTACAATCAATAGATAGCTCAAGTATATTAACTTTAGCGGCAGCAATATTTGCAACCCCTGTTCCTGACCCTGAACAAAATTATAAAATAACTAGAGCTGATAGTGTATCTGCTCAAGAATCATGTTGTAACTGTATATAAATTATGAGTTCAAGAAGTACATTTTATTTTAACGGAAACAGCATAATAAGCTCATCGGCTATATATACTGATAGTACATTGACCACAATTGCTCCTGACGGGTTTTATTCAGACGGAAACAATAGCGTCAAGCAGGAGGGTGGTGTTACTGTGGAGATATATACTTGCGAAACCTGCGGGTGTTTAGCTCAATCAGTAAATGAAAATTCTAGTGCTTCAGGGGTGTATAAATCAGACCTTGTTTTAGGACAGGGCACAGGGGCTGTAACGCTTAAAATAACTGTAAACGCAACATCCGCACCTATAGGCTTCAGAGCATTAGAAAGCTTTAATAATACGAGCACACAGAACATCTACAATAGAATAGTAAATTTTTCAGACGGAATAACCGATGACCCTACCTACTCATTTACATACCCCCCGCAGTTAGGGCGGTTTGTTCATATAGGAAACTCTCAGTCAGGAGTTTTAGGAGGATGTTGTAGTGCACTAGGTCCTGGTGGAGCTGATTGCTTTACGGGTACTAGTACTAGCCTTGCAACTAATAAGCTAATAGACTCAACTGCTAATTTTAGTGGAAATGTAACAATAGGAGATATTGTTATAAATAATACGACAAACGCAACAGCTATTGTTACTGTTATCGATAGTAATACTCAGTTAACTCTTGATGCTAATATATTCACAAATGATGTCGCTCCTCTTGATTTGTATACTATACAAAAAATATATGATGTTTATGACTGGGACGGAAACTGTTTTATAGACTCATCAATTAATGAGGGCCAGGCTTTATACCATAACGATGTGTTCTTAATTGAATATGCCAGTAAAACAACACCTGAAGAGTGGTACATGGTAGTGCCTAAGACAGTTAGTAATAGAGCTACACTAACCTTAGAGGCACTCGCATCGTGTACGCCGAACAACTGGGAAGTAGAGGTAGGATGTCCTACTGCATTAACCCCTTTTGCTATATCAGATGCTGGCAATACAACTTGTAGAGAGGTGGGTTTTACGGCATACAGTGCACCCGTAACAGGTACAGCAGGTGCACCGGGTTTATGGGATTTTGTTTTTTCTGATAGCAACGGACTTACACCATACCCTGACGGAACATATGTAATTATTAATTCTACAGGTAAATACATAACTATCACTAATGGAGTAATAACATTTTTAGGTGCAACCTGTACCTAATAAATAAAAATATATGGCAGAATATACATTAACGTACAGTGCAGGAGTTGAGGGATGGCCCTCGTTCTATTCTTTTATACCTGAGTATATGGTGGGTATGAATCAGTACCTATATAGCTTTAACGGTGGGAACCTGTACAGACACAACACTAATGAGACTAGAAATAATTTCTATGGCACTCAGTATAACTCTAAGATGATTAGTGTATTTAATGATGTTCCTCTAGAGAACAAAATATTTAAGACCCTAAACCTTGAGTCTGATGACCCCTGGGAGGCTGATCTGATTAGTGATATACAGACAACGGGTTACATTGAGGCAGCGTGGTTCTCAAAGAAAGAGGCATCGTGGTTTGCATTCGTTAGGAATGAGGGTGCCCCTGTAAGCACACCACAGTTTGAACTTAGGTCCTTGAATGGTATAGGCCGATGTACTACTGTAAGCACAGTAGGCGTGGTATCCACAATAAGCTTTGCCCTTGCAACAAACATAGGAAGCATAATAAGTGTGGGTGATACCGTGTACTCTTTTGTGCCTCCCGCACCTCCTGCACCTCCTGCTAATAATACACCTATTATTAGGGGGATTGTTACTGAGATAAATGTTGATCTTAAGAATAATATTAATACGTTAGTTATAGATACCACAGGGAATGTAGCACCAGCTAATAATAGCCCTTACATAATGTTCATCAAGAATCAGGTGGCTGAATCTCACGGGGTGTTAGGTCACTACTGTCAGTTTGAGTTGACACTAGATAAAACATCTAAGTCAGAATTATTTGCTGTAGAATCAGAAATCATGAAATCTTTCCCTTAAAAATAATATCTTTGCAGGAGTATGGGGATATTAAGTCTGTTTAAGAAAAAAGAGAAACCTGAGGACATACTTAAATATGTTAACAAGAACAGGGGTATACTGTGGGAGAAGATTGAGGAGTTCTCTGAGCAGCTTAATGCTACCGGTGGATTCGTTACTTCGGGTACGGATGAGATGGAGGAGCAGTTCCCTACGAAGCATCACTTCAATGACGGGCTATACACTAGAGAGGTATTTATGCCTAAGGGATCATTAGTTGTAAGCTTCATCCACAAGCAGAGTCACCCCTCATTCTTTATGGAGGGAAAGATGTCTATACTAACAGACGCAGGAGAGATTAAAAAAATTAAGGCACCTATGACTATACAGACAGAGATAGGTACACAGAGGGTGGCATATATGCACGAGGACGTAAGGTGGTCGTGTGTGTACAAGACAGACAAGAAGAATATAAAGGACGCAATGAAAGAAATATATACACTAGATTATAGAGAACTTCCTAGTTCCTTAATCATAAAACACTTAGAATTATGTCAGGACTAGCAATAGCAGGGATGGCCTTGCAGGCAGGTAGCGCAGGTATGTCATTTTATCAGGCAAATAAGCAGAAAATAGCACAGGGTAAAGCTGAGGAAAAAGCGAATGAGTTACTAGAGGACGCAAAGAAAAGACTTGATGTTAATAAATACGAAGCACTAGCAATTCAGAAGGAGCCCTATGAGCTACAGAGAGAGGCTTTACTGTCTCAGGGTGCGGCAGGATTACAGGCAGGGGTTGAGGGCTCACAGCGTGGAGCTGCAGCAACAGCAGGTAGAGTACAGATGGCACAACAGGCAGCACAGGGTGGTGTTAGAACTGCCATGGGTCAGGAGATGATGGACCTAGATAAGTTAGTTGCCGCTGAAGACTCAAGGCTACTTGATGTAGGGATGCAGTTAGGGCTTGAGGAGAGTGCAAGTGCAAGACAGGCAGCAAGAGATGCGAGCAATGCAAGGCAGCAGGCGATAATGTCAGGTGTTCAAGGTATAGCAGGTATAGGTGAGACGGCAATATCGCAGGCAGAGCTTTATGCGGGTACAGCTAAACAGCCTATACGTGAGGATATGCAGAAAATAGATATGTTAGGCATGCCTACACTGCCTACACCTGAACGTAATTTAGCTGGAATTAAGGCACCCTTTATGCAACCTTTAAAAGAACAACAACAACCTGTATTTTACGGAGGAGTTAATCCTTTGTATGAAACACTTAATCCTTTCATAAATCCTTACTTGTAATAATTAACAAATAATAAAATGGCAGAAGACGGATATTACGGTTATGTAGAGGGCGAGGCCGCTAATCAGATAAACTGGGGCGAGATAGGCAAGAATATGTCTGATATGCTCGTTACTCAAAAGAGGGTAAGGGAAGAGAAGAGGGTTGCTATTGATGACGCATCAAGAGATTTAGGAGAAGAGCTTGCTAGAGCACCCGTGGGCACATATGATGCGGGTAATAAGTTTATCTTAGGGTATGCTGAGAACGCACAGCAATATAGAATGATGACTGATAAGCTATTAAAGTCAGGTGAGCTGAAGCTGAAGGACTACATGGTAGGTAGAGCGAATATAAACTCAAACACAGAGACATTATTTGATTTAACTGCTGGATGGCAAGCAGAGCATGCAATTAAATTACAGAGGCTAAAGGAAAATAAATCACAACCCCTTGAGGCTTTGTTGATGGAAGAGCTTGAGGCCATGGCAAACCTAAGGGATGTAACCGCTATGCCTGACCCTACTAATGGTCTAGTGAATCTAACCAGGACAACAGTAGGCAGTGACGGCATGAAAAAAACTAAGGCAATCACTGTTCAGCAGATGAGAGCCGAAACCTCACAGCAGTTTGATAGGTATCAATTAGAAGAAAACGTATCTGCCCTAGTCAAGAATCTAGGGATATCAGAGATAATAACAAATAGTAATATAACAGGTGGTATTAGAGAATTCCTAAAAAAAACTGATACAAAAGAAAAGAAGGATTATATATTGTGGGAAGCTAATACTATAGATGGTATTACATCAAGCGATTTTGATACGCTATCACTACTCACGGTTCAGGGGAAGTATAAGCCCACCACGGATAAAGCTGCTGCTGATGCGGACCCTAGTCTAATTTACGTGGACACAACTGCAGGTGGTGCCTTACCTGAGATTAAGTTTACTGATCCGCAATTAACGGCTGCTAAAGAAATTATTAGAAATAGCATACGAGCTAAGATAGATAACAAGGTAAGTGCACAGTATCAGAGAGAAGGTTTGAGCTATGATCAACAAATAAACCTTCAAAAATTAAAAAATGAAAAAAATAATACCGGGGGGGAGACACCTGAGACATTTACTATAACAGAGGGAAACAATGAAGTCTCTATTCAGTTTGAAACTGATTCGGGAAAGGGAATCGGAAGGGATGAGAATGGAGTATATATTATTACTAATGATGATAACAAAGAATATGACCAGGATAAGATAGACAAATATAAAAATCAAGTTAGAGCAATGAAACTTTCAGATACTGAGAAACAATCATTCAACAATAAAGTTAATGAATTAGAAATTTTAGATTTGAAAAAACAGGAGCAGTCATTACAGATTGATGGACTAACTTTTTCCGATAATAGCTTGAAAGAAAAGTTAGGTAAGATGATTGATGAACAAGAAGGTTTTTCAGTAGAAAACATAAGGGCTGGAGATGATGAGGCAGCACTACAAAAAAAATTATCTGATTTAGGTATTGACATTGAATTAAGTGTGCTAAAGAATTTAGACTTTGATGATGCTGATGAAAGGGATAAAATAATCGAAATAATTATGGAAAAAATCCCCTTCACTCCTGTAGAGGAGGCTATCTATTACCTAACTCAAGATGGTACCCTAAAAATATCTTTAGATGATATTGATAGGGTTTATGGTGGAAAGGTTCCACCAGAACTTCAGAAGGTGACAAAGGAAAATCAAGACGCTATGGAGGCGAACAGACCTAAAAACCCAGGGACAGAAACTCAAGCGGAGGTAGACGTAAATTTATAGTATAATAAATTATAAAAATAAAATGAGTACAGTTAACGAAGATTTAATTAGGAATTTATATTTAAAGTATGCTCCTAATGAAGATGTAGATTCTAAGATAGAATATATTCAGAATACTTATGGGGACAATCAAAATCTTTTTGTCGAAAATTTTTATAATAAATATTCTCCAGAAACAGATTTGTCTAGTAAATTAGACCACATAAACTTAAAGTATCCATCAACTGACGTAAAAAAAAAAGAAGAAATTATTACAGAAGATTTTCAGATTCCTGCAGAGCTTTCTATCGAGAGTGGTGTAGAACCAGATAGCTTAAGTCTACCACTAACAAATGAAAGGTTTGCTGATGCTGCCGGTGTGGTAGACCTATCTAAAAGCTTAGATGAGGCAAAGAGTTCTGGCATTATTGAGGAGAAACTCAAGGAGGAAGAGGATAAAGTATCTTACTTTGAGAACCTTGATGTGCCTCAATTAGATAGCGCAAAAACATCTATCGATCAAAAGCTTATAGATATAAACAGGGATCTTTATTATGGTAGGAATCAGGGTAAAGATTTTATTGATGCCGCTCAAACTGAAAAAAAATCAATAGAGCAGGACAGAGATTATGCTACAATAGTTAAGGGCTATAAAACAAAAGACTATAGCATGGCGGACGAAATGTTTTCCGCTATCACTAAGCTTGACCCTAATCAGGCTGATTACCCAGGGTTAGCATTAAAGGCTCGTGAGAAATATCTTGAGTATGAGGGTGGTATAAACTCAGATTACAAAGAACAAATAAAGGATATAAACTTTGATGATTACACTGAAGTTGATTTTAATGGTGAGGAGCGAGCTGATGTAGATAAGATAAATGATTTAGCTGACACCATATCATCATCTATAGCAGAGGGTGAGGATGTTGTTAGGGACGTTGTTTATGCTAAATTATTTGAGAGGGCAGAACAAAACTCAGACATAAAATCATTTGAAAACAAACTCCAAGAAGATCAGGGTTTAAAAGATTTTTACGAAAGAACAAACACAAAATCTTTTGATTTATTTAAGTCTACAAATGAGTCATCTAAAGAAGCTGAATCAGACCTTAATCAGGGTGTAAGTAAGCTCAATAGAATAGCTGCTGTAAAGCAAGATAAAGCTGTAGAGACTTATCAAAATTCAGTTAATATATATAGAGAGCAGCTTAAGAGTCAGGTAGCTCAGGGAACCTTAGATGCAGAAAAGGCCTCCGAAATGCTGAATAAATTTAATGTAGAATCCTTTAGTGCCTTAGATAAAATACAAAATAATCTTATAAAAGAGTTTGACTTTGAGGTGGTGTCATTAAGTAACATCATTCAAAATAAGTATGGAGATAAGATGCAGTCGGATTATTCTGATTTCTTGAAGACTCAAAGTTTATCTGAAGAGGATAAGAAAGAATTAAGCTCTATATACTCTAGATTACAAGATGATGTTAAGAAGGAGAAGTACAACAGGCTAAAATCTGAAGAGATGAGGTGGGCAAACTTAGGTTTTATCACTTCTTTTGGCAAGAGTTTTAACTCAACATTTGCACGACAGCTTTCAGGGGCTGGCACATTTTTTAATAGTAAAATACTAACTGAGATGGGTGATGAGATGGGTACTGCCTTCTCAGTTGCAGATGAACCCCTAGAGGAATTTAGCGACTACCTAAACCTTCCCGCTGTGGTTAAAAGTGTGGGCAGACTAGGTGGATCTGCGGCATCTTCTATAGCTATCGGTGCGGCAGTAGGCTCCGTGTCAGGTGGGTTAGGTACTATACCATCAATGGCATTAATTGCAACGGCAGGTGCCATGACGGAGACCATAGATATGGCTGGAAATATGGAGCGTGAGGTCCTAGCTGAAACAGGGAGCAAGCTAAAGGCTGAAAGAGCTTCTGAGGCAGTAATGCAATCTCAGTTAGGTAATCTATGGACATACAGTTTAGATGGCCTACCTTTCGTGGGCAAGGCATTAGATTTTATACCGACAAAGGGGTTAAGGATTGCAGCAGCGGGGCTAGGAGAGCTGCCCACCGAAATAACACAAGAAGTTCTTCAGTCTGCACAAGAGGAGTCTATAAGAGAGAGTGTTGACAGGGGAGGTAAGATTAGTGCAGAAGGGTTCAGTGAAAAAATTTATGACCCTAAATTTTTAAAGCCTATTATACTAGAGGTTGCACCCGGTACAGTTTTGTTCGGTGGCTCCGCAAGGGCTGCTACTGAGTACATGACATCTAAGAAAGCTAACAAGATTGTAAAAGAGGTTGTTAATAATCTTAATTTATCTTCTGTAGATAAAAATAATGAGTTTATTAAACAAAAAATACACGCATCAATACTTTCACAGGGGAAGAACTTTACGAATACCTGGCTGTCTACGCTACAAAAGAATGGCAACATCACCGAAAAACAGTTATATGATTTTTATACATTCTCAAATAACATTGATGGGTTTGTAAGGGAGACAAAGGGATTAGATTTAGATGGCGATCAAAGTAATATATATTTTGCATTAGCATCTAAGGCAAACGAACTTTATGACAAGGCAGCTAATGTTAATGATCGAGTAACAAAGTCTGAATTAAACGAGAGGGCTAATGCCTTAAAGAAAAACGCACAAGAATTCTTAAGAGATCCTAAGGCAGGGGGCACATATGTTGTTGTGAAAAACTTCAACAATTCTCCGTTGATTTTATCAGAGGAGCAGGCATTAAGTTTTGTTAATCAATATGGCCCTATTCTAACTAATAAGAACAGCGGCATAGAAATGACTGTTGTAAACTCTGATAAGGTATCAGATGCACTTAAAAAATCAGAGGACATACAGGCCCGATATATACCTCAAGAGAACTTTGATAGAGCACTAGCTATATTAGACCCTATAGCATCAGAGAGGAGAGAGCTTACACTTGATGAGCTAACTGAGGTGGGTGAGGCCTTAGGTGAGAATGGGTCTAATGTATTAGATATCGGTGACAAGGTAGCACTTCTTGAGCAGAATGCTGTTGATTTATATCTTGACCTATCAGAGCGGAAGGAAGAGTACCTAAAGGAGTTTGAAACTGTTGAAGAAACTCAGGAAGATATAGCTGTAGAGCCTGAGGCTGTTGAAGAAACGCAGGAAGATGTAGTTGTAGAATCTGTTAAGGAAGAGTCATCAGGTAGGAGCCTGTTGGAGTCAAGATTCGGTAAGACTAACATGAGTGAATTTGATGCAGCACAAAAGGCATTGTCTGATATATCTCCCAAAACAAATATTGTTGTACTTAAGGAGGAGGAGTATAGAAAACAGGCAAAAGAAAATGGTGCGAGACAAAGCACAAGCAGGGGTTCGTTTGATACAGGAAAGAATACCATATACATAAACGCAGACAAGGCTGATGCAACAACAGTTGCACACGAAGTGTTTCATGCGGCACTACTGAATGCATTGAGCATGAATAATGATCAGGCAATAGCAGTAACAAAAAAATTAATAACTTCCCTGTCAGCTAAATTAGATAATTTACCTACACTAAAAAAATACCTGAATGACTTTGCGTCAAACTATAATGAGAATCTTCAGAATGAAGAGAAGTTAGCTGAACTTGTAGGTCTGTTAGCTAAGAATTATAACTCAATGAACAATGAGAGTAAGAGCCTAATAAAAAGATTCATCGATAAGATATCTGAGATACTAGGACTAACAAAGGACTCTAGACTGAGAAGAGAGCTTGGGCAGTTTGCAAAATCTAAGGATAATAAGGTTGTTGATTTATTAAATACAATAGCTAGAAAGACAACAAAGGGAGAGGTAATAACTACTGAAGATATTGAGATTCTTCAGGTTCAAGAGCAAGGTGAATCTGGGCAGGTAGGTACTTTTAATGGTAAAGGTAGACAACAAAAAGCTCCAAATATTAAGGATGATACTAGGGCCTATTCAAAGTATACTATTCAGAAAGATTTATCCATATATAAAGATGAAAATTTTCTTACTAATATGTATGACTTTACAAATGAGGGACTAACTGATATAGGCGGTGGTATTGTATTGAATTTATACGGAGGTAAAAATTATGTTGCTGGCATAATGGAAAAATCAGGAGCTAAATTAGGAGATGTCACTAATATTGCTGCTTTTAATACTAAGGAAAATGCGGATGCATTTATAAAAAATGCTATAGAGGGTAATGCAAATCTATTTGCTCCACACGCAGGAACGAAACAAGGCTCGTGGCAGTTTCAACAAAATATTTTTGCGGAATTAGTTGAAAAATTATTAGATAATAATGTTATAACAAATGAAGAGTTAATTGAAAGTTTTAATAGTGGTTTAAAAAGTGAGGATGGTAAAAAAGGTTTAAGAATATTTAATAAAAAAAATGAAACAAACCTTACTAACTTAAATGATTTTAAAAACAATCCTAAAAAATTAGTTGAACTGTTAGATATTGATAACAATTATTCACCAGATTTAAGGAAGGTATTAAATGACAAAATAGCGGCTAATAAAAAAGTTCAGAAATTTTTAGGTGTTAAAAATAAAACTCAGTTTGCTGAATTACTTGAAGACCCTATGAATGTAGGAAGTAAGCCTTTTGATTTAATGGGTGTTATAGAATTTGATAACACTACATTTGAAGACCCTTCAAGGCCTAAGAAAACAGATATTGATTATCATCCTTCTTTTGCATGGACAGTAAAAGCTAAAATAAAAGCAATTGTACAGCCTACATACTTTTATCAAAGCACAGAATCTACTGATTCTTATACTAAGTTTAATAAAGGTGGAGTAGTTGTTTCAAGAAAAACTGACCTTAAAGATTCAGAAGGGGCATCTTTAAAAAAGTTATATAAAATAGCTCTTAAAGACACTAGGGTTTATAAGATAAACGAAAAGGGCACGGCAGCAATAGAAAAAGGCAAAGCTCCATTTGATGGCACGTTTGAAGATTTTCAAAAAAGTAAATTTAAAAGTTCAAATGTATCGAGTAGTGCAGGCTCAATACCTAAAGTAGCAACTTTTAAATCTGACATAAAAAAAACTTCCACCCCACAAACTCGTAAGCAGATTATAGGAGGGAATGCTGAGTTGTCTGATAATGTTAGAGAAAATCTTAGCGTTGCAAGACAGATGTCTGAGGCTAAAAAGTCTGCTAAAACTATTCGTATTGCAACAGGATGGGAGAAAGGTGCTGATGGTGAGTTTAAATACGAGATTGATGATGTATTAATAAAAGATGATTTTTCATACAAGAACTTAAAAAGAATACCATCTGGTTTATATCAAGGTAAACTAAGTGATGTTATTGATAATCAAAAACTTTTCAAATCTTACAGTACTAGGTTAGAAAGAGAGATGCCTATGTATAACGACGATGGATCTGTATGGGAGGGTGCTGTAGGGTTTGATAATTTTCCACCTATATCTGACATCAATATATACTTTAGAGAAGCTAGAGGAGGTACAGAAGTATTTGCTGAATATGATCAAACCTTTAAAAGTATAACTATTAATATACAGCCAGGACATTCTACTAATGAACAGACATCAACGTCACTTTTACACGAGATTCAGCATTACATACAATCAAGAGAGGGTTGGCAAAATGGAGGTAACTTAGATACTTTGGTCGATAAAAATAAGTATTCTTATGAAGATGCAGAAAAACGTTTATCGATGCTAGATGAGGTAAGGATATTATTAGATGTAGAAAGTTATCTTGAATCAGAAAAGGGTATAATACCTTTTACAAGTGAATCATCAGACATATTAAATGAGGTTATTGATATTATCAAGAAAGATGTAAATAAAGAGGCTGTCAGTATATACGAAGCATATAAGAACAAGTATAAGGATGATGGATTTGATGGACTTTACGAAGCTAAATCTGATCGGGAAAACTCATACAGGGAGCTATTTAATGAATACTTAGATATACCTAGAAGATATAAAAGATTAGGTGGTGAAGTTGAGGCAAGAAATGTAGAGAAAAGAAAGGATATGACTCCTGAACAGAGGAGAGAAACTCTTTTAGAGGAAACAGAAGACGTAGCAAGGGAAGACCAAATATTCTTTACAGAAGAACCACAAACCCGTCAGCAGAAAGATACCTCAAGAGAAACTAAGCTAAAAGATATAGCCGAGTTCAGTATACAGGAAGGTCTATCAGCAAAAGAGACTAGAGCATACCTGATAAGTATCGGCTACTCAAAGGAAGAGATTAATAGCGGTATGTTTGATGCTCAAAAAATATGGAATAAAGATGGTAAGAAAATAATTAAATGGCTTGACTGGGCTAAGAGGTGGACGCTATCTAAGAGGTCCTTCAAGAGCATCAGTATGTTTAAAGCCGAAGAGACTATGGATGCTAACATTGCAGCAGAATTAAAGCAGGCAATGAATAATGCAAAAGAATTAAATAAAGCTTTTAATGCCATCAAGGATATTAAGGAGAGAGATAAAACTGTTAGTGATGCAAATATTTTCTTGACGGATGAACAGGCAAGAGAAACTACATTATGGAGAACTATGCCAAAAAATATAGTTGAGTTGCTATTCACTATGAGGAATCATATAGATAACTTAAGTCAGAAGCTAATAGATAGCGGAGCTATAAATGCTGAAGAAAGTATGCAGACTATATCAAATAATATAGGAGTGTACATGAACAGATCGTTTCAGGTTTTTGATAATAAAAACTGGAAAGAAACAGTCAGTGAAGAGGTTGTGACGGCAGCAAAGAATCATTTAAAGCAAGCATACTATAATAGTTTTTCAGGTATTGATAAATTAAAAAAAGATTATATAGAAGGTAAAATTTCTGAGGAAGAGCTCAACAAGCAACAGAGTAAGTTATTGTCAAAACAAAAGCCTGTAAATTTCATAATGAAAGACCAGGGGGTTAGTGAGGCAGAGGCTCTAAGTATACATGTAGACCAGGTCGTTGATCAAATCCTTACAGGTAAAGAGGTGATGGGTTACATCAACTCAAGTCAGCTTGGGGCTAAGGACACCACAATATTAAGAAGAAAGAAGAATATACCTGAGCCTATAAGGGCACTGATGGGTGAGTATAAAGACCCTGCCTACAATTATGCAATCAGTATAATGAAGGTGGCTAACTTAGTTGAGAGACAAAACTTTTTGAAAAACATCAGAGACAGTGGAATGGGTGTTTATTTATTTGAGGATAAGCCTGGTAGAAAAATGCCTGAGGGGTATAAAAAAATAGCACTTGAAGGATCTGATGCAATGAGTCCACTCAACGGATTGTCTGGCCCTAAGGAGTTAGTTGATGAGTTTCAAAGAGAGGCTATTAAATTAGGACAATTCGAGAAGGCTTATGAGGGCTGGCTAAAACTAGTAGGAACCGTTAAGTATGCTAAGACAATATTATCTGTAGGAACACACGCAAAGAACGTGATCGGTAACCTTTTCTTTATGGCTCAAAACGGGTACGTTAATCTATCAGACTTTAACAATGCGTTCAGTATTTTAAAGAACGACTTTAGGGGTAAGGCTAATGAGAAAATGGAGGCTCTTATGGATGAATATATTAGGGCGGGCATCATAGGTCAGGGAGCTAGTATAGGTGAGATAAAGGCTCTGTTTGATACGCAGGATTCTTTTGAGAAGTCATTAGAGAAGAGAATGGATTCTGAAACTCAGAACAGATTAGATAAGATAAAGAAGGGCACCGATAAGGTGTTTAAGTCTGCTCAAGACCTGTATCAGTATGAGGATGATATGTTCAAAATAGTTGCCTATGAGCAAGAGAAAAGAGATTACAGTAAAATACTGTTCAATAAAAATTACAAAGAGCTTACATCACAAGAACAGAGTAGTGTAAATAATTATGTTGCTGAAATAGTTAAAAACATACTTCCTAACTACAGTAGAATAGGTAAGCTAGGTAAAGCAATGAAGGCTGTACCTGTTGCGGGAACATTTATTTCTTTTCAATTAGAGGCATATAGAACTGCTGGCAATACTTTGAGCTTAATATCTCAAGAGCTTAAGGGTGATGCACCTGGTTTAGATGCTGATGCAAAGAGTAGGCTAAGGAGAAAGGGTGCAAAAAGATTACTGGCATTCACTTCCTTCTATGGATTTAAGTATGCACTACTAAGCACCATGGGTCTTGCCCTGCTGCCTGAGGGCGATGAAGAGGATAAAGATAAAGTATATCCGCTGCTGCCTTACTGGAATAAAAATGCTGATATAATAATAACGGAATTTAAAGATAATGGTGACTTTGAGTATATAAGCTTCTCTTCATCAGACCCTTATGGATCCCTATTCAAAACCTTTAATGCCACCGCAAAGTATGCAACTGAAGGTGGGCAAGTCGCTGATGTTCTTGAAACAATATATGGCCCGTTTGTGGAACAAGATATATTCTTAAAAACTATTTTAAATATACGTGACAATGAAAATTCGTACGGCGGTAAGATATGGGAGAAGGATGATCCGCTAGGAGAAAAAATAATGAAGGCATCAGAACAGGTGTACAAAACCTTTGAGCCAGGAACTGTAACGTCAATTAAAAAGATTATTAAAACCGATAACTCTAAAGTAGATGAGTTTATAGGTCAGATGACGGGGTTTAAGCCGCACACTGTAAATTCTACAAGACAGGCATCATATATATTTAAAGATATATACAACGCAGCAGCAGACTCTAAGAAAAGATACAATAGTCTTAAGTATAAAAAGGATGAATTGAGTCAGGAGGATATAAATAAAGACATAAAATTAGCTCAAAAAAGCGTTAAGAGAGAGTATGAAAGAGGTGTTGAAATATACAATCTATTATTATCCTTAGGTGTACCTACAAGCAAGATTAAGAAGCTGATGAGTGACAGCAACTTAAACAAAAAAATACAGGGACAGATTATAAATGGGAAAATTGAAGATATAAAATATGACTCGATTAAAAGTAAAAAGAAGTAGGTAATTAAGATAATTTTATATCTTTGAAGTTCTGCAAAACATCAAGTCAATGGATTCTGATTTCGGTCAATTTCTGTTGACTTTTTTTATTTAAACAGGCTCTACTTCACCTATCCAGATATGTGTTAGCCTGTCCTCTTCTATCTGTAATCCTATTAGCGTCATTAAGTGTAGGACTCTTACGTCCTTCACCTTATATACCTTGCCTGAGTAAATAACATCGGTTCCTTTTTTAATCTTCATAGGGTATGTGCGTTAAGTTTTCTTGTTCTTTGTAGTAAATCATTAGCCGCTGATCATTAACCGAACCCTTACGTGGCTTCCTGCCTCCCCACACTGCCCTGCCCTCTATCTCCATAGGCTTGCCGTAGATGATACCATCATCGCATGCCCAGATAATAACAGGGGTAGAATTTTTTTCGCATAGCTTAACGACCTTAGATGCTCCCACCGGGAGGGGGAATGCACTAGCCATAGGCCTGTGTCTGCCCTTAACCTCAGCGTAAGCTACTATATTTCCGTCCCTGTCGTACACCTTAAAGTCAATGTCGTTAGGGCCCATCTTCCTAGATGATCCCCTGAATATTTCGCAGAACTTTTTTATTGCTCTGTCCTCTCTGTCTATATTATCCTGAGTCTCAAACCTCATCATCTGCATGTATTTCAGCGTGACACCTAGAGCACACAAGTATGCACACATCTATTTCTTTCTTGATGCTACTTAGGCTGTATCCGTTAGCTGTTGCGTCACCTATCCCGAACCTTTTATCACCTGTGTGGTGAAAGTGTAGGGCCTTAGGTGTGAACGTGTTATTATTTTTTTTTGAGTATGAGCACACACAGCACTCACCCTCCTCCTTGTATTCCTTAATAAATTTTTTTGTTATATCCCGCCTGGCGGTTACCGTTTTTATCTGGCAAGACTTACACCTTGTCTGCCTGGCATAGAAATCATCAGTAGATTTAACTGACATGCATAATGGGCACTCCCTAGAACTCATCCCTCAAAGATTCTTCTAAGTCCTTTAATTCGTTCATAAGTAGGGTTATATTCTTGCGACACTCCTTAGTCTCTCTGTCAACGAGCTCCTCATATATAGCAGCAGCATGAGTGTATATCTGAGACATCAAGAAATTAATCCTCTTTAATCTCTCAGACTCTATTGATGTGAATCCCTCCATCAAGCGTCAATTAGAAAATACTCCCCCATCTCCTTATCCACCGACTTTATTAGCCTGTAAATCTTTCGTGAGTTTCGTTTAGTTAACTCAACCTCTGTCTTTGTGGAGTCTATGCCCAGGTTAGTGTACTGCTTGCAATCTATCCTTAGCAGCTCATCAATCTTATCCTGTGCTGACCATGTCTTGAAGTCTATGATCTTATCGATATCATCAATAGTGTAACTCATGGTACAAATTTAATAAATTTTAGCATAGAGGGGTCATTATATGAATCTAAAAATAAATCAAGTGGTATTTCATCAATATTAATGAGTGATGTGACACCATCTTCCTCCTTCAGGAACTCTATCATAAAGTAGATCTTATCTCCTAATGAGTTAACCGATACCCCTATTGCCGCCTGAAGGAAGTCAAATATAATAGGCAGGTCATCTATGTTATCAGAAATCTGCATCGCTACATCCACCGCAACATCATGGTCTAACTCTATAATTGAGTCGATAAAGTTCTGATCGATGTAGACCCCTTTGCCCTCATCACTGAGGTTACTAAACCCCCCTGTATACCTCTGTTCTGATTCCATAACTCTCTATTTCTTTTAGTCTATACTTCTGTAACTCTGACAGCTTACCCTTTAGTGTCTTAACCTCCGAGAACAACACACCGCAGTCCGGTGGTATAGCAATGAGGTCAGGGATACCGTTCTTATTTGTCTTTATAAGCTTGATAACATAGTAACCCTCAGCCTCTAGCTGCTTCAACCTCTTAGTCTGTATCTGCTGCTCA